>VOFC01006280.1_pt1 | contig 38477 bp, 67 predicted proteins | sample 5384161 | NCBI WGS metagenome assembly VOFC01 (sample SAMN12384722, study PRJNA508395) | human gut metagenome | isolation source: healthy gut B | host: Homo sapiens | reverse complement strand
CATATTCTACCATGATATGCCTTCTCTCAACACCACCCAATCGGCAACGTTGCAGCGAAACTGCGAATCGACACACTTACCGCCAAGGCCTGCGCAGTTCTCGCCCGGCGCCGTGGCGCTGACGTCGACGGCCGCCCCCTTCCCGCCGGCCAAAAATCTACGCCAACCTTATCGCCAAGGGCTCGACGGCCGAGTCTTACAGCCAGGTATACACCCTTTCGACTCAAGGCCAGTCGGACCTTTATAGCCGCATAGGCAACTACTATTCAAACACACTGCCTACGGGCGGCACTTCGACAAAGACGAACGTATCATCGGCTTCAACATCACCGCCTGGGCAAGAACTTTACCGTAGGCACCTACAACCCTGAATCGACCAGTGACCAAGAGTTATGACTACAGCACTCTTGTGATGTGGCGCCACCGACATGACCACGGACCCACCTTACGGCAAGCACGGTTTACGGCTGTTTCTACACCACCAACCCGGCCAACGACGCCATAGTCGCCTGGCCATATTTGGGCTATCTGAACGCCGAAGGCCGGGCGTGAATACCACGACCACGGAAAACCACGATCCGACCATTTCTCTACGTACTTGCCGCCGATGAGAACGGGCAAGCTCTACGGCACTGACGGGCGAGGGCAAGCTCTGCAATTTTATTGACAAGACCAACGGTGCCCTGACTGAAATAGGCAGCACCGGCGTAGTGCCGATGGAATACTACCAGCAGAGCGGCGCCTTCAACCCGCCAACGGCCAGCTCTACTGGGCAGCCTACACGGCAGGCCGCGAAGCCGCGCTCTACACCGTGAACTCCGCGACCGCCGCGGGCCACGAAGCCTACGACTTCCTCGGGCGAGCGCTGGGCAGCCATGTATATCTCGGCACCGAGACCGACCCCTGGCACCGGCAGCGGTAGGCGACCTCAATGCAACCATGAACGGCAGCAAGGACGGCATCGACGTCAGCTTCACGGTACCGACGGTATCCTACGGAGGCACTACCCTTCAGCGGCAGCCTCCGACATGGTATGTTGCCATCGACGGTGAAGCCAAGGGCAACCATGACGGCAGCAGCGGCACGCCCGTAAGCGTAAGCTACGAAGCCACCGGAAGGCATGCACACCGTGACCGTGGGCCGAGGGCATGATAGCCGGTGCAGGTCCGAAGACGACGGTACAGGTATATGTAGGCAAGGACAACCCCTTCAGCTCGACGACGTCAAGCTTCCGCCGACGACGGGCTACACCGCCAGCCTAACATGGACGGCACCCACAGCCGGTGAGCACGGCACGTCTCTCGACGCCTCGAAGCTCGCCCTATACTCCTGACCCGTATGCCCGAAGGCACCGTAGTGGCCGAGAACACAACCGAAACGACCTTCACGGAAACCATCGAAACCGACGAGCTGCGCAGTGTGTCGTATAAGATAACAGTGTACTACGACGGCGAAGAGTGCAAGCGACGTGCAGTCGCCTGCCGTACTTCGTCGGCCCTGCCGCCACGGTTCCATACAGCCAGAACTTCGACGGCTTGCCGAATTTCGGCCTTGGCACTACGCCAACAGCAGCAATGGGTGCTCGAGACATCCGACGGCAACACAGCCGCGAAGATCGGCGCATACAACTACGGCGATGCAGAGACCGATTTTGCGCTTTTCAGCTGCCCGATAACCATGCGCAAGGGCCACAAGTATACCTTCCAGTTCGATACCGCCTGCAAGCTTACTGGGGCATGAATTTTACCGTATCCTTACACGGCACAAGATGTCAATACCAAAGTATCGGACATTGTACCTTATAAGCTCTACACCCAGGCACCTGAATTCAAAACTACCTACGCAGTAGAATTCACCGTTCCGGAGAACGGCACTTACTACTTTGCCTTCTTGTTGACACGTCCTGGCTACGACGTATGGTTCGACAACGTAGTTATAGCCGACGTCAGCGGCGAAATATCCCCGAGGCCGTTGCCGACCTCGCCGTGGAGTGTAACCGACCACAAGGCCCGCACCGCCACCATCAGCTTCACTGTTCCCACCGCCACCACTCTCGGCTACGACCCGAGCCCAAGCAGGTAGACCTCTACTACAACGAAGCCCTTATCAAGAGCTGGACAACGGAAGACGCCGAGCTTTGCAGCCGGTGCACAGCTGAGCTTATCAGCACGAAGGCATCGAAGCCGGCGAAGCACACTACACCGTGACCGTGACCGACGCCAACGGCACTCGCGCGCCGCCGAGGCTTCGCCAAGGTAGGCTTCTGACTTCAACGTGGGCATAGTATCGATAAGCTCGAACCGCGACAAGGTGAAACCCGGCGAACAGTTCACCATCACCGTGATCGTTGAAAAACGACGGTACGGCCAACTTCAACGAGGAAATCACCGTATACCTCACCCAGAACGGCACTCGCGCCTATATGCTCACCATCGAAGAGCTCGCGCAGGGCGCCTCGCACAACTTCGACTTCACCTGCTACGCCACTTCCGACATGCCCGAGGAATCGGGTTTACACGGCCGACACGAGGCTGAAGGCGACGAATATGCGGCCGACAACACATCGGGCGAATGCCTTATAGGCATCGACAAGAGCGTGGGCGTAGAAGGCGTCGACGCAACGTCGGCCAAGGTATACGCCGAAGGCGGCCAGCTTCACGTTAGCGCGCCTGCGGCGCAACGGTAGCCGTCTGCACCCCGTCGGGCGCACTTTCGTGGCCGAAGCCGTTGCAGCAGAAAGCTACACACCGTCGCCCTTACCCCCGGCATCTATATCGTCAAGGTAGGCACCGAGACCTTCAAGGTTGCCGCAATACGATAAAAATCACAAAGGTGTTGCAAAACCGGGCCAGCGGCATCGGTTTTGCAGCACCCCTTATACAGTCTCTTAATCCATATCAAATCCCAATATCAAGATGAAAAACTGTTTCTCCCGGGCATAGCTCTTGCCGTAGCGCTCAGCGCCGGCGCCCATGACAGCGCCCGTCGAAAGCCATGCACAACTGCGCGGCACCGTTCCCACGAGCTTCCGTGGGCACGCCACGGCGACGCCAAGCGTGATAAGCCGCGCCGAACTTCGCGAGCATACCCTCTTCGAAGGCTTCGAAGGTCGCGGCTCGCTATAAAGCCCGTCGGCCGACAACTGGCTTCCCGAAGGCTGGGAAGACGTTAGCCACGCCGGCCACGAGCCCACAACGTCGGTCTACGCCAACGACCTCACATTGGTTGTGACCAACATGAGGGCAAAGGCTACATGAATGCGTTCTCGGGCATCAACTTCGCCTTCATATATGTCGACAAAGCCTACGGCGAGCATGTTGTACCGAGTACCAGGACGAATGGCTCATGCTGCCTGAGGGTAACGGTACAGGAGGAAGACTTCCTGTTCTCTTTCCAGCTCATGTACAACCCCGGCTATACGCTCTACAACTACGATACTCGGGAATTGACTGCCGCAACTCCATGGTTGAGGTTAACGTGAGCACCGACAACGGCGAGACATGGAAAGCGCTCGAACTGCGCCGACGAAGCCGCCCAGCTGAGCTACGACGAACTTTACGCCAGCCTCAGCGGCTACAACGTATGGGACCCCATCTATATCGACCGGCCGACTATGTTGGCAAGAAGGTTAAACTCGCCTTCCGCTATTACGGCCGTCCTACGACGTTGCCCTCGACGACGTGATTGTGGGCATCCCCGCACCGTCGGCAGCCTACGACCTTCCCAACGGCATCTTCCGCCCGGCATTCTCGCAGGAGACCACCCGCATGAGCAATCCCATGATGCTCGCGCCGAACGATACCGAGACCACATGGGTGAACCACTTCCATCAACGCGCCCGCTTCGAGTGGACCCACACCGACCTCTGAGAACCTGAGCGCCACCACAACATCGGACAGCCGTGACCTCGTTCTTCCGGCTATGCCGCCGGTTCGAGGTGATGACTCCGAGCCTTACTTCTGTTCCTTCGGCTCGAACGCCTGACCCCGTAAAAGCCAGCTCGACTTCGCAAAAAATGCTTGCCGGCGGCCGCCTGACGGGCACCGACGAGACCGGCAAGGATATGGAATTCGGCGTGGCCAACTACGACTATCTCTATCCCGACGCCCGCGTGCCTTCAACCGCACCCATAGGCTTCGACACCGAGACCACCGGACCGCTCGGACACGTATCTGGGCCATGACTCCTCTGCCTACGACTTCCTGTGACCACGATAGGCAGCTTCATCCGCGCGCACCGAAGCCTTACGGCCTTGAATATGTCTACATCTCGGTAGTTCGCACCCCTCGGTGGCCGACGACACCGAGAGTCTCACTCCATGTGCTCCAGCTCACCGACGACGGCATCTATGCCCCGGTGAGCATCGTTGCCGAGGCCACAGTCACCGGCAAGGAAATCGCCGCCACAGCCGACGCCGGCTCTACCGCCACCTCATGTTCGACCTCTCGGATTACGCCCTACCGTGGACTATCCCGTGATGGTGTACTGTAACTCGGCTTCAACCAGGGACAACGGCGACCAGGGATTTACTTCCCCTACGTCCGCACGGCCGACCAGATGCTCATGCGCTCCACATCGGCTTTCCGACTACATGGGACGATACATATCAGAGTGGTACACCCCGACCTCGAGCACCGGCACCATGCCCTGGGGCGACGGTATGCGTGTATCGGGTATCCTGAGGGTCTCGGCGCGTCCTACCCCACCCCTCAACTACTACGCCCCTGTCGACCCTCGAGCCCAGCGTAAACCTTCCCTTAAGGAAGGCGGCGAGTTCACCGTCAAGGTTGAGACAAGCCACCGCGGCGAACCTTCATCCGTCTGTTGACGAGCTCCGCAACAAAACCGGAAGGCATCAAGTACTATGTAGGCGCTGCCGACGTCGAGAATGTCTACGAAGTCCGCGTGGCAGTTCCCCGCAGCAACCTTCAATGACGACAAGACGACCAAAATATCGTCCGGCCGTACCGGGCGCAGAACTACCCCTCACCGTCAACCAGGCCGGCGACCCTGACTATGTAGGTGTCACGGGCGTTGAGGCCGGAGCCACTACTGTGGACGTCCACGGCAAGACCATCACCGTCAGCGTCGCCGAAGCCGCCGCTGCGCGTTCACGGCCACCGGCGCACTCTGCCTGGAGCAGCATGTAGCCGCCGGCACCACCGACGTTGCCGCCGACCTCGCAGCAGGCGTATACGTAATCACCGTCGACGGCATCGCCGTGAAAAAAGTAGTACGTTAAATCACCCCTATGTATCAGATGAAACTGACACAGAGCACTCAGCGTCGCAGCATTTGCTGGGTGGCGCTTTGCTGCACAGCCCAGGCCGCACCTCGCCAGCTGTCGCAGCAGAAGGTCAACGCCACGCCCCTCGAAACGGGCAGCGTCGCGGAGCCACCGAGCTTCGTGCCGACCACACAGAGAGGATAATCAGCGAGACCTCCAGAAGGCACACTCTACTATCCGGCCTACGGCTCGGCCACGACATGGACTTACTACAACGGTAATGTGTGGCCCTTCGCCAACGACGGTTTCGCCGGCGCCATGGTAGTTGCCGACGACGCCATCTACCTGCGCGACTTCATCACGGAGAATCCCACGGGCACATGGACAAGTGGGCGACCTTTGGCCGACGGCACCGTCACCTTCCGCTTTCCGCAGCTCATTACCGCACCGAGGCCACGGAGACATCGTCCGTCGTATCCCTTTACCTTGTAGAAGCCGCCATGAAGCCGAAAGCAGAATGGACGGCTCGATATCGCCTCGTAGTCGATCCCGACGACTGCGACATGGTGATGCACTGGGACGGGCAGCACCGGTGCAGGATGCCCGACGTTGCCATCGGGCTTGAAGACTACGCCGGCATCGTTGGCCTTGTTTCGAACACCGGCGGCTTCTCGGGCCTTGCCGAACAGGGCACGGTATACTCGATCGACTTCGAGGAGGCCCGCAGGTTCCCGACTTCGTGGAGACCTTCCGACTATGTGGCCATCTACACCACGAGTACGGCATGGACGGCCATATTTACGTTAAACTCGGCGAGGCCGACGGCCAGCTGTGGATTCAGGGCCTCAATCTCTACGCACACCGAAGCATGGATATGCGGCGACATCGAAGGCACGACGGCCACGTTCCGTCCGCAGTACGGCGGCGTGTACGAAGGCTTCATGATGTATCCACGCCACGGGCAACCCTCGACAAGATAACCTCAAAGAAGCGTTTCTACCATGCAAAGCGCACCGATATAGGTTGGTGCTCGATCAACGACGTGATTATTGCCAACATAGGGGCTGGCGCGTGCTGGGCCGATGCAGCAGATGGAGGGTATCTTCACGAACCGCTGTCGGAATGGCACCCATACCCGCCAAGCCCGACAATCTCGACGGCATGGCCTACGACGAAGCCCTGGGGGGCGGTGTGGCACAGTACCGCATACCCACAGTAGATACCGAAGGCAAGGACCCGATACCACAGCCTCTACTACAACATCTACTTCGACGGCGGAAGAAAGACCTTCTACCTCCCAACGACGGCTTCCGTGCTCAACTCCCCATGACCGACGCCCTGAACTACGCCAACAACGAGCAGTTCTTCGTGCCGACGACAACACCATCATGCTGGGCCTCTTCGAGCCGGTCAAGGCGAGGTGAAGATACAGTCGGTATACCCTTCGACCGCAACAAACTCACCTACCCGAACCGTCCTATATCAATTTCGGCGCCTCTTGTGGAAGGTGTTTGCGGCGCGGCCCGGTAGCGGCCGAGGAGTGGTACAACCTCCCGGGCATTAAGCGGAGCGCCCCGACGGCAGCCGGCCTCTACATCAAGCTGCTGACCATGAGCGACGGCAGCGTCAAGACCACCAAGAGCGTCGTACGCTGACACAGCCTCAACATAACGAAAAATCCCCGCAGGCAACGAAGCCCGCGGATTTTTATGTGAACCTTCGTTTAAGCAAACAGTTTGAGCGACAAATCGGTGAGCCATATCCAGAGAGGACATGTACCCATGAAGAGAAGCGTGCTGACGGCCAGCGACGATGTACCGGTTGCCACAAGGTATTGTAGCGGCTGGCGATGATGATGCCCGAGAAGGCGGGCGGAAGTGCGGCGCAGACAACAAGCATCTTGAGGCGTTGAAGGGTCCATGTGGAAAGAGACCCACAACAAGGACAGCCGCATGACGATAAGTTTGAGGAAAGATCCCATGAATACCTGGCCGTTGAACACAATCTTAACCGAGCTCAGGGTGATACCGGCCGCAAAGACAGCCACCGAAGCGTTGGCACCGGCAAGAAGGGTGAACGACGGGTCGAGGTAAGCGGGCCACTTCACTCCGCAAAGCACCAGGATGACGGCCAGGATAGGCGCCCATGCCACAGGCTGCTTGAGGGCGTTGATTACCGGCACCCATGGGTTGGGCTTCTTTCCGCCGTTGAGAGCGGCTGCCCGAGCGGCCTGGCCGGCGTTGAGAAGACAAAGTCCCACGGGTATGCCGATGGCATTTACTTCGATGGCCACAATGGCAATTACCAGACCCACGGCCGCCGAAGTGCCGAAAATAGGTTCGAGCACGGCGAAGCCGAGGAAACCGATTGTAGGCGAGCCGCTGATAAGGGCTGAAATTGCGGCGTCGCCCCCCGGTGTTGCCTTTATAGAGTTTGAATACGTAATATACCATGAAGAAACATGCCAACAGGACTACAAACGCAATGATAGTGAGTTTGAGGTCGGCCGAAAGCATATTGCGGTTGGCTTTACGATTGAAACAAACAAAGCGGCCGGGAGAGCATAGTTGAGGACCTCCTTGTTGAGAATGCGGGCGTCGGCGCCCGAGAATGCCCCTTTCTTGCCGGAGAAGTAGCCCAAAGCCATTACCACGAAAAAATAGGGACGATGGCGTAAAGAATAATGTGTAGCATCCTCTGAAAGTTTTAAAGAGTTATAAATCGTGGAATTGAAAAGGAAATTTCCCCGGGAGGCGGGGAGGAGTGCAGCTTTGCCTCCCGGGGAAACGATATGGGTGTTTTTCAGACGGTAATGGTCTCGAGTGCGGCAGGATTGAGGTAGCCTATATGGCCCGATTCCTTGCCGGAGTCGGCGGCAAGCTGCACGTCGATGAGCGCGGGCTTGCGCGAGGCTATGGCCCGGTGAGAGCCTTTGAGAGCTCTTTTCGGGGTGGTGACATAATAGGTGGCGGCGCCGAAGGCGTCGCCGAGCTTGTCGTAACGTGCGCGCACGTCGAGCGTGGTGGGTGCGGGTCGGAAGTGCCGCCCATGTTCACGCCGATGCCGTTGTAGATGCCTCCGTTGTTGAATATCACAACGGTGACGGGGAGCTTGAAACGGCATATTGTGCTGAAATCCATGCCCGAGAAGCCGAACGCACTGTCGCCTTCGATTGCCACGACGCTCTTGCCCGTGGCAACGGCTGCTCCCACGGCCGAGCCCATGCCCATGCCCATGATGGCCCATGTGGCACAGTCGATGCGGTGGCGTGGCAGCGACATGTCGATGGTGTCGCGCGTGTCGTCGAGGGTATTGGCGCCTTCTGCTGACGAGGATGACGTCGGGATTGGCGGCCATCACGGGCTTGATGGCGCCGAGAGCGGTCCAGTGGTCCATGGGCTGCGCGCCGGCATTGGCTTGCAGACGCTGTGCGAACTTGGCGTGTTCTTCCCTTGGTCATGGCTTGCAGGGAGGGCAGCCACGTGGGGTCGGTGCTCATCTTGCGCGTGCCCATTTCGGCTACCGAGCCGACAGCGAGCTGCGGAGGTCGCCCACCACGGGCGCCGCAATCGGGCGGTTGATGTCGATTTCCTCGGGTCGATGTCGAGCTGAATGAACTTGGTGTCGGGGCTCCACTTGCCGTGTCCGCGGCTGAGCAGCCAATTGAGGCGCGCGCCGGCGAGAATCACCACATCGGCCTGCTCCATGATTGTGGAGCGGCACGCCATGGCGCTGTTGGGGTCTGCGTCGGGCAGTGTGCCCTTGCCCATCGACATGGGAAGGTAGGGTATGCCGGTGAGGTCGACGAGCTGTTTGAGCAGGTCGTCCACACGGGCATATGCCGCACCCTTGCCGATAATCATTGCCGGGCGTTTTGCCGATGCCAGGGTCGGCGGCGCGCTTCACGGCCGCGGAGAAGGCGGCATGTCGGGACAGAGGTCGACGGGCTCGTAGAAGAGCTTGTCGGCGTCGGCGGCATTCATTCTGGCGCCGAGGCAGGGGGTGGTTACGTCGAGATATACACCGCCCGGACGGCCGCCGATGGCGGCGCGGTAGGCCCGACTACGGCTGTTGGAATATCTTCGGGGCGGTTGACGCGGTATGCAGCCTTCACCAATGGCTTCGCGGTGGCGAGCTGGTCGAGGCCTTCGTAGGTGCCCTGCTCGAGGTCGATGGGCTCGCGCTGGCTCGAACCGCTTATCTGAATCATGGGGTAGCAGTTCACGGTGGCGTTGGTGGTGGCGGTAAGGCCGTTGAGGAAGCCCAGCGAGGATACGGTGAGGAGGACGCCCGGTTTGCCGGTGAGGAAACCGTGGGTTGCGGCGGCCATGCCGGCCTGTTGCTCGTGGCGGAAGCTCACGAAACGGATGCCGCGGCCCTGGGCTATATAGGCCAGCTCTGTGACGGAATGCCCACGAGGCCGTACATGGTGTCGATGTTACCATTTTAAGGGCGCGCACTAGAATGTCCATGCCCGTCACCTGTTCGGGGTAGTGAGGTGTCGGAGCGGCGGTGGTGGTATTTGTGTTTGTTGCCATAGCAGTAGTGTTTGAGTTGCGGGTGTCGGGCTGACGTCAGCCCTGCTTCTGGGCAGGGGGTGCGGTGGTGCCGTTGGCCTTGAACTGTGCAACCGTCGGCCGTATAGCCCAGCGATGTGAGCACTTCGTCGGTATTGCCGCCGAGTGTCGGGCACGGGCCATAGGTAGGTTGATAGTTGGAGATTGTGAAGGGCACGCCCACGGTGACGAATTCGCCGATATTGCCGCCCTGGTTGATTTTCACGAGAGTGTTGCCGTCGTAGAGGGTCTCGTCGTCCATGATTTCCTTGGTGGAGAGCACAGGAGCGCAGGGCACGCCGGCAGGGCCGAGAATCTTGACGATTTCCATCTTGTCCTTGTCGATGGCCCATGCCTGTACGCGGGCGTAGATTTCCTGTTTGTGGCGGTCGCGGGCGTCGGCGGTGTTGAAGTCGGGGTTTGTGAGCCAGTCCTCGAAGCCCATGGCTTGCAGGCGAGCTCGAAGTCTTTGGCGCCGCGCTGAAGATGATGTAGGCGTAGGCATTGGGGTCGGGTTTCCCCATCCCTTTGCACTTGTAGGTCCAGCCGAGTACGCGCCGGAACCCTCCTGGTTGCCCGAACGGGGCACGAAGTCGCCGAACTTCTCGTTGGGGTACTGCGGATACTGCGTGAGGTAGCCTATGCGGTCGAGGGTAAGCTGGTCGCGCGTCTTGATACGGCACAGGTTGAGGCAGGCGTTGTGCATCGACTGATACACGAACGAACCCTCGCCGGTGCGTTCGCGCTGCATCAGGGCTGCGAGAAGACCGATGGTCATGTGCATGCCGGTGTTAGAGTCGCCCAAGGCGGCGCCGCCTGCGTGGGCACGGCGTTGTCGCCTTCCCCACCAGCCGGTGGTCGATGCTGCGGCGGCCGTAACCTGGGCCACGGGCTCATAGGCCTTGAGGTTGGCGAAACGCGAGCTCAGAGGGAAGCCCTTGATGGTGCCGTAGATACAGCGGGGGTTGATTTTGTGTACCTCTTCCCAGCTGAAGCCGAGCTTGTCCATGGCACCGGGTGGAGGTTTTCGATGAAGATGTCGTCCTGCTCGATGAGCTTGGTCAGAATGGCCTTGCCGTCGGGGGTGGCGGCGTCGAGAGCGAGATTTTTTATCGGAGTTGAGCTGAAGGAAGTAGTAGCTGGGCTCGTTCGGGTCGAACTGGAAGTTCGTTACGGGTTGCGGCAGGCCCGTGCCGGGACGCTCGATCTTTATCACTTCGGCGCCGAGCCAGGCGAGAAGCTGTGTACAATCGACGGGCCCGACTGCACGTTGGTGAAGTCGACCACTTTGATTCCTTTGGAGAGGTGCGGTGTTCATGTGAAAGCGTATTTTTATGTTAGTTGTTGATTTAGACTGATTTTCCGGCGCGCATTCCCGGCGCCGTTAATCTACTAAACACCCCCGCCGCCCGCAAATGTTCAGACCCCGTTTTTTATAATTTCATATCCTCAACAAGCTTTTGCCCCGCGCATACAGCTCAAAAAATTTGCTTTCGGCGGAAAAATTTCGTAAATTTGCACGAATTTAGGCTTGCTGTGCCCGGGTCGCAGGCTCGGTGCGGCATGCCTGCGCTACGTTTATTACAATGGCACAATCACGATATCGCAAGATTTCCACCTCGGGTCGCGGCTTACCTCTCTGGGCGAGCGTGGCTCGTGCTTCTTGTGGCCGGGACTGGCGGCGCTGGCCCTCATGGCCGGCCGCAGCCTCCAAAACGAGGTACGGAGCTCGGTAGGTCTTTGTCGTCCTGATGGACTCCGACGCCCCCCGATGCCAATATCAACGGCGTAAAACAGCTCTCATGGCACACCGAGGGGTGGAGAACTTCACGTATACCTCCTCCGCCGAGGACATCCTCGAATCGGAAAGCGACGCCATGGGCTACGACGTGGCCTCAATGACCGACGGCAACCCATACAGCTCGGAATTTGCCGCGCGTGCGCCCCGCCTATGCCGTGCCCGACAGCGTCGGCGTCATGGCGGCCTTCTTCGGCGAGCTCCCGGCGTGGCCGACATCGAGGCCGAGACTGCCGTAATCGAAGGCGTCGACCGCGCCATGCACCGCGCCACCCTCATCCTCGCCGGGCGCTGCCGCAGTGCTTCTGCTTGTGGCTCTCGCGCTGATATCCAACACCGTGAGCCTTCTCGATATACAGCCGCCGCTTCATAATCCACACCATGAAGCCTCGTAGGCGCCACGCCGGCCTATATCCGCCGGCCCTTTCATCGCCGCCGGCCTCTGCGGAGGCGCCCTTTGCCGGGCTGTGCGCGGCACTGCTGCTTGTAGGCGCCCGCTACTACGCCGCCGGCACCCTTCTGGCCTCGGCATCGACACCTTGGTGTCGTGGACGGCAGCCGCTGCCACGGCCGCCATGATGGTGGCTCGTTGAGCGGCCATAACCGGCTTCACGTCGGCAGTGGCCGCAAACCGATATCTCAAAGCCAACTACGACCGATGTTCTTGAAATAGGTACAACCGCATATCATACTTCACATGAAATCGACAACAGAAAAGATAGAAACCACTGCCGAGGGCGTCGACACCACGTCGCAGCGCCCCTCCAGCGCGCCAACCTCATTGCCATGGCGTGGGCCGGCGCAGTGATAGTCATCGGCTTCCTGCTGATGCTCGGCGGCAGCTCGGGCGTCGACGAGTTCAACCCCGACCATTTTCAGCACGCGCCGCATAGTTGTGGGCCCGTGCATAGCATTCCTTGGGCTTCCTCGCCATGGGAGCCGCCATAATAATCGACCCCAAGCGTAACCTGCCCGGAGGCAAGAAAGACAAATAAGACATGGATATCCTCGATTCCTTCATCCTCGGTCTGGTACAGGGCCTGGCCGAGTACCTCCCCATAAGCTCGTCGGGGACACCTTGAAATATTCCGCGAAATCCTCGGCCTGACCTCGGAGGTGCCGAGAGCCTGCAATTCGACGTCATGCTCCACGTTGCCACAGTCCTCAGCACAATCGTGGTGCTCGCACGAGTTCTCCGACCTCATCGTGGGCTTCTTCTCGTTCAACACCAAAGACCCGCGCTTCATCTACGTGTGCAAAATCCTCGTGTCGTGCATACCCATAGGCATCGTCGGCGTATTCTTCAAGGACACCATAGAGCAATTCTTCGGGCAGGAGCTCACACTGGTTGGTGTATGCCTGTGCGTGACGGCCGCCCTGCTGGCGTTCTCCTACTTCTTCCGCACGCGGCCGCTAGAAAAAAGACAAAATCACAGGCAAGGTCTACAAGCCGCGCGACATAACCTTCACCGACGCCTTCATCATCGGCTGCTCGCAGGCAGTGGCCGTGCTCCCCGGCCTCTCGCGCTCGGGCACGACCATAGCCACCGGCATCCTCATCGGCGACAAACGCGAGCAGGTGGCCCAGTTCTCCTTCCTCATGGTCATCATCCCCATCCTCGGCGAGGCCCTGCTCGACATCAAGGACATGTTCGGCATCGAAGCCGCCGACGCTGCCGCCGGTGCCGCAACGCCCGAAGTGGGCACGGCAGCCAGTGGTGGGCTTCCTCACCTCCTTCATCGTGGGCTGCATAGCATGCAAAATGGATGCTCGCTGGTGAAGAAAGGCAAGCTCGTGTGGTTCGCGCTCTACTGCCTCGCCGCCGGCATTCTCTGCATCACCGTAGGTTGAACCGCCCCGACAGCAAGCTCTCTATGAACTTTTTAGACGGAGAAATACTTTACATCGACAAGCCTTTGGGCTGGACCTCGTTCGACGCCGTAAAGCGCGTGCGCGGCGCCCTCACCCGCCGCCTCAAAGTGAAGAAAATCAAGGTGGGCCACGCCGGCACCCTCGACCCTCTCGCCACGGGCGTCATAATAGTGTGCACCGGCGCCGCCACAAAGCGCATCGACAGCCTTCAGGCCGGCGTCAAGGAGTATGTGGCCACCCTGGCTTTGGGAGCCACGACACCCTCCTTCGATCCGAGACCGAAATCGACGCCACCTACCCCACCGACCACATCACCCGTGAGCTTGTCGAAGAGGTGCTCGCCACCTTCAAAGGCCGCATCGAGCAGGTGCCACCCGCCTACTCGGCCTGCAAGATAGAAGGCGTGCGCGCCTACGAATACGCCCGCCGCGGCGACGACGTCGACCTCAAGCCCAACGATTCTCGTAATCGACGAGATAGAGCTACTCGACTATCAGCCCGGGCAGCTCACCATCCGCGTGGTGTGCAGCAAAGGCACCTACATCCGCGCCCTTGCACGCGACATAGGCAAGGCCCTGGGCAGCGGCGCACACCTCGGCCCTGCGCCGCACGCGCGTGGGCGATGTCACCGCCGACGACTGCCTCACCCCCGAGCAGGCCGCCGAGCTAATCCGCACCGTGGAGATAGAAATGCCCGACAGTGCAAAGCAACAAGCATAACAAACAGAACTACAACAGAATAACACCATACCGACAATTCCGATGAAAACTATCGCAATTCAAATTCAACCTGCCGTCCGAACTCATTGCCGAGCATCCTCTCGAGGACCGCGACATGGCACGCATGATGGTGGTCGACCGCGCCACGGGCGAAATCACCCATCATATTTTCAAAAAATCGTCGACTTCTTCGACGAGGGCGATGTGATGGTTTTCAACGACACCAAAGTCTTCCCCGCCCTCCTCTACGGTAACAAGGAGAAGACCGGCGCGCGCATCGAGGTGCTTCTCCTCCGCGAGCTCAACGCCGAAAACAAGTTACGGGACGTTCTCGTCGAGCCCGCCCGCAAAATCCGCATTGGCAACAAGCTCTATTTCGGCGACGACGACTCGCTCGTGGCCGAAGTCATCGACAACACCACCTCTCGCGGCCGCACACTGCGCTTCCTCTACGACGGCGACCATGAAGAGTTCCGCCGCACCCTCTACTCCATGGGCATGACTCCCCTGCCCCCCTACATACGCCGCGAGCCCGAGGCCCCCGCGACGCCGAGGACTACCAGTGCATCTTCGCCCGCAACGAAGGCGCCGTCGTAGCCCCGCCGCCGGCCTCCCACTTCACGCGAAGCCTCATCACACGCCTTAAAATCAAGGGCGTGCACGACGCCTACAACCCGTGCACTGCGGCCTGGGCACATTCCGCGAAATCGACGTCGAAGACCTCACCAAGCACCGCATGGACTCCGAGCAGGTCCTCGCCGACGAGAAGCTCGTAGAAACCGTCAACGAGGCCAGGACGGCAACCACCGCGTATGCGCCGTGGGCACAGCCACGCTCCGGGCCATCACCTCGGCGGAGAGCATGGGCGGACACGGCATACAGCGGTAGTGATGGAGAAGGATGGAAGCATCGCCGGAAAATACCGCAAGATGCACATCCCCGACGATCCTGCCTACTACGAGAAGTTCTATTTCACTCCGGGCGACCTCGGTTTCCACCCTATCCAGACCTCTGTAGGCAAGCTCGGCGTGCTGGTTTGCTGGGACCAGTGGTATCCCGAAGCAGCCCGTCTGATGGCGCTGCAGGGAGCCGAAATGCTCATCTATCCTACCGCCATCGGCTACGCTACCTATGATACCGAGGAAGAGCAGCAGCGCCAGCGCGAGGCGTGGACTACCGTGATGCGGGGCCATGCCGTAGCCAACGGATTGCCGGTCATCGCCGTAAACCGCGTAGGTTTCGAGCCTGATCCTAGCGGTCAGACCGAGGGCATCCAGTTCTGGGGCAGCAGTTTCGTAGCCGGTCCTCAGGGCGAGCTCTACTACCGTGCCAGCGATCAGGAAGAAGAGAGCCTGGTAGTAGATATCGACCTGAAGCACAGCGAGAATGTGCGCCGCTGGCACGCCGTAGCCCGCATTCCATGATGAACACACCGGCTATATACGACCATGCATGGTGTATACCGCCAGTCACCAAGAGCCCGACAATGCACAGGAAGATGGCCACCTGCATGGTCTTGTCCTGAAGAACTCGATGATACGCGTGAGGAAGAAACCGGCCACCGTAGCGGCGGCGAAAAACATTGCCGTGGCCACCCCACCTCACCGGTATTGAGACCGTAGTGCTCCATATCGAAAGGCAAATAGTACGACACTACCTCCGTGGCATAGGTCATGAAGAAATACAGGCCATTACTCCGAAAAGCAGAATCAGACTCAGCGAACCCTGGAAATGGAAGTTGACGCTCGCCGGTTTTTTTGTTACCTTGGCCTTATTTATGTCGTCGTCCGACGGGCACACCGGCTCCGACTTGGGCTCGAACGGCGGCGCCGGCCTCAGCTGTTTGTGCGAGTCGATATACGAGTCGGTCATAAACGGAATGAGCACCAGCGGAATGATAGGTATCATGTAGACAATAAACGCCAGGTGCCAGTTGATTGCCGCCATCCATCCCACGAAGAGAGTGGCGAAAAATTACCGAAAAATTCGAAAGGCTCGATTTCATGCCCAGCTGACGCGTGCGCGCCTTGCCCACGAAATGCTGCGATATGAGGCTCGCCGCAAGGAGGTATGACAAGGCCGCAGCCCACGCCCGAGAAGGCAGCTAAGCAATATAAGCTGTATCATCGAGGTGGCGAAGAAGTAAAGCACACCCGTTATTGTGTAGATTCCCAGGCCGATACCGAGGATAAACATCTCGTTGCGCGGGGTGCATATCTTGCCCGAACACAGTATGAAAGGTATGGTCACCAAATTCGGCAGCACGGTGAGCAGCTGCATCTCAAGCTCGGTGACATCCTTGAATACCTCGTTGAGCTTTCCCATAATAGGCGATATGGCCAACCCGGCAAATTTACAACCAGCGATATCGACAATATCGCCGAGAAGGGATATATACGGAATTTTTCCGTAGCCGGTTTCAACGTTTTTTCATATTTGCGGAATGTTGTGAAGGTGCATTAAGAAGTTGAATCGATGAAAATGATGTGTCTCTGTTGCGGTAAAAGTAGGGGAATCGTTATCTAAAACACGCGCGCATCGCCATTTGTTGACTCCATATCCACACAAAATCGCCCCTGGGCCCTTTACGGCCCTTTTTGGGCCTTTGAACCTGAACTTATTGAACATCCGATTGTTGCTTTTTAATGATACAAATCTTTTTACGGTCATCTTACGGAATCGCGGTATAAACATCAACTTTTGATTTAAAACACAATGACACGTTTCTCATTACTGACCCTCGCCGGCCTCCTCGCCTCCCCCCTTTGGGCACAGACAGCCGACAGCATGCCCGAAGGGACCGACAGCGGCAATCCCATCAGGCTCGTGCGCACCACCCCCGAGGTGAAGGCCATCCTCAGCAAAGCCCGCGCCGAAGAACCCGGCCGGGCACCCGCGCCCGTTTTCGCCATAAAGACCGAAAAACAACAATTTCGTGATGACCATCGGCGGAGAAATAAATCCCATCATGGGCTGGGACATAGGCAACAACCTCTACAAGCAGGACGGAGCCGGCATAAGCTTCGTCACATCCGCCATTCCCGTACCGGCGGTAAAAGGACACCGGGGCGACTATTACATCAATCCCATCAACGGATTCCTCGACCTCCAGGTGGTGGGCTTCGCCAACACGCCCAACCAGATTACCGGCTATGTGAAAGCCGGCACAAACGGCATAAACTCTCAGCTCGTGCTCCAAAGGGCATATGTGTCGTGGCGACGCTTCACCGCCGGCATGAAGCTCACACTCTTCCAGGACGCCTACGCCTGCCAGCCCCGACAATCGACCCCGAAGGCCCCTCGATGCGTCTCGACGGTAGCGTATGAAATAGGCTACACCTCCAAATCCTACGGCGGCTTCCGCTTCGCCATCGCCGCCGACATGCCCTCCTACTACTCCCTCGAAAGGTTACTATCGCGGCAAAGACTATCCCATGTTCGACGGCAAGCAGGTGCTCAACGACGACGCCGAAGAGATGGTGCCCGACTTCCCGCATGGATCGAGTACTCCCACTGCAGTGGAACCGCGTGCGCCTCTCGGGCATACTCCGACACTATGCCTACCGCGACCTCGTGGCCGGAAAGCGGCGCGGCGTCATGGGCTGGGCGTCATGCTCTCGAGGGCAACCTGCAGCCACTCGACAAAATAACCTCTACTATCAGGCGGCCTACGGCAGGGGCATAGGCGCATATCTGCAAGACATCGCCGGCAAACCGCCTCTCGTTCATCCCCGACGACGCCCGTCCGGCAAGATGAAGGCTTCGCCCATGCTCGGCGCAAACATAGGCATAACATACAATGCCACCCCACGACTCCAATTCAACGCCATGTTCTCCGAATCGCGAATATGGGGCGGGGCGACTACTGCAACGCCCTCCCCGAAACGCAGAACTATAAATACGCCCCTCTACGGCGCTGTAAACTGTTTCTACAACATCACCTCGTATCTCCAGTGGGGTATCGAGTATCTCTACGGCCGCCGCGTGACATGGAACGCCGGAGGCGCCGACGACAGCCGTATCCAAACCCAGCATTGCCTTCACTTTCTGACACCCCGTGGCTTAATCCGATTATTCACCTATTTATACCTTACACTATGAGTGGCATCAAATCCGGCTACGGCAACAATACCTTGCCCCTCGGGCCGTCTTCAATCTCTATGTGATTTTCATCATCACATCCATTCCGGGCCTGGCAATATCTCCCATTATGGGCGACTTGCAGAAGATTTTCCCCGGCACAAGCCAGCTCGAGACTCAGTTCCTCACCCTGGGCCCGAACATTGCGGCCATATACCCTTCGTCTTCATCGGCGGCTGGATTGGCACCAAATTCAACAACATGAAGCTCCTCAACTGGTGTTGCGTGTTCTACGGTATCGGCGGCGCGCTGTTTTTCATAGCGCCCAACATGATTACCCTCATCATCCTCAGCTTCCTCATCGGTATCGCCGCCGGCATAGTGTCGCCCCTCTCCACGGCATTCATCGCCGACCTCTTCGAGGTGAGAAACGAACCCAGCAGTACGGCTACACTTCGGCAGTACTCAACGGCGTGCTCATGGTTTCGGTGGTGGCAACGGGCTATCTCGCCAAGATTTGGTGGAGACTCCCATTCCTCATCTACCTCCTGCCCTTCGTTCCGCTGTTCTTTGCCGCCCGATTCAAGAAGTACATCAAGGGAGCCGCAGGATATCCGCAGCAACGACGCCTCGAAGGCCGGCGTGCCCAAGGTGCACTATAAGTTCTCGCAGCAGGCCTCAACATGCCCATGCTCGTGCGCTATTGCATCTATTACTTCGTCATACCCCTCGTTATTGCCGCCATCAGCCTCTACATACCTTTCCGCTACACCGACTCCGGCACCGCAGGCGACCTCACATCGATTCTCTTCCCTCGGCATCATGGCTTCGGGCTTCACCCTCAACTGGTGCCTCCGCATCCTCAAAAACCATGTGGCCGTGATTGTGATGGCTCTCATCGCCATTGGATTCCTGCTCATGGTCGTTTCCGACGCCGCCGTAATTGTAGGCATAGGCATCCTCATCGCCTCGTATTTCTACGGCATTGCCTCAGCCATCTACTACGACCGCCTCTCGGTGGCCTCTACGCGTGTGGCTCTTACCCCTCACCCTGGCATGGTTCGCCTCGATGGACTCCATCGGCAACGTCGTCGCCCCCTTCATTATCGACGGTATAGCCAAAGTCCTCGGCACTTCCACATCCACCATCCCATCGTGGCGTTCAAAGTCTGCATGTGGATTTCCTTCATATCGCTGGCAGTGGTTGTGGTGCGCAAGATCATCGTCAGCGCACGCCGCGGCAGCCACGACGACAAGGTGAAGGCTCCCGCCCAGGGGCCTGTGGCGACTACCGCCCGTCGGCCAACCCTATTCCTGCCGATGTGCCTCTTAAAAAAGTGACCAACGAAGAGATGGTCGACATCGCCGCCAAGGATGCCGTAACCGCTGCAAACGCCGCCGACCAGGCCGCAGCACGTGCCGCTCAGGCCGCACAGACTGCTTCGGCCGACGCAAGGCAGGCCGCCACGGCCGCCAAGCAGGCCGCCGACGCTCTCCGAGGCTTCGGTCGAAGGGCAGGCGAAAGCCGCTCAGAAAACCCGATGCCGACAAACCCGCCGGCCAACAACCAAAAAGTAAGCAAAAACTATTATCTACTAATAACATCATGTACAAACCCGATTTCAAGAATACCGCCCGACAGAGTTCGTGCTCAACGAATACACCCGCGGTTTCGCCCAGTGTCGACAACAACTGGAACTACGCCATATATGCCCAGGATCCATCGGTGAGCATATATCAGAATGAATACAACGCCGGCTACGTTCAGGGCAAGGTCCAGACAAACCGCGTCATCAAGGCCACCCGCAACAACACCTGGCGATGGTATGTGCCGACGAAGGCCCCGGCGCCGATTCCATAACGCCCCGCAGGCGGCCGTCGACGCCGCCGTCAAAATCCTCAACGCCAACTACAACTATCTCACCGACTGGGCCGAAAAGAACCAGCACGACGAGAAGGCGCAAGGCATCATCCGCCTGATGTTCCGTATGCTCGGCATATATCACGGCGGGCCGACAAAGAGCCCCTCGCCGACGTAACTTTCGACAACCTCAAAATCGCCAACATGGGCGCCCGAGGATGCCGAGATGCACTCCGGCGACGAGCCCCTGACCTTCATCGACATATACTTCCTAAACGCGCAGATGGACCTTTGGGACGCCGCCGCAAAGGAGATAGGCGTGGCCTTCAACCAGGTTGAGAAGGACGACGAGGAGAAGCGCCCGGACAAGCTCAACGGTCCCGCCGACCGACTCAAACCCGGCCGCTGCTCGGGGCTTCGTAAAGAAGCTCCCCTCGGGCGAGTTCTGTGGGCTCACACCAGCTGGTGCTGCCTCTTCGCTCAGTCGTGCGCCGTGACATACGTCATCCGGGTCCGACTTCCTGACCCGTAACTCCTTCTGCCCCGGCCAGTTGGCTCAAACACCGACTTCGGCTTCAACGGCCACGGCATAGGTTTCAACGAAACCACCGAGACCTACTTCTACAACGAGTCGAAAACCGAAGGCATATGGCTCACATGGCGTGCCCGCCGCCGCCGAGAACTTCGCCAAATCAATCGACGAATTCTACGACTACTGCCGCATCGACAACACCGGCACTTACCTCAACGCCTACATGCTCGTCGACGCCTACCGCGGTGAGTTCGGCATGATCGACATGAGCTACGCACGCTTCGCACTTTCAAGGGCGACGGCTCGAAGCTCACCGTGGTCGACTCCACAGGCTACGAGCCCACATTCTCGACTGGGACCACCACATGGTAACCGAAGACCACGTGCTCGGCTGCAACATTCCTGCATACAAGCGCATATGGCGCGAGCTCCTGCACACACGGTGCCCCAAGCGACGCTACCAGCCTCGGCGCAACATTGCCAACGTGCGCGACATCGACACCGCCAAGGCCCTCATTACATGCCAACGAGAGCCGAGCCAATATCCATCGCCGGCCGTTGGGACCTCAACAGGGCACATCGGAGTTCCCCGCTACCAGCCCCCACGGGATCAACGACGCAAAGGTTCGGCACCGAGGAGATAAAGGCCGTTCTCGCCGGCCTCACAATGAAGCCTCAATCAACGGCACCCGCACTTCTTTCTCGGATGAAGTTCGGCAGCCCCTACATCGACGGAACTCCTTCATATGGAGCCGCAGCCGCTGGGCTCGCTTCAAACTCCCCTGAAGAGGGGTCGACTGCATCCCCGACGCCATCGACGGCGCTTTGGAACAAAGTGAAAATGTTTATGGAATAACCTGTAAAGAATCGCACAATGGCAACATACAAACCACAATTCAAAAACACCGAGGCCACCCAGTTCGTCCTCGACTAGTACACCTGCGGCTTCGCGCAGTGCGTCGACAACAACTGGAACTTCGCAATCTACGCCCAGAACCCCGACGTGAGCATATATCAGAACGAGTACAACGCCGGATACGTCCAGGGTAAGGTACAGACCAATGCCATGATTCTTGCCACGCGCAACAACTCCTGGCGCAACTTCCTCATCGGTGCCACACCGCAGGATGCCCTCTCCATCGAGGTCAAGCCACAGTATCTCACCGTGGCGGCACAGGCCATAGTGGAGAACTACAACTACCTTCTTTGCATGGGTCAACCAGCGCAAGGACGACCCCAAGGTGCAGAAAATAATCCGCCTGATGTTCCGCCAGCTCGGCATCTACGAAGGTGCCGTCGACGCCGTTCCACGCAAGGACGTAGCCCTCGCCGACCTCGCCCTCACTTCCATGGACGCCGCCCAGGCTGTCCTCGGCTATGGCGATACCCCTCACCTTCCTGACGACGTGGTGTTCATCAACTCGCAGTACGACCTCTTCGACTGCCTCGGCGACAAGCCGGACTCGTAATGGGGCTACGGCACCGCGCACAAGAGCTCCTCGAAGGAGCGCCCGACCATTGCACGGCCTTCACGAAGATGATGCCCGACGGCAACGTGTTCGACACAAACTCCTGGTGCTGCTTCTGGGCACTAGTCGTGCGCCGTGACATATGTCATCGGCGAGGACTTCGTGACCCGAACGCCAACTGCCCCGGCCAGTTCGGCTCAAACACCGACTTCGGCTTCAACGGCAACGGCATAGGTTTCAACGAAACCACCCATGTCGACCTCACGACAAGACCAAAATCGACGGCGTATGGCTCACCTACCGCTCGGCGGCAGCCGAACAGAACCGCCTGCTCCATTCAGGAGTTCTACGAGTACTGCTCGCTTCGACAACACCGGCACATACCTCAACGGCTACCACATTATCGACGCCAACACCGGCGAAATCGGCCTCCTCGACATGAGCTACAACCGCTTTCGTCCCTTCACCTGCAACGGCAAGGAAGTGAAGATGCTCGACTCCACCGGCTATGAGCCCAAACCATCTCGACTACGACCACCACCTCATCAGCCTGAGCCACATTTTCGGCGTCAACCAACCCGTGTCGTGGTGGGTGGGCTACGAGCCCGAGAGCATGAATCTCCGCCCCATGCGCCGCAACCAGCTGTGGCAGCGTCTCGATACCGTAACCGACATCGCGAGACTCCGGCAAAGCGACCTCATCACCTACACCGAAGACCGCGAGCCCCTCTTCGATCTACGGCCGCTGGGACCTCGGCTACGGCACGACCGAGATGCCGCGCGTGCGCCCCGACGGTTCGGTCGACGCCAAGGCCTTCTCCCGCGAGCTCATAAAGGAAACCCCTCGCCGGCCTCTCGCGAAAGCCTTCGATTTCAGGCCAAAAGACTTCGTTCTGATGAAGTTCGGCACTGCGCACGTCCGCCGGCTCCTTCATATGGGAGCCGAGCCGCTTTACCGACATGAAGCAGCCCGAAAGCGTCGACTTCGTGCCCGACGCTCTCGACGGCCGCTGGAACCGCGTGAAGATGTTCATGGAATAAACCCTGACACACCCGCCGGCCCGCGTGCCAGCCCCTCATCGGCAGCCGCACGGGCCGGCATTTTTGTGCCCTGCGCCCTGCCGGAAAAATAGTTAAAAATACATTATGCTCTTGACTTCGGTGAAAAATTTTGTAATTTTGCAACAGAGAGCACAGCATCATGACACGAAAATGGAACTATCCTCGCTATCGAGCGAAGAGCAACGCTTAGGGGCCGAGTTGGCGCGACGGTTCGCCAATTGTGCCCCCGTTAGCGACCTGCTCGTGCAGCGCGGCATCACCACTATCGACGCTGCTGAGAAATTCTTCCACCCCTCCCTCCGCGACCTCCACGACCCCTTCCTCATGCCCCGATGGACCTCGCCGTCGAGCGTCTGAACCGCGCAATGGGCTCAAAGGAAAGAATTATGGTCTACGGCGACTACGACGTCGACGGCACCACCGCCGTAGCCCTCGTCTACCGCTACCTCCAGAACTATTATTCCGAGCTCGACTTCTACATTCCCACCCGCTACGACGACGGCTACGGAATATCGCGCCAGAGCATCGACTATATCGCCGAGCAGGGGCTTCACCCTGGTCATAATCCTCGACTGCGGCATAAAGAGCGCCATCGACGAAATCCGCTACGCCAAGGAGCGCGGAATCGACTTCATCATCTGCGACCACCACATGCCCGACGACGAGCTCCCTGCCGGCCGCCGCAATCCTCAACCCCAAGCTCGAGGGCTCCACCCATTCCCCTGCCCCCTTCCTGTCGGGCTGCGGCGTGGGCTACAAGCTCATGCAGGCTTTCTCGATAAGCAACGGCATCGCCACCGCCGAGCTCGAGAGTATGCTCGACCTCGTGGCCCGTAAGCATCGCCGCCGACATCGTGCCCATGATCGACGAGAACCGCGTACTCGCGCACATGGGCCTCAAGCGCCTCAACAGCAACCCCAACCTCGGCCTCCGAGCCATTATCCGCACATGCGGCCTCGGCGGAAAGGAGATAACCATCAACGACGTTATCTTCAAAATCGGCCCGCGCATCAACGCTTCGCCGCATGCAGAGCGGTCGCGAGGCCGTGGAACTCCCGTGGCACGCGACTACAAGGAAGCCACCCGCCGAAGCCTCGAAATCGACCAATACAACAAGGACCGCAAGGAGCTCGACAAGCGCATCACCGAGGAGGCAAACGCCATCCTCGAAAGCCGGGGGCGAGATGCACTCCCCAAGAAGGCCATCGTAATGTACAACAAGGACTGGCACAAGGGGCATCATAGGCATCGTGGCGTCGCGCCTCACCGAGCTCTACTACAAGCCGTCGGTAGTCCTCACCTCGCCAACGGCCTCGCCACGGGCTCGTCGCGCTCGGTGCAGGGCTTCGACATCTACAAGGCCGTCGAATCAACACGCGACCTCCTCGAAAACTTCGGCGGCCACCCCTACGCCGTGGGCCTCTCGCTGCGCGAGGAGAACATTCCTGAATTCACGCGCCGGTTCGAGGAGTATGTCGCCGCCAACATCCTCCCCGAGCAGCTCACACCGCAGATCGACATCGACGCATTCCTCTCCTTCGCCGACATCACGCCCGAATTCATCTCCATCCTCCGACTCTTCAACCCCTTCGGCCCGGGCAACCGCAAGCCAACCTTCTGCACCCGACGCGTGAAGGACTTCGGCACAAGCAAGCTCGTGGGCCGCAACCTCGAGCACATTAAGCTCGAGCTCGTCGACGACACCTCCGGCCGCGTCATCAACGGCATCGCATTCAACATGGCCTCCTACTTCGAGCACATACACGCCGGCCGCCGTTCAACATCTGCTACACCATCGAGGGGAGAACAGCCACCACAACGCCACATCCCCCTGCTTCCAGCTCCTGGTGAAGCAGATTCGTCTCTCACTGAGGTGTGATGCTCTCCTCCGACGACACTCCCTACGGCTACTACGACTTCTCCGACGACGAGCCTTCCGCCGAGGCTCCCGACGTCGGCGAGGCTCCTGTCGACGTGCTCCGGCGCGTGGGGCTACGACGCCTTCCGCCCCATGCAGGCCGAAATCGTCGAATCGGTCCCGGCGGCCACGACACCATTGGCCTCCTCCCTTTACAGGCGGCGGCAAGTCGCTCACATTCCAGGTGCCGGCGCTCATCATGCCGGGCCTCACGCTGGTGGTAACGCCGCTGGTGTCGCTGATGAAAGACCAGGTCGACAGCCCAAGCGCCGACGAGTGAAGGCCGACTGCCTCTATCTCGGCATGAGCCGCCACGCTCAGGACTACACCCTCGAGCGATGCCGCCAGGGAAAGCTCAAGCTCCTATAAATCGCCCCGGAGCGCATAGAGCGCCAGCAGTTCATAGCCGAGATAGCCCGCTGGGACGTGAGCATGATAGTAGTCGACGAGGCCCATTGCATTTTCGCAGTGGGGCTACGACTTCCGCCCCTCGTATCTGGCATACGCCGCCTGCGCGAGCTCTTCCCCGACGTGCCAGTGCTGGCCCTCACGGCTTCGGCCACGCCCGAAGTGGTGGCCGACATCGCGCATCGCTCGCCATGCGCTTCGCCCAAGCTGTTCTCGCTGAGCTTCGCGAGACCCAACATCAGCTTCCTGGTGGCGGCGCACCGACGCCAAAAAGCTGCCAAGATGTTGCAGATTTTCAGCACCATGCCGGGTGCGGAATAGTGTATGTGCGCTCGCGCAAGCGCACCGTGGAGCTCGCCGACTTCCTCAACGGAGCCGGCATCGCCGCCACGGGCATACCACGCCGGCCTCCCAGCCGACGTCAAGGCCGAACGGCAGGAGGCCTGATGGAAGGCCGCGTGCGGGTAATGGCCACTACGGCCTTTCGGCATGGGCATCGACAAAGCCCGACGTACGCCTGGTGGTGCACCACGACATGCCCTCGACTCTCGAAGAATACTATCAGGAGGCAGGCCGTGCGGGCCGCGACGGGGCAGAAATCGGCAGCAGTACTCCTGGTGAGCCGCCCGACAAAGGCCACGCTCGCCAGGCGCCTCACTGCGGCCTTCCCGCCGAAGGATTTCATCGCACACGTCTACGACGAAATCTGCCGCTATCTCTCGCTGCCAATGGGCGAGGGCTTCGGCGCCGTTCTTCGAGTTCGACCCGGCAGTGATGTGCGAGCGTTACAAGCTCGACTACCACAGGGTCATAACCTCCATCGGCTTTCTCGAAAGGGCAGGCTATCTCACCTTTGTCGAGGAGCTGGAGCGCCGCTCGCGAGTGATGATTACCGTGGAGCGCCACCTCCTCTACGACGAGGTGGTCGACAGCTGCCACGAGGCGGTGATGCTCGACCTTCTCCGCAACTATCCGGGGCTCTTCGCCGACTATGTCTTCATCGACGAGCAGGCCGGCCTACCGCTGCGGCCTCGCTCCCGAGGATGTCTACAAGGCTCATAGCCATGCGCCGCCAGCACATACTGACTATGTGCCGCGCTCGCTCACACCCTACATCTTCTTCACCGCCAACCGCTGCCCGTCCGACAAGCTCGTAATCGAGCAGGCAATCTACGAGCGCCGCCGCGACAGCATGAAGAAGCGCCTCGACGCAATGAGCGCCTTCGCCTTCGACGACACCGACTGCCGCGTGCGACATATGCTTCAGTATTTCGGCCAGCGCCTCTGAGCCCGGCTACGGATGCGGTAGTGCGACATATGCCGCAGCCGATGCTACGGCCGGCCGCCCTTCGACGCCATAGCCTTCGCCGCCGACCTGCGTGACATCTTCGCCTCCATAGCCCCGGCGGTGAGCATACCCATGGCTCCCTCACCGCCCGCTATCCGCACCACACCGCCGAAGTGGGCGCCGAAATATCCGCCCTCATATCTTCCCGGGCCATCTCGCGCTCTCAACGGCGCTCTCCTCACCCTCCTCAAACCTCTTGACAATTAACTGACAATTAAAAAACACAAAAACCGCCGGAGGAAGAACTTCGACGGTTTGTAGGCGATATTGATATGGCCGTGGCACTGTGTGCCGGCCCGGGATATCAATTATTTTGCAGCAGGAGCTTCGGTAGCGGCAGCAGCTTCTTCCAGCAGCAGCGGCTATAGTGTCGGTAGCTGCAGCAGCAGCGGCGGTATCAACGGAGCTACGACCTCTTCTACAATTCGGTTTCAACGGCTTCAGCTTCGAGCAGCAGCTCTTCTTTGTTGCTGCATGCGAAGAACGACATGCTGAACACAACAGCAAGAGTAAAGTACTAACTTTTTCATCTTTTGCTTTGATATTAGTAATAAAACAATGTTTGCTAAAAACACAGCAAAGTTAGGCGCTTTTTTCGATATGCAAAAAATTTTTTGGAAAAATTTTGCGGCAACCCTCATTTTTTAACATTTCAGGCTATTTTCGCGGCACTCGGCGCCTTACCACGGACCTCAAATTTCGCCGTCGACGCAGGCACGCGCGGCAATATGGCAGTTGGCGTTCTGCAGCTGCATGCGCGCGATCATGCAACGCATCTTCTCGCCTCCGGAGAGGACGTTGACCTTCTTCTCCACCTCCTCCTGGCGGAAGAGCATGCGTCCGAGGTAGGCCTTCATCGCCACCTCGTTGCCCGGGCCGTACTGCGAGAGCCAGTCGACGAGATTCTTGTCGCTCTCGAAAAACTTCGTGTTGTCCAGGGGCAGGTAGGCCGTGGTGATGGTGACGCCCCACTTGTAGGTGCCGCCATCCGGCTCGCGGTTGCCGTTGATGATCTCGAAGAGGGCCGTCATGGCCTTGGGGTTGTGGGAGATGAAGACCACCTTCTGTCCCTTCTCGATATTGAAGCTGACGTGGTCGAAGAGGACCGTGCCGTCGGTATCGACCGCCTTTAGGTCCTCGACCATGAGGATCTGGTTGCCCGGCTCGCGCTCCATCTGGAAGATGATGCCCGGATATTTGCGGCTGGAGGGACGGATCTCCTCGACGTTGAGCTTCTCGAGCATTTTTTTGCGCGAGGTGGTCTGCTTGCTCTTGGCCACGTTGGCCGAGAAGCGACGGATAAACTCCTCCAGCTGCTTGCGCTTCTCGTCGGCCTTCATGCGCTGGTTCTGCTGCTGGCGCAGGGCGAGCTGGCTCGACTCGTACCAGAAGGAGTAGTTGCCGGCAAAGACCGTCACCTTGCCAAAGTCGATGTCGATGGTCTGGGTGCTCACGGCGTCGAGGAAGTGGCGGTCGTGGCTGACGACGAGGACGGTCTGATTCTCGTCGATCTCGCCCAGGTAGTCCTCCAGCCACTCCACGGTCTCGAGGTCGAGGTCGTTGGTGGGCTCGTCGAGCAGCAGGTTGTCGGGCTTGCCGAAGAGGGCTTTGGCGAGCATCACGCGCATTGTGCGGTGGTTCTCGAAGGTCTCGAACACCTTGTGCAGGAAGCCGTAGGCCAAGAAGCATGCGTCCCCGACTTGATTTTAACGGCCGTTATGCCGTCCTTGGCGGCTATGGCCTTTGATGGTGCCGTCAGGGGGCACAGTTGCATATCAGCGTGCCCGGCGCCTCAGGCTCCATGGTGTTGAGCAGGCGCACTGGTATATTGTGCAGCTTCGCCGGCAGCACGCACGCCGGATGCAGAATCTTGGCGCCGAAATACGCCAGCTCGGCGGCCTCTTCGAAGTGCAGCTTCCGCACCGGGCGCGTGCCCTCAACATAGCAGGGGTCGTTGTTGTGCATGCCGTCGATATCGGTCCATATCTGTATCTCGTCGGCATGGAGCACGGCGCCAGGATTGAGCCGTGTAGTCGCTGCCGCCGCGCTTGGGTTGTCGACCTCGCCGCGGTGGTTGCGGCATATAGCCTTCGGTGATGTAGATGTCGCAGCCGGGATGGGCGGCTATGAAGTCGGAGGCACGGCGGCGGATGGCGTCCATGTCGGGTTCGCCGCCGTCGAGGGTGCACACACAGTCGAGCGCCGGCATTATCACGGCCTTCATGCCGCGCATGGTGAAGCAACGCGTGCATCATGGCCGTCGACATCAAGCTCGCCGCGTGCCAGAATCTCCCTTCTCGCCTTCGGCGTCGAGGGGCGCCTCGCATTTGGCGCGGAGGAAAGCCATCACCTCGGCCACGGCGCGCGTGGCCTCGTTGTCGGGCGCGTCGGCGCCGAAAAGCCCGCTCAGCGTGGCCACATATTTGGCCTCCAAAGCGTTGATAATCTCCTGTGCTCCGGGGCGTTGCCCTTGTAGAGATATTCGGCAATCTCCACCAGCGAATTAGTGGTGCCCGACATTGCCGACAGCACCCGAGAATATCGCCACGACAGCCGCCCACAAGGTCGGCCACATGGCAAATGCGCTGGGCCGATCCCAGCGACGTACCACCAAATTTCAGTACTTTCATTTTCTATAAGAACCCGCCGCAACCACGCGGCAAATAACCCGCAAAGTTACAAAAAATTCCCCACCCGCGAAAATTCCCCGCCCTAAGGGCTCGAAATCAGACCTTCACCCGGCGGCCTATGGCCTTGACAAAGGGATTGTTGAGGTCGAGAGCCGCCAACTGATGTCGGAAACGGCGCTCTTTCCAGGGGTGATGCTCAAAGCCAAGGCCTGAAGCATTCGCAAGCGCCGCAATTGTCGCTGAATGTCGATGCCTTAATTATCACACCGGGGAAATGCCTGAAGATAAAGCTGATACAATAAAAGCATGCATATATTCCCATGCCCGTGTTGAGATACCGCGGGCGTAAGCCTCCTCCGATTTCACAAAATGTCCGCTGGGGAAAGGGATATATGAATATACCCCACCTTTTCCGGCCGCGGTCCGTTGTGCCAGTAGACGATATATTTGTTTAGACGTTCAGAGGTGTTGGAGAATACGCTTACACCTCGTTGGGCACCAGGCAGGAGTCCTCAGATATTTGCAATATTCTTCGCTTTGGAAACATTCCAAATATACATCGACGTCGGCCGGTGTCGCCGCTCTGAGTTCGAAAGTATACACGCCGGTTAGTCAAAGAAATGCATCATCTGCTCGATGGCTTGCAGCTTGCGCAAACTTACGAAAAACGTTCCTGAGGCGACAACGAGGAAACGTCGGCCCTCATAATGCTCTCATACTCAAACTCTGCCACAACTTTGAACCGCACCTTGTTAAACTTGCACAGCTGCATATCCCTCTCGGCGAAGTTGCCGCGGGCGATGAGGTTTGCGCCGTAGCACCGTGGGACATATTTTGAGAAAGGGGCATTCGCGGCATTTATCGGAAACGATTGTCGATATTTCCGAAGTCAAAACTTAAAGGAGTAGAGCGACTTTTCTTTGCCGCACACCGAAGGGAACATCAGATGGCAGGGATATCCGATGTCGGAATCGACGTCGTTGACCGACATATCGCCTATGCCGCACCACTTGCGCAATGGGGCATCAGGAAGAATGCCCACAATGTTCATATTCAGGATACTTGCCCTCTTTAAACTGCGGGATTCTTTAGGTAATACTCCTTCAAGAGCCTAAGCTGTTCTTCAAAGACAGGCACAGCCGAATCGGGGCCAGTCCACCATCTCGGCCGATTACACCGGATATCCTCAAAACCAAGCTCGTGAAGATGAATGACGCCGTCGGCCGAGTCTCGATAGTTTTAGGGCTGACTGTCATCTTTACGCTTTGAGAAGGCCATGTCTGCGCAAAGAATTTGTGCTCGATCAAATCGTAAGAATTACTTCTGTTGTAATTCTGCATTTCACGATTGCCGTCAAGGCTCAGGCCCAAAATGATATGTTTTCGGTGCTTCAGAACCCAATCCTTTATCTCTCTGTGCACCAAGGTGCCGTTGGTCGTGGCAAAGAAGACGAAACGCTGGGGAAAGTTCTGTGCGACAGTCCATTCAACCAAAGCCTTAATCTTATCGAAGACTAAAAAAGGCTCTCCGCCATGAAGATTAATTATAACTTCATCGCAGTTGTTCGCCGACAAAATTTTGCGAGGCGCTTCTGTGCATTGTCCAGGTCGAATGTCTTGCTGCTCGACTTGTCCTCATAGCAATAAATGCAGCGAAGGTTGCAGCACACATTCGTTGCTATATACACATTATGCTTTCGTATGGTCTTCATGGCGATTAGCTGCTGGCAACAGGCTGTTATTTAAGGCATTGTAAGGCAGAATAAGCTCTGCTCATACATGAAGGGATTAAGCCCCTGTGCCGCAGCCTTCGCAACCGTGATCGCAGGTGTCGTCGCACGTGCCCTGGCAATCACCCGTGCAATTACCATTGCAGGTTTCATCCAGCATGATTGATGAACCGAGGACATCCTCGGCGGGCACTCCGGCAAGCGAAAGCTGGAAGCTTCTTTCTTTCGGAGTAAGTCAAAAAATTGAACGACATAAGCTTACAATATAAAACTACGCCTCCACTTATGGCTTTCGGCATCTCCATTGGCGATTAGCATCTTCGCCATCCATGTTGCAAAAGATACTTAATAATTACTATTTCCCCAAAAAACATCACCATAACCTCGCCCATTCGAATTTTGGCTACGGCAGGCAATTTCCAAATATTTAGTTCACTTAAGGATCACATAAGAGTTTTAATTAAGTAAGCAGCCGCTCACACATAATAACAATTTATATATAAGCTATTTATCTAATAACCTACAAAAAATAATTAAACAAAGTTCGCTTAAAAAAAGCTACGTTATTTCGCTTAAAGTTCACTTAAGGTACTCGCGAAGTATGGGGATGTTGATTTGGTATCCGTCGGTGGTGGGGGTGATGATGAGGTCGCGGAGGGCTGTGGCGGCGGCGCAGAGGGGCTGCGGGCCGGCGCACCCTTTGGGTGCGCGGCGGCGGCGGCGGGATGTGGTCGAGGGTTGCGCGCACGGTGGAGCCACGGGCGGGTAGCCTAAGATTGCCCAGATATAGGGCGGCATCGCCTTCGGCGATTTGTGCCGGGGCGGCGCCTTTGGCGCCGGGAGTGGTGCTTTCTGCGCGGGCGCCGGCCTCGGAGGGCTCCGAGTCCTCCAAGATCTCCAGTACTCCGAGCTCCGAGTACTCCCGAGTCCTCCCCGGGCCGCGGCAGCTCGATGACGATGGAGGCCATGGTGGAGCGGCGGGGCACCATCTCGCCTTCGTCGGCGACGGTGTCGGCTGTGGAGGTGGCCATGTCGAAGCCTGTGCGGGCGTTGTAGAGGGCGCGGCACATGCCGCCCCAGGCGTCGGCAGGGGGTGTATCGCCGGCGGCGAAGGCACCAAAGGGGGTCGGCGGGGGGTGCCCACAAAGGAGGCAGGGGGGTGAGGCTGCCGGTGGCTATCTGCGGGCCGAGGATGTCGACGACGTCGCGGTGGCGTACATAGCCCCAGCTGCGAAGTCATTGTCGGGGCGCGGGTCTCGATTCCTACGGTGGGGCCGCTATATGCGTAGTTGGTGCGCACCATCACGCCCTCCTTGGCGTCGGAGAGGTCGTAGCGTGCGTAGCGGTAGTCGTCGGTCTCGAAATAAGCCCCGCGACCTTCGGCATCGAGCACGCCGAAGCACGTGCGCAGGCCCATGGGTCGCGGCAGGCTGTCGAGAAGGGCGGCGAAGTCGTCGACAGCAGCGGCACGTCTGCAATGCCCGGGCCATGACGAAGCCCTCGCGGTCGGTCCACGCTGGGTCGTTGGGCGCAAGGTTGTAGGCCACGGTGTTGATTATGGCAAGCCGGCGCCGTTGACGCCCACCCGAAGGCCTCGTCGGTGCATAGGGTATCGGCGTCGTTGAAAAGCCCACATAGCCCTATGCGGCCAGGAGCCTCGACGCGATGGAGGAAGTTGCCCGCAGCGCCGGTGTCGCGGTTCTTCCATATCATTGGGCGGCCGTTGGCCGAAAGCGGCGGCCGACACTATCATCGACGAACGCGACAGCGGCTGCCGCGCCCAAGCACGGCAGCGACGAGCATAATCGGCCGTCGCATCATTTCGCTTCGAGATAATCGCGCGGCCACGTAGGCCGTGCCGCCGCGGTATTTTATCTTGGCGAAGTCGCCGGCGTAATAAGAAGTCCTCGACCTCCACCACGTCGCCCTCAGTGAGCACGCCCACGACTGTGGCCGACGCCCGGGGGTTGCTGCGCACGTTGAGCACCGAAGCCGTGCAGCGGTAATAGACCGGCATCACCACATCCTCAATGCCGTGAGCCTGCGTCGCGTCGGTCTCCGACTTGTTGCCGGCGTATAAAACCGCTCCACCTATCACCACTATGGCCAGGATGAGTGTGAAAAGAGGTTGGTGAATATGAAGCGACAGTACGGCGATGGGCAGGAAGAGCACCCACACTGCCACGATTGCCAGGAGGCCGTGATGCCCACGCCATATAGCCTGCCACGGCACCGATGACAATGGCCATTATCCAGTGCCCCGACAAGGGCAATTGCCACCAAGCCGCCCACGCCGGCTATCCGGAGTACCACGTGAGAATCTGCGTGAGGATAGGGGCGCGCGCTGTCGTGGAAGTCGGCGATGGCGTTGCCTGTGCCGCCGATGATGTCGTTGACGGGCGCCTCGGCGCGGCATAGCTGCCGGCGGCCGTCGGGGCCCGCGGGTTGTTGCCGTACCTCGGCAGCGACGGCGGCGCAAGGCTTTCGAAATTACCTGTTGCGGGGTTGAACCGCAGCTGTGACATGTCCATAGAACCGTTGTGGGAGAAGGCGGGTTGACAAACTTTTATGGCATCGTCGGCCACGACAGCAGCGTATAGGCCCGCGTGCGGTCGGCTTCGCCGTTGATCATTGCGAGACTGAAGGGGTTGACTATAAAGGTCGTTGATAGCTCGTTTCACGGGACGTCCGCCGTATTCGGGCTGGTAGCCGGCAGCGGCGACGGCGGCGAGTGCGGCGGGGTCGAACGACACCTCGAGGTCGTTGCGCTTGAGGCTTTTTCACCAGCGCCTGCAGTGTATCTGCGCTATCTTGGCAATGTCGGCTCGACTGAGCGGACGGAGAACATCACCACTTCTTCTATGCGGTTTAGGAACTCGGGAGGACCTGCGCCTTGAGGCGCTGCATCACTGCTGCGACACTTCCTCCACGTCGTCGTCGGTGTAGTCGCGTCCCACGAGGCGCTGGAGGATGAGCTCCGGACGCCATGTTGGAGGTCATAATGATGATGGTGTTCTTTGAAGTTCACCACGCGGCCCTTTCCGTCGGTGAGGGCGACCTTCGTCGAGCACTTGCAGGAGCCCCTTGAACACGTCGGGATGCGCCTTTTTCGATTTCGTCGAAGAGCACCACCGAGTATGGTCGCCGGCGCACGGCCTCGGTTAGCTGTCCGCCCTCGTCGTGTCCCACATATCCGGGAGGCGTGCCTATGAGGGCGCGGCACATTGTGCTTCTCCTGATACTCGCTCATGTCGATGCGCACCATCATGTCCTTGCTGTCGAAAAGAGGTAGGATGCCAGCGCCTTGCTGAGCTCCGTCTTGCCCGTGCCTGTAGTTGCCGAGGAAGAGGAATGAGCCTATGGGCTTGTCGGCGTCGCCGAGGCCCATTCGGTTGCGGCGGACGACGTTGGCCACGGCGCTGACGGCCTTGTCCTGGCCCACGATGGTGCCGTGGAGCTCGTCCTCGATGCCACGGAGCTTCTCGTTCTCCTCCTTGTTGAGATTGGTCATGGGTATGCCGGTCCAGTCGGTAACGACGCGCATGATGTCGGCCTGGTCGAGGCGGTTTTGAGAAGGCCGTCCTCGTCCTGGAGCCTCCAGCGAATCGGCCTCAATCATATCGCGCAGGCCTTCGGCGGTGTTGCGCAGCTGGACGGCCTCGGTGTAGTGTCCCTGCTCCTCGGCCATACGGCAGTTGAGCTCGGTCTGTTCAAGTTGCTCGCGGCGTTCATGAATCCTGCGGAGCTTGTCGCGAGCGTTCTGCCAGCGTGCATTCATACTGTTCTCGCGCTCGCGCAAGTCGGCAATCTCTCGGTCGAGCTCGGGGAGGCCTGGATGCTCCCCTCGTCTTCCTGGCGGAGGGCCTCACGCTCAATCTCGCGGTCGCGGAGCTTGCGTTTGAGGGCGTCGAGGCTCGGCGGGTGCCGACGATATGTTGAGGCGCATGGTCGAGGCGGCTTCGTCGAGGAGATCGATGGCCTTGTCGGGCAGGAAGCGGTCGGTGATGTATCGGTGAGAGGTTGACGGCGGCTACAATGGCCTCGTCGAGAATCTTTTATACGGTGGTGATTTTCGAAACGGCTCTTGATGCCGCGCATTATCAAATTGCGGTGGGTGGTCGGTCGGGCTCTTCGACGGTGACTTGCTGGAAGCGTCGTGCGAATGCCTTTGTCCTTTCTCGATGTATTTCACATACTCGTCGCGGGTGGTGGCGCCGATAACCTTCACGAGGGCCGCGCGCCATTTCGGGTTTGAGGATGTTGGCAGCATCGAGGCTGCCGCCGCCGCCTATGAGGAGGTGTATCTCGTCGATGAAGAGCACCACGTTGGGGTCGGTCTTCACCTCCTCGATGATGATTTTTTGAGCCTCTCTTCGAACTGCCCGTGGCCGAGGCACCGGCAATCAACTGGCTGTAATCGAGCGAGAATAATGCGGAGCGCCGCAGCCCCCTAGGGCACGTCGCCCTGCACGAGGCGGTGCGCCAGCCCTCGGCTATAGCCCAAATGCCCGTACCGGGCTCACCGACGAGATGGGATTGTTCTTTGTCTTTCGCGAGAGAATCTGCAACAGGCGTCGCACCTCGGCGTCGCGGCCCACCACCGGCTCGATGTTGCCCTCGGCGGCATCGCGCACCAGGTCGCTGGCATACTGGCGGAGTGTCGGGCATGGCGTTGTCGGAGTCGGCAGTTGCGTCGGCAACTGTCGACGCGGTGTTGCCGGTTCCGGTATACTCTATGGCCCGTTCGAGCTTGGAGGAGTTGACACCGAACTGCGACATGACCGTCTTCACGTCGCCGGGCACTTCATAGAGAGCGAATATGCTGGGGCCTGCGAGCCTGTGCGCTGCGCGAGGGCGACGCTGAGCACCATCCGTGGTGTCGGTTGAGAAATCGATGCTGTTGACGTTGTCGGTACGCGGTTGGCGCTGCATCACGTCGGCGAGTGCGGTGCAGAACACGCCCCTTGTCGATACCATTCAAGCCCCCAGGAGTGAAGGGCACCATGTCGCGGTCGGCCTGCGTTATGGCCTGGATGAGCACAGCCGGTTCGATGGTGGCGTATCGGCATTCGCGGGCGAGACGGTGTGCGCCGGTAATTGCCTGGCGCGAGTTCTCGGTGAACTGGTTGAAGTCTATGTTCATTCGTTTTCGTTCTGAAGGGCTGTGATACGGGCGAGCAAGGCTGCATCTTCTTCGCCGAGGTCGAGGGTCATTCTCTCGCCGCACACGCTGCAACCGGCGCTACGCTCGATGTTGGCGCCGTACCAGCGGTAGAATAGTGGGCATGGTGCCGGCGTTGGGCATGGCGGCCCAGTTGGCGTGCCGGCGCTCGCGGCGATTGGCCCCATGTAGTAGTTGCAGGTGAGCTCGTTTTCGAGGCCAGAATGCCGGTGTCGAGGCCACGGGAGAGCTCCATGAGGGTGATTTTCACCATCATGTTGGTGATGTTCGATGTCGCTGCTGAAGGCCCACCTGGACCACGGCTCCGGCATCTTCGGCCGACATGTAGGAAATATTGTGCCGTTGCGTCGCGCCGAGGCCTCGTTGAAATCTCCTCGTCGTTCAAGCCGAACCACATGTTGCCCACCATGCAGCAGTAGCAAGCGCCGCCAGGGTGGTAGATGAACACGTCGCCTCCTTCGGCTCGTGTGACAGCGGCGCGGCCGAAGTCCATCGGCACGCACCGGGGCGAAGGTTGAAGCTCGCCCAAATCACGATGTCGGCGCGGCGCACTTCGCTGTCCATCAAAGCCGGTTGAGCGGTCGACTTCGGCATGGCAATGGCGTCGGTTTTGAACTTCGAAACGAGGTTGTGGAGCTCCACGCGGTCAGAGGCCGACAATCATCAAACTGCCGAGGCCGACGAAATCATCACGCGCTTTCCGGCGAGGGCTCCGACTTCGAGTATTCCCTTTGCTGCGCGAGAGAAGAGGTCGCCGCGTGCGGGTATCACTTCGTGACGATGCTCGCGGAGGCTGCCGTCGGCCGCGGCCACGGTTAACACGCAACGTCGCCGGCCGAGCGACGACAACATAGTCGTAACCCGGAGCGGAGGCGGGGGGCGTCGGTGGCGAAGAGCACGCTGCCCTGGCGCCCGAAAGCGTGGCGCAGGGATGAAAGGTGCAGATGCACTATCTTCGTCTTCCAAATTAGAAGCTAATGCCGTCGGCGCGGTCGCTGCCGGAGGCGAGGAATACCGACTTCTTCGCCGAGAGGTAAATCACGGGAGGCTGAGGGCGTCGGGCGCCAGAGGCACGGAGCCTTCGATAGGAGATTCCATAGGGAGGATGGGGATGGAGGATGGGGAATTGATTTCAATGCATAATGCTAATTAAAATGCACCGACGATTCAGGCTCAAATTATGCATTATGCATTTAATTATGCGCATTATTTATGCTGCGAAACCGTCGCGGGTCATGGCGGTCTCACCACAGTTCCGGGCTGCTGTGGAGCGGCGGTGTTGCGGGGCACCTGCTTGAAGGTACTCGGTCTCGAGGGTCGAACACGAGGTCCATCATGCTCTGCCTGCTTCGGAGGGATAGCTCTGGCGGCGGATTTCTTCGCCGAACTGTTCGTCGTTGGTTTGCGCTCATAGTTGTATGTTGTTGAGAGGTTTATATTTATTACATTGCGTGGCTGAGGAAGTAGTCGAGAGGTTTGCCAGTTTTTGAGATGCAGCTCCACATACACCGAGCCGAGGCGGCAGCGGATATACACTTTATAGAGCGATATTCCGGGGTCCCCAGGCAGGATCCTGAAGTGGCAGATACGAGTCAGGCCGTAGCGCGACGAGAGGGTGTGCATCGCAGCGGAGGGAGAGTCCATATCGGCACCTGTTTTGCTTTTTGAGCATCCGCCCCATGCCACTTCAGGCACCGTCGGGAAAGTTCGAGAGATAGATGCGGATGGTGTAAACCTTTGCCGTGGTTGGTGAGGCAGGCCATTGCCGGATATGGATTGAGGTGTTCATATCCATAAAGCAATAGGAGTTGGGCACTAAATAGCGATGAAAGTTACTTTGCTTTTCCATCTCGGAGTCGTTGGGGGTCCATCATAGCGGTTGGAATTTTAAGGGTTTCTATTTACTATACTTCGTTTCCATTTTTTTTTCTCGGGCGAAGGTGTGATTTTTTTCTTCTTTTTTCTTGGGTGGGGGGCGGAGGTGGGCTCAGTGGGCTCCGGACTTCTCTGAGCTCTCAGACTCTTCGGTTGCTTCCAGCTGGGCGAGGCGCAATGTATTGCACTTCATTCAGCTAGCAATGTG
>VOFC01005057.1_pt1 | contig 38478 bp, 53 predicted proteins | sample 5384161 | NCBI WGS metagenome assembly VOFC01 (sample SAMN12384722, study PRJNA508395) | human gut metagenome | isolation source: healthy gut B | host: Homo sapiens | reverse complement strand
ATGCAGAACGATTTCGTTTGTAAAAAGGTTCTGCCTGCTCAGGGGTAAGGGTCAGATAATTGATATTATAATCATACTGCAATGCGGCGCTGAACGCAAGGAATTTCTAACCGTTGCCACCTGCCTTTGCAGCTTCTTTCACAAAAAAAGAACACCGGAGCGTCCATAGAGACTCCGGTGTTCCGAAATAATATTTTGCCTGTCCCGCGCCGCAAAAAGGCTCAGAACTTCCGCCATGTATCCGGCATAAACAGACCAGCATGGGGAAGATTTCCAGACGGCCGGCCAGCATATCGAAGATCAGCACCAGCTTTGCGGGGTCTGCAAAGCAGCCGAAGTTCTGCATGGGGCCTACCTTGACAAGACCCGGGCCGATGTTATTCAGGGTAGCGGCTACAGCGGTAAAATTCGTCACCATATCAAAGCCGTTCAGGCTGATGAGGAAAAAAAGAGCCCGCAAAAATAAAGATATACGCCGCCACAAACACATTGGTGGTGCGGATGGTCTCGTGGTTCAGCAGCTTGCCGTCCATGCGGGCGGGCGCTACTACCTGCGGGTGCAGGGCGGTCTTAAGCTCCTTGGCCAGGGTCTTGGCCAGAATGAGGAGGCGGCTCACCTTCATGCCACCGCCGGTACTGCCGGCGCAGGCACCAATGAACATGAGCATGACCAAGATCTCCTTGGAGAGGGTCGGCCACAGGTCAAAGTCGCAGCTGGAAAAGCCGGTGGTGGTGATGATGGAACCTACCTGAAACGCGGCCTGCCGCAGCGCCACGCCGAAGCTGTTGTACATACTATAAATATTGGCGGTGATGATGCCCACTGCCACCGCGATGACCACAAAGTAGCCCCGCACCTCCTCGCTGGCAGCAGCGCGGCGGAACTTGCGCATGAGCAGCAGGAAGTAGGCGTTGAAGTTGACGCCGAACAGGATCATGAAGATGGTCACGACCCACTGGATGTAGGGCGAAAAGCTGCCAAAGCTGTCGTTGCGGAAGCCAAAGCCGCCGGTGCCGGCCGTGCCGAAGGCGGTGCACAGCGCATCAAACAGAGGCATTCCGCCCAACAGCAGGAACACCAGATCCAGCATGGTGAGGGCAAAATAGATGCCGTACAGAATTTTAGCGGTAGACTGCACCTTGGGCACCAGCTTATCCACCTGCGGGCCGGGGCTTTCCGCCTTCATCAGGTTGACGTGGGAGCCGCCGGTCAGCGGCAGCAGCGAGAGCAGGAACACCAGAACGCCCATGCCGCCGATCCAGTGGGTGAAACTGCGCCAGAACAGAATGCCCTTGGGCAGATCCTCCACGCCGGGCAGAATGCTGGCACCGGTGGTGGTGAAGCCGGACACCATCTCAAACACGGCGTCCACGGGGTTCGGGATGCAGCCGGTGAGCACAAAGGGCACCGCGCCCATCACCGAGATGAACACCCAGCACAGCGAGGTAGCTGCAAAGCCTTCGCGCATATAGAACACCTTGCTGCGGGGTTTGATGGTGTGCAGGGCGTAGCCGATGCCGGCGCTGACCGCAGCTGTGAGCAAAAACACGCCCAGCACCATCCACTCGCCATACACTAAGCTGGCGGCGGCGGGCAGCAGCAGCAATGCGCCCCTCGATCATCAGCACATAGCCCAGCAGACGGAAAACGATCGCATAATTCATAATCTGCCTCCGTCAGTGCTCCACGATATCGCGCAGATCGTGCAGGCCATGCTCCAGCGTGACCACGATGACGTTGTCGCCCACCTGGATCTGGTCGCCGCCGCGGGGGATCAGGATCTCGCTGCCGCGCATGATGCAGCACAGCAGCAGGTTCTTTTTCAGGTGCAGCTGGCTCAGGGGCACGCCCGTAGCCTTGCTCTCCTCGTGGACGGTGAACTCCAGCGCCTCCACGCGGTCATCCAGGATGCGGTACAGGGTCTTGGTGTTGTTGCCCGCCTCGTTTTGCAGGGCGCGTACATACTGCACGATGTAGTCGCAGGTCATGTACTTGGGGTAGACCACGCTGCCCAGATCCAGCCCGGCCAGAATATCGTCAAATTCCAGACGGTTGACCTTGGTCACCAGCTTGCCGTTGGAGTGCTTTTTGGCAAACAGGGTCAGCAGCACGTTCTCCTCGTCGATGTTGGTCAGCGCCACAAAGGCTTCCGTGGATTCCAGCCCCTCGGACAGCAGGAACTCGCGGTTGGAGCCGTCCTCGTTCAGGATCTGTGCGCCGGGCAGCTGCTCGGCCAGCTCTACGCAGCGGGCGGCGTCCCGCTCCACGATGCGCACCCGCACATGGTTTTCCAGCAGTTCCTGACTGAGGTAGTAGGCAATGGCACCGCCGCCCACGATGAGGGCGTTGCGCACCGGCTGCACCGGCAGATGCAGCTGCTGGAAGAAGGCGTGCGCCTTTTCCTGCGTGGCAAGGAAAGTGACCTGATCACCCTTTTGCAGCACAAAGTTACCGTTGGGGATGATGACCCCACCGTCACGCTCCACCGCGCACACCAGAATATCGCTCTTGAGCCGGGTGGGGATCTCGCGGATGGCTACGCCGTCCAGTGCATCGGGCAGCGCAAACTTGATCAGCCGCACACGGCCGTCCGCAAAGGTATCGATCTTGCTGGCCCCCGGGAACCGCAGCAGATGGGAGATCTCCTTGGCTGCCGCCATTTCCGGGTTGATGATGGCCGAAATACCGATCTGTTTTTTGATAAAGTCCAGCTCGTGGCTGTAGGACGGGTTGCGCACACGGGCAATGCCGTGGCAGTGACCCGCCTTTTTTGGCAAACATACAGCACAGCAGGTTCAGCTCGTCCGAACCGGTCACGGCAATGAACACGTCCGCATCCTCAATGCCGGCTTCGGACAGGGTGGTGATGGAGGAGCCGTTGCCCACGATGCCCAGCACGTCGTACGTCTCGATCAGGTGTTCCACCCGCGCCTTGTTCGTGTCCACAACGGTCACGTTGTGGCCCTCCTCGCTGAGCTGGCGCGCCAGAGCCGTGCCGACCTTGCCGCCGCCCACCAGAATGATCTTCATAACAAGTCCTTTTCTCCTTTGGCAGCCCCTTTTTCCGGGGCTAGCAATTACAGTATAGTATAACATATCCCACCGCAAAGTTCTACCGTTTGCCCCGCAAATACATTGAATTGCTTAAAAAAGCGACGGTTCTTTTGTGCAAAACAGCCTGCACGTTCTATAAAAGTCCGCTTTTTGTTTACATCTGCTGGCGTTTCTGCGCATTTTTTCTTGCTGGCAGTGTTCGGCACACTGATTTTTTTTCATAAAAACACCCCCAGTACCGGATATCCGGCATTGGGGGTACGTATCGCTTCTTCGGTGTGGTTATTCTTTGACTGGGCGGCTTCGGCGGCCTGTGCATCATACTCGGCAAGCAGAGCGTTGAGGTCGTACTGATACTTACTGTGGCAGAAGTGGCACACCACCTCACAAGTGGGGTCCTCGTCCCGCATCCGCGCAAGCTCGGCACGGCCAAGGCTGAGCAGCATCTCCTCGGTGCGCTCGGCGCTGCAATCGCACTGGTACTGCACCGTACGCTCGTCCAGCACATTGGGGGCAAAGCCTGCCAGTGCCATCTGCATCATGTCCTCGGGGGTCTTGCCGGCGCGCAGCATCTCGGTGACCGAGGGCATAGCGTTGATGTTCCTTTCCAGCTGGTCGATCTCGGCATCGGTAGCGCCGGGCAGCAGCTGCACCATAAAAGCCGCCGGCGCAGAGGATGGACAGATCCTTGTCCACCAGAACGCCCAGCGCCATCACGGTGGGCACCTGCTCGCTGTAGGCATAGTAGCTGGTCAGATCCTCGGCGATCTCGCCGGATACCAGCGGCACCTGCCCGACTGTGGGCTCCTTTGCAGGCGGTTATCGCGGATGACGGTCAGCACGCCATCCTTGCCCACGGCGGTGCCCACGTCCAAGTGGCCGTTGGCTTTGGCGGGCAGCTCCACCAGCGGGTTGTCAATGCAGCCCTTCACGTTGCCGGTGCCGTCGGTGCAGGCAATAAGCACGCCCGCAGGGCCGCCGCCCGCCACACGCAGGGTGATACGGTCGCGGTCGTCCTTGAGCATGGAGCCCATCAGGGTAGCGCCGGTGAGCAGACGGCCAAGTGCCGCACTGCAGGTGGCGCTGGTAGTGTGAAGCTTTTCTGCTTTACGGACAATATCGGTGGAATCCACACCGCAGAACACGACACCGCCGTTTTCGGACAAGCCGCGGATCAGGTTTGCCATAGGTTATTCCTCCAGTTGTGTATACTGTTTTGTTGCGCAGAAGAAGTAGCGCTGGCTTTCCTCGGTCAGCGGGCCAAAGGTCTCGCCGTCGCAGACGCTTTCCAGCGCAAAGCCGTGCTTTTCCAGCGCCGCACGGATGGTATCCAGATCATAGGTATACTCGCAGAATTCCTCGTGGAAATGCTCGCCGGTCTCGTGATAATCAATGTCCACCGTAATCTCCACCCTGCGGTCGGCGGCGTTATAGTGGTTGCGCCACACGCAGGAGGCATCCTCTTCCTCAAAGGTGAACGCGTTATCGCCCAGAACCTTCTGGTGCTTATAGGGGGTGTTCATATCAAACAGGAACACGCCGCCCTTTTCCATAAAAAAGCCTGCGTTGGCAATGGCGGTATCCAGATCCGGGATGTGGTTGAAGGTATCAAAGGTGGATACCGCCGCCCGGATGGTGCCGTAAAGATCCAGCTTGAGCAGATCCTGCCGGAGCAGCAGCAGACGGCCGGAAAGTCCCAGCTGATCGGCCTTATCCCGGACGACACAGAGCATCTCCTCCGACTGGTCAATGCCGATCATATCATAGCCCGCCTGCGTCAGCATCAGGGTCAGCTCGCCCGTGCCGCAGCCAAGGTCAGCTACAATGCCGTCATGGATGCCGTGGGCTTCCAGCTTTGCATGGATCTGGCTGTACAGGGCGTCGTAGTCCGCTTCGCCGTTGAACTCATCGTAGAAATAGGCAAATTCGTTGTAAGCCATGGCGTTACTCCGCTTCCTCGTTTTCCGCAGCCACTGCGGCGTTGAGCACTGCCTGCAGTTCCGGGATGCCGTAGCCGTTTTCGCCGCTGGTCAGCACCACCTTCTGACAGCCATAGGGGCGGCAGATGTTTTCAAAGTCCTCCTGCGTTTTGGCAAGCTGGCTCTTTTTTCAGCTTATCCGCCTTGGTCAGAGCCACCACATAAGGGATGCGGTGGTAGTGCAGGTAGCGCAGCATTTGCAGATCGTCTGCGCTGGGAGCATGGCGGCAGTCCAGCAGCTGTACCAGCAGGGTGTGGTGGCGGGGCGCCTCGAAGTAGCTGTTGATCAGATCGTCCCACCGCTCGCGCTCGGCGTTGGAGACCTTGGCATAGCCGTAGCCGGGCAGATCCACAAAATAGCAGTCGTCCACAGAATAAAAAGTTGATGGTAGCCGTTTTGCCCGGCGTACTGGACACGCGCGCCAGATTTTGCGGCTGCACAGCTTGTTGATCAGGCTGGATTTGCCCACGTTGGAGCGCCCCGAAAAGCTCAGCTCCGGGCGGTCGCTTTCGGGCAGCTGGCTGGAAATGCCATAGCTGGCAATAAAATCAGCTTTATTGAAGATCATGGCGTGTTCCTTTCTATTATTTCAGCAGACAGCGCCCGGCTGGTTCTTCTCAGGCGCGGCGGGGATGCAGCTCTCCCCCCTTGGACTTTTTGGTGCGGGGACGGCCTGCGGTGCTCTTGGCAGCTTTCGGCTTGAGCAGGGCGGCAGCCAGCACCTGCGAGAGATTCTGCATAGGCAGGAAGGTCAGGTTCTTCTTGACCTCCTCGTCCACGTCATACAGATCAGGCTCGTTGTCCTTGGGGATGAGCACGGTCTTCATGCCCTCGCGGTAAGCAGCCATGCTCTTCTCCCGCAGGCCGCCAATGGGCAGCACGTTGCCGTGCAGGGTGATCTCGCCGGTCATGGCCACATCGCCGCGCACCGGCACGCCGGACAGACAGGACACCAGTGCCGTAGTCAGGGTGACGCCTGCACTGGGGCCGTCCTTGGGCACAGCACCCTCCGGGGCGTGGATGTGCAGGTCGCACTTTTTTCAGCCGCTCGGGGTCGATGCCGTATTCTTCGGCGTGGACGCGCACCCAAGTGACTGCCAGCTGTGCGCTCTCCTTCATCACATCGCCCAGAGAGCCGGTAACGGTGATCTTGCCGGTGCCGTTGTCTATGACCTGCACCTCGATGGGCAGGGTCTCGCCGCCTACGCTGGTCCATGCCAGACCGTTGGCGATGCCAACGGCGTTAGTGCGGTTGAGGAAGTCCGGCTTGACGATGCGGGGGCCCAGCAGTTCCTCCAGCATGGTGGCGGTCACGGCTACGCTTTCCACCTCACCGGCGGCGATCTTGCGGGCGCACTTGCGCAGCACGCTGGTGATGGTACGCTCCAGATTACGCACACCGGCCTCGCGGGTGTAGCCGTCGATGATGCCGTAGAGTGCGCTCTGGTTCATGGTGACCTTGCCGGTCAGACCGCAGGCCTTGAGCTGCTTGGGCAGCAGATGCTTGCGGGCAATGTTGTATTTTTCCACACGGGTATAGCTGGGCAGCTCAATGACGTCCATGCGGTCGCGCAGCGGGCCGGGGATGCTGCCCAAGTCGTTGGCGGTGGTAATAAAGAGCACATGGCTCAGGTCAAACGGGATATCAATGAAATGGTCGTTGAAGGTGCTGTTCTGCTCCGGGTCCAGCGCCTCCAGCAGAGCTGCCGCCGGGTCGCCCCGGAAGTCCCCTGCCAGCTTGTCGATCTCGTCCAGCAGCATCAAAGGGTTGGAGGACTTGGCGGTGATCATGGCGCTGATGATCTTGCCGGGCATGGCACCGATGTAAGTACGGCGGTGGCCGCGGATCTCGGCTTCATCCCGCACACCGCCCAGACTCAGGCGGACATACTTGCGGCCAAGGCTTTCGGCGATGGAGCGTGCTATGCTGGTCTTGCCAACACCCGGAGGGCCTACCAGACAGATGATCTGCGCCTTCACGTCCGGTGCCAGCTTGCGCACAGCCAGCGTTTCCAAAATGCGATCCTTGACCTTTTTCAGGCCGTAGTGGTCCCGATCCAAAATCTGCTGGGCGCGGTGGATATCCAGATCATCCACGGTCATGGTGTTCCACGGCAGATCCAGACAGGTATCCAGATAGGTACGGATGACCGTGGCTTCCTGATTGCTGCTCTGCATCCGGGAAAGGCGGTCTACCTCCTTGAGCAGCTTTTTCTCGCTGTCCTCGGCAAGGTGCAGTTCCCGGATCTTGCGGCGGTAATCATCGGCTTCGGCGTGGGTATCGTCCCCCTCGCCCAGCTCGTCGTTGATGATGTGCAGCTGCTCGTGCAGGTAATAATCGCGCTGGTTCTTGTCCATGGACTCGTTGACCTTTTCCGCGATCTCCTTTTCGATCTTCATCACCTGACATTCGCGGCGCAGCATCTCCACAAGGCGCTGCAGGCGGCCGTTGAGGGTGTTCTCGTTCATCACAGCCTGCTTGTCCTCGTAGCGGAACAAGAGATTTGCCGGCATATACTCGGTGAGGAACATAGGGTCATCGCTGGAAACGATGGTGAACACCACGTCCTTTGCAAGGCGCGGGTTCATGCCCAGATACTCGTCAAAGCCAGTCTTGAGAGCGCGGAGCAGTGCTTCGGTCTCCACAGCTTCTTCGGGTTTTGCGGCACGCACCGGAGCGGAGCGCACGGCAGACAGCAGAAAATCGCCGGTGGTATCCAGCTCGGTCAGCTTGGCGCGGTACTTGCCCTCTACCAGCACCTTGACCAGCTCGTCCGACACGCGCAGCACCTGCTTGACCTCGGCTACTACGCCGTAGGTGTACAGATCCTGCTGGGTGGGCTCGCTGGTTTCCATCTCCTTCTGGGCTACCAGAAATACGTTGGAGTTATTGGCCATAGCCCACTCCACGGCAGCAATACTCTTTTCCCGCCCGACTTCAAAATGAACAAGGTTGTTGGGGAACACCACCAGCCCACGCAGTGCGATGGTGGGCAGATGGAGCTCCTTGCGCTCGACCTTGATGGTAACTTTTTCAGACATATACAAACACCTCCCGACTGCCGCTCGAGTTTCCATGCCGCGGCAGCGCTATCCTTTGGGGTCTTTTAAGGTGTATCTGAAAACAAAGAAAATGACGAATATTTCGCAAGCACAAGCGGGATTTAAGGCAAATAGCCGCAGGAATCCTTTGTGGATTTCAAGGCTGTTTCACGCAAAATCCAGCTGTGTTTGTAGAAATAGACTAAATTTTCGACTTTTCAGATACACCCTAGATAAAAAAATACAGTTGTTTCCTTATTATACAGATTTCCGGCCAAAATGCAACTGCCTTGCCGGAATGGTCGGTCATTCGGGGCGGTTTTCGTGGGTGTTGAAGCCCATTTTGCCCAGTGCGGGCAGCAGCGCCCGCAGGGTGACCGAGGTGAGCGCGCCCATGACAAGCCCCAGCACCAGCATGACCGGTGCATAGTACAGCGACAAAGACGAGGAGATGATGACCCCTGCGCCCAGCAGCTGCCCCACGTTATGCGCCAGTGCGCCGCAGACCGACAGGATGAACCATGTAGGGCGCACTGGCAAAAGATAATACAGCACCCACATCACCGCAAGGGACAAAAGCCCGCCGCACAGCGAGAGGAAGCCCGCCGTGAAACCGGACACCAGAAAGACGAACAGCGCCTTGAGCACATCCAGCACCAGTGCCTGCCGGGGACCCATGAGAACAAGGCGTACATGACCACGATGTTGGCAAGCCCCAGCTTCATGCCCGGCAAAAGCCCCGGGATGACCAGCGTGCCCTCGATGAAGGAAAGCGCCATAGCCAGCGCAAACAGCAGGCCGGACAGGGCAATGTGCCGTGTTTTTTGATAGTTGCGGTGATTTTTAGGCATAGAGGATACGCTCCTTTATTCTTCGGGCTGCTGCGTCTGCTCGTAGGCTTCCTGCTCTTCCATGGCGGCTTCCCATGCGGCAAAAAGTTCCTCCTGATGGAAGCGCAGGTCGCTCAGCTCATCGCTTTTCTGGCGCAGCAGGTCGGGGTCGTTGTACACCTCCGGGGAGTTGATCTCGTTGTCCAGCTCCACCTCGCGTGCACCGCAGGCCTCCATCTCATCCTCGCAGGCCTTGATCTTGGCGCGCAGCTCGGCGCGGCGGCGGCGCTGTTCCTTGCCGTAGCCGGTCTTGGCGGGCTCGGCCGCCTTCTGGGCAGCCTGCACCGGGGCGGCACGTCCCATCAAGGCATCGTAGCTGGGGTAGAGCACTGCCTTGCCGTCCTCAAGGTAGAGGATGGGACAGGCCAGACTGTTCATCAGGTGACGGTCGTGAGTGACCAGCAGCAGTGTGCCGGTGTACGCCATCAGTGCTTCGGTCAGGTTTTCGCGGGTGTAGATGTCCAAGTGGTTGGTGGGCTCGTCCAGAAACAGCAGGTTCGGCCGTTCCAGCACGATCTCTGCAAAGCGCAGACGCGCCAGCTCGCCGCCGGACAATGCTTCGCAGGGCTTGAACACGGTATCGCCCCGGAACCCCAGCTTTGCAAGGTGGCTGCGCACCTCCAGCTCGGTCATGCGGGGGTACTTGTTCCAGATGACATCAATGACCCTGCCCTGTCCCAGACGGTTCTGCTGCTGTTCAAAAATGCTGGTACGGGCCCCGGCGCCCAGCCGCACCATGCCGCCGGAGGGGCGGCGGCGGCCGTCCAGCACCTGCAGGAGGGTGGATTTGCCTGCGCCGTTGGGCCCGGCAATAATGAGCCGCTGCCCGCGGCAGACCGTATAGGTAAAGGGTTCCAGCAGGGTACGCTCCCCGATCTTGATGCTGAGGTTTTTCATCAGCACCAGCTCGTTCCAGGGCTCCACATCGTATTCAAAGCGGAATTTCAGCTGGTTGGTCTCGTCCTTCGGGGCTTCGGTGATCTCCAGTTTTTCCAGCTGCTTGCGGCGGCTCTGCGCCATCTTGGTGGTGGAGGCCCGCACAAGGTTCCGGTCCACATAGTCCTGCAGTTTTTCCGCCAGCGCCACATCGGCATCGTGCTGCTTCTGGCGCAGGGCGTCAGCGGCTTCCTTCTGGGGCAGATAGGCCGAGAAGTTGCCCTTATAGGTGGTCATGGTCTGGAAGGATACCTCCCAGATCTTTGTACAGACATTATCGAGGAAATAGCGGTCGTGGCTGACCACCAGCACCGCGCCGGAGTAGCCCTTGAGGTAATTTTCCAGCCATTCCATGGTGGCAAAGTCCAAGTGGTTGGTGGGCTCGTCCAGAATGAGCACATCCGGCTTTTCCAGCAGCAGCTTCGCCAGACGCAGCCGCGTCAGCTCGCCGCCGGAGAGCACCGCAATGTTCTTTTTGCCATGTATCCTGCGCAAAGCCCATGCCGGACAGCACCTTTTTGATGTTCACATCCATGTTGTAGCCGTCGGCGGCATCTACGATGTTTTGCAAAGCATCGTGCTGCGCCAGCAGGTCGGCGTTATCGGGCTGGGCTGCCATGCGGCGCTCCAAGATCTGCATCTGCGCCATGGCGTCCAGCACCGGGGCAAAGGTGGCGCGCATCTCGCCGTAGATATCCAGCGTGGCGTCCAGCTTTGCGTTCTGCTCCAGATAGCCCAGTGTTACCCCGTGGGTCACGCTGAACTCGCCCTCGTAGTCCTGATATTCGCCGGTAAGAATCTTGAGCAGAGTGGTCTTGCCTGCGCCGTTTTGTCCCACGATGCCGATGCGGTCCTCCCGCTCGACACTGGCGGTCACATCGTGCAGCACCACCTTTTCGCCAAAGGCCTTACCCAGTTTTTCCAAATGTATCAGCATAGTTTTGATCCGTTATCCGTTCTTTTTTCATATTTCAGCACTGATGGCGGCGGTTCTTCAGGCCAACATTGGCCAGCTCCTCCTGCTCCATCACCAGCGGATACAGCTCTTCCAGACTGGCGATCTCGTAGGTAGGGATCACCTTGCCGGGGTTCTCGGCGTGGTTGGGGTTGTACCAGCAGGTATCCAGCCCGGCGTTGCTGCCGCCCTGAATATCGCTGGCCAGACTGTCGCCCACCATCAGAACGTGCTCCCGATTCTCCACGCCCAGTGCGCGCAGAGCCGCATCAAAGATGCGGGCATTGGGCTTTTCGCAGCCCATTTTCTCAGAGATGAACACGTCCTCCATAAAGTTCATCACGCCGCTTTCCGCCAGACGGCGGGTCTGCACCATCTGGGCACCGTTACTGACGATGAGCCAGCGTTGCCACCTCGGAAAGCTCGCGTAGCACGTCCAGCACCTCCGGGCTCATCAGGTCCGGGTGGGTGGACAGCTGCTCCAGATAGCAGCGGTTCATCTCCACGCCGTCACCGGCGGCATCGATGGTCTTTAAAAAGCGGCTGAACCGCTCGCCGAACAGCTTCTCGCGGCGGATCTGGCCTTTTTCCAGCTGCCGCCACAGTTCCTCGTTGATGGTGCGGTAGGTCTGCACGGTCTCGGCGTCCGGCTCGATGCCGTAGTTCACCAGCGTTTCGGTCAGCGCCTTGTTTTCCGCTGCGTCAAAGTTGAGCAGCGTATTGTCTGCATCGAACAGGATGCAATAATATTTTGCCATAGTATCTCACTTTCTTTTCAGCATTTCCCACTTTGGTGTATCAACAGGGAGAAGCCAGCCCCACCCCCCGGCAGAGCTGGCTTCTCGTTATTCAGAAACGATTTCATACGCAGACAGGTCTGTTTGTGCCGGGGTATTGTCCGGGCACGTTGCCTTTCCTTCGCAGGGCGTCAGACCGCATTTCTGCATTTCTTCCTCCAGTGCGCTGTTATCCACGTTTTCCCAGTCGGTGTCGTAGTAGTCCACGCTGCCGTCGGTCACGTCATTTTCCCCGGGCAGGGCGGGCGTGCGCATCGCTTGCCAGTACATAGGGCTCCACCTTCCTCTCACGCCAGCCTATGCGGCGCGGGAGCGGGAGTGTGCGCTCAGTTGGCGGCTTCCTTGCTGGCGCTTGCCTCCGTTTTGGAGGAAGCAGGCTTTTCTTCTTTAGAAGAAGCCGGTTGTTCTTCCTTGGAGGAAGCTGTGTGTTCCTGCTTAGAGGAAGCAGTTGTTTCTTCCTTGGAGGAAGTGCTGCTCTGTGAAGAAGAGACGGGCTTTTCTTCCTTGGAGGAAGCAGAAGACGAAGCCGGCTTTTCCGCCTTAGAGGAGCTGCCGGTGCTTTCAGAGGTGCCGTTCGAGGAGGAAGAAGCGGGTTTTTCTTCTTTAGAAGAAGCCGGTTTTTCCTCCTTGGAGGAGGCGGACGTTTCTTCCTTGGAGGAAGCAGGCTTATCCTCCTTAGAGGAAGCATCAGAGCTGCTGGAGCTGGTGGACGAGCTGGACGGTGCACCGCTGACCGTAAACTCCAGCTTATTGCTGGTCACTGTGCAGTCGTTATAGCTGGCAGTGGCGTACACCCGGAAGGTGCTGCCCAGCATGGAGGGATCCACCTCACCCTTTACGGAAGTCTTGCCGGCAGCCTGTGTCACCTCGGTGCCATTGACATACCAGCGGATGCTGGAAGCATCCAGATACTTGCCCTTGAGGGCAGCTTTGAAGGTGTAGGAGTCCCCAGCATAGCCTTGCCGCTGCTGCTGATCTGGATGGAAGCGGCTGCAAACATAGCGGTCACATCCACATTCTGGTCAAAATTGGTATCGGTGCGGGTGCGCTTGGTCACACCATCGCTCCACTTGACGAACACATAGCCGTCCTCCTCCGGCACAGCGGTAACGGTAACGCTCTGGGTGGCGCTGGTCACCTTGACGGTAAGGGACTTGCCGCTCTCATTGCCGCAGGTCAGGAGCCGCCGCCGGTTTTATCTACACGGTAACCGGCCTGATACTCCATTTTCTCCTCAACGGCCGAGGAAGAGACTTCCTCCGAGCTGCTGGGTGCTTCCACCGCAGAGCTGGGGTTTGCGGTATACTCGGCACGGGTGGGGATGTTATTGGTATCCGGGCGGCGGTCCTCAGTCTCATAGGCGTGGGTGCGCAGATACTTCAGCAGCACCTTCAGACCTGCGGGCTTGAGGTGGATATCGCCGCTCTGGTAGTAATCGACATTGCCGTAGCCGTTGGCGTCCTTGAGCGCCTCGGCAGAGTTGAGGAACTTGACGCCCAGCTGCTCGCACATGGTCAGCAGCGCCATATTGAAATCATCAATGCGGGTCTGGTCCATATTGGGGTAATTAGAGTGGTTGGACGGGACCGGCGGCACCGTTGACGATGATGTCGGTATAAGGATAGCTGGCCTGAATGGCCTGCACCAGTGCGGTGTAGTTGCTGATGAAATCCTCGGTATTCATGCCGTTATCGTTGGTGCCCAGCATGATGACCACACGGCGGGGCTTCATTTTTGCCACTGCCTGCGCGATGGTGTAGCGGTTATCGTCCCGCTTGAAGGTGACGATGCCTTCGTTCAGGGCGGCACCGGTGCCAATGCCCTCCTTGGCACAGAACTGCTGCAGCGAGATCAGGCCATTGGCATACAGACGCACCGTGTTGGAATCGCCGATAAAAAGGGTCTGCTCCTGATAGGCATTGCCTGCATCAGCGGTCCCGGTGAGCAGTGCGCTGGAGGTCTCGTTGATCTGGTAGTGGTCAGAGATATCCTCCTCCCCTTCCGGGGCGGGCGCGGGGGTAATAATGGAAGAATCCCCGGCTGCTCCGTCGGGTTCTTGCCCCGCTTGAGCATGGTAAGGGTGATGACGATGGTCAGCAGTGCCGCCAGTGCGCACACGATGCACACCAGAACCGCCTGCTTCTGCATCGGGGTCAGCGCCTGATTCTCCTTCTGGTTATTGCTTCTCATATTCTATCCATTCTCCTTCCGAAGGAATGAAACTTCCTGTCATACCCGGGCTGCCAGCAGCCGGTCGGTAAGGTCGGCGCAGCTTTCAGCCAGCAGCACTGGATGGAAGGCTTCCAGCTCCTCCCGGCTGCCGTAGCCGTACAGCACACCGGCAGCATCCAGACCACAGTCGGCTGCGCCGCGCATATCATCGCTGCGGTCGCCCACCATCAAAACCCGCTTGCCCTGCAAGGCGGGCTGGCTGAGCACATAACGCACGACCTCGGTCTTGGTGTCCCGGGTCTCGTCCATGGACGCCCCGCCGATAAAGTCAAAGTAAGGGGCCAGGCCCTGCTCTTCCAGAATGGGCGTGACCACCTTGGTGGGCTTGGAGGTGGCAGTGCACAGGAGAAAAACCCGCGTCCTTCAAGGTTTGCAGCATCTGCGGAACGCCCGGGAACACGGCACACTCGTGGCTGCCCTTCACCGCGTAGCTCGTACGGTAAAGGTCGGTTGCTTTTTCGATCAGCGCCGGGTCGGTGAAGTGCTCGCCGAAGCTTTTGCGCAGCGGCGGGCCCAGATACCGGCGCAGGTTTATGCCGGATACATCCACACCCATGGTACAGAAAACCTCTTGCAATGTATGAATGATACCGGGAGCCGAATCGATCAGCGTCCCGTCCACATCAAATAGGATCGCATCATAATGCAGCAATGTTTTATTCCTCGCTTTCATGGTGATACATCCAATAGTATAGCACAGATTTGATACATCAGCAATTCCAACAAAAGATTTTTCTGTCTTTATGCAGATTTTTTCCTGAAAAGGGAGGCCGCCGCACCGTATTTTGCGCAGCAGTCTCCCTTGCAATAGAACGATTTAGAATGCCCTCCGCGTGCGCTCTGGGCATTATTTAGAGCATTTTATTAGAACAATGCCGGGCAGCCTGCGGGCTGTCCGGCATTGCATTTTCACGGGTCAAATTGCAGCGGAGAGCGCCCCGCCCAAAAAACATTACTGCGCAGGTGATGGGCAGCCGCTGTCCCCGGGACATAGAGGTTGTTGGAAACGAACTCCAGCTTATCCTTGAGCACCAGCTCAAGGTTTGCGACGGCGTGCACCATATTGGTGGCGGAGTCGTTCACCTCCAGCAGCTTGCAAAGATCCAGACCGTCCAGATCCATGGCTTTCTGCATCTTCCGGCTTTCGGCACACAAAATGTGGCTGAGCGCCGTTTCCTGCAAGGCAATGCTTTCCATCAGGTCCACAACAGCCTGATCCAGGCTGACCTTGGGCATTTCCGGGCACTGAGAACGGGCGCAGGGTGTATCGATCATCATAGGGCAAAACCTTCCTTTCCGGTCGTGTGCCCTATCCTATGCTGCGGCAGGTGCGGCTGTTACTGCTTTTCCGCCTGTGCGCGCACCTTCTCGATGGTATCACGGTAGCCGCCGGAGCCGTATTGGATACAGCGGTTGATCCGGCTGATGGTCGCCGTGCTGATTTCCACTGCCTTAACGATCTGCTCATAGGTGGCACCGTCCAGCAGCAGCTTTGCCGCTTCCAGCCGTTGTGCCATATCGGAGATCTCCTTTACTGTGCACAGATCCTCAAAAAAAGGCATAGCACTCCTCCCGGCTCTCCAGACTGAGGATAGCATCAAACAGTGCGTCCGTTGTCTCATTTCTTCTGGAATTTTTTCTCAGCCATTGTTTTTCTCCTTATTATAACAGCGGCGGCAGCGGGCAAAGCAGACAGTGCTGCCGCGCGGAATATTCTGCACGCTATTACTTTAGCACTTCAAAGTGTGAAAGTCAAGTCTTTTGCGTGAATCGTTTTCAATTAATATGCTATTCAGTTTTATTCTCTTCACACATGAAAGAAAATCATCTAAAATTATTCCCAGAAAATGGCTTGAAATCGGCGGCGTTTTCTTTGGCGCTATTACCGACTTCGGCGCTTTGTATGCTTCCGTTAAGAACGACGGCAAGTCCATGGGCATGCTGATCGAAAAGTACATCGGCAAGCTGGGCCGCAAGCTGTTCCTGCTGTTCTGCTGGCTGTTCTGCGGCATCGTTATTGCAGCTTTTGCTGATATGGTTGCCGGTACTTTTAATGCTTACACCACGGTTGACGGCGTTACCAGCCTGGCTGATGCAGCTACCACCAACGGCGCAGCCGGCATGGTTTCCATCATGTTCATGCTGTTTGCTGTTGTGTTTGGCCTGATCCAGAAGAAGTTTAACTTCTCCGGCTGGAAAGAGGCTGTTCTGGGCATCGTGTTCATCGTGCTGTCCTTTGCTGTCGGCATGAAATTCCCCTTGATTTTTGACAAGGCTACCTGGAGCTACATCACCTTTGTTTACATTTTCTTTGCTGCAGTTCTGCCCATGTGGCTGCTGAAGCAGCCGCGCGACTACATGACCACCTTCATGTTCATCTGCATGATTGCCGGTGCTGTCGTTGGCCTGCTGGTTGCACATCCCACCATGAACCTGCCCGTCTTTACCGGTTTCAATAACGAAAAGCTGGGTACCATGTTCCCCATTCTGTTCGTTACCGTGGCTTGCGGTGCTGTTTCCGGCTTCCACAGTCTGGTTTCCTCCGGTACTTCTTCCAAGACGGTTGAAAGCGAAAAGGATATGCTGAAGGTTGGTTACGGTGCTATGGTGCTGGAAAGCCTGCTGGCTGTTCTGGCCCTCTGCGTTGCCGGTGCAGCCGCTGCTGCTGACGGTACCCCCGCTGCTGGTACCCCGTTCCAGATCTTCAGCCGCGGCGTTGCCGGTTTCTTTGAGATGTTCGGCGTGCCCGTTTATGTTGCTACCGTCTTTATGACCATGTGCGTTTCCGCTCTGGCTCTGACCAGCCTGGATGCTGTTGCCCGTATCGGCCGTATGAGCTTCCAGGAACTGTTCAGCGTGGACGATATGGAGCATGCAGAAGGCTGGCGTAAGCTATTCTGCAACACCTACTTCTCCACCATCATCACCTTGGCATTTGGCTTCCTGCTGACCCAGGTCGGCTATGCCAACATCTGGCCTCTGTTCGGTTCCGCCAACCAGCTGCTGAGCGCTCTGGTTCTGGTTACCCTGTGCGTCTTCCTGAAGGTCACCGGCCGCAACAACAAGATGCTGTTCCCGCCGCTGATCATCATGCTGTGCGTCACCTTCACTGCTCTGGTTCAGCGCCTGATTGCTATGGTCAAGGCAATTCAGACCGCAGCTTCCACCACCATCCCCGCTGGCGAAACCACCTGGGGTTCAGGAAGGTGTTTGCACTGGTGGTGCAGCCAACAGACAGAGCCGGGAAGATGGTGATGATGTTCATCAGCTCATTACCGGCAGTCTTTTGGATACGATCCACAACGCCGCACCTTCATCAGGGTTGCCCAGCATCAGCATACCGACCAGAACGGCGGCATCAGGCACGATGAGGGAAACAATGATAGCGACCATGATGGGGAAGATGACCCCTCTCGGTCTTGGAGACGGTGCGCAGCTGCTTCATGACCACAGAGCGCTCTCGGAGGTGGTCAACGCCTTCATGATGGGCGGCTGGATGACGGGCACCAGTGCCATGTAGCTGTACGCTGCCACGGCAATGCTGCCCAGCAGCTCAGGTGCCAGACGGGAGGTAACGAAGATAGCGGTGGGGCCGTCGGCACCGCCGATGATGGAGATGGCAGCGGACTGCTTCTGGGTGAAGTCTACCAGACCGGTAGCGGCCAGCAGACGAGCGCCCATGGGCACCAAAGATACCAAACTGTGCGGCAGCGCCCAGCAGCAGGCTCTTGGGGTTGGAGATCAGAGGTGCAAAGTCGGTCATGGTGCCGATGCCGAGGAAGATCAGCGGCGGGTAGATGCCCAGCTTAACGCCCATGTAGAGCATATCGGCAGACCGCCGTTGTTCAGGATCTCGACCCACATGGGGTGCTCCAGACCGTCACCAACGAAGTACTGCATATGGATGATGCCGCTGCCGGGGAGAGGTTGGCAAGGATCATGCCAAAGGCCATGGGCAGCAGGATCAGAGGTTCGAACTCCTTGACGATGGCGAGGTACAGCAAAAAGCAGCCCACGCAGATCATCACGGCGTACAGCCAGCCGCCGGGCTGGCCAAACTGTGCAAAAGCCGGAACTTTGGAAAATACCGACCAGAGTATCAATAAACTGTGTCATGCTCTTCCTCCTGTGTTAAAACGGGGCCGTGGTGTCGTTCACGCCGGCCTTGCCCCAGCCATTTTTGCCACGACGCACTGCCTTAAGGGTGTACTTGCCGTTGCCCATTGCATGGATAGCAGCCATAATAGCGGCCACCACATCACCGGGGATGCCTTCCTCTACCTGAGGAGCGGGCGCAGCCTGCTGTACCGGAGCGGCAGCGGGCTTTGCGGCGGGTGCCTGCGCAGCAGTCTTGGCGGCCTTCTTCTTGGCATTCATCGAGTCGAAGATCTTGCCCTCCAGCGTGATGATAGCCATCAGCAGCACGAGGATCAGGAACACCAGCACGATACCAGTAATGGTAACGACCACACGAAACCTAAGTCCATGGTTTTTCCTCCTGTTTGTTGGATACTGCAAGCGATACAACATCGTCAGCAGAAAATCAATTTGGGTATAGTATACCGTATTTTGCCATTCATTTCAACAAAATTAACAATTTTTTTTTTTTTGCCGCTTTGTGATATGGCATGGACAAAACGAGCCTGACTTTAGCGGCGGCCGATGCGCGGGGTAGCGTCCGTAAAGCCGGTTTCCAGCTTATCACCGAGGGAAAGGCTCTGTGCCGTACCCAGTGCAACACAGTTCACGGGGTCCGGCGAGACCGTCACCTTCCACCTTCAGTTCCTGACTCAGATATTCGGTCAGGCCGTGCAGCTGGGCACCGCCGCCGGTCAGCATAATGCCGTTGCGGTAAATATCTCCTGCCAGCTCGGGCGGGGTCTTTTCCAGCACCTGATGGGCTGCGGTGCCGATCTGCTCGCTGAGCATCATCACCGGCTCGTACAGGTCGTCGGTAGAAACGGTGGTCACGCGCACCGGCAGACCGGTGAGCAGGCTGCGGCCCTTGATCTCCATGCTCTCGTGGAAATCGGTCTTTTTGGGGGCAGCAGGCAACGTGCTTTTCAGTTCCTCGGCGGTGCGCTGGCCAATGGCAATGCTGTATTTGTTGCGCACGTGCTTGAGGATCTCCTCATCGTAGTGGTTGCCGGCCACGCGCACACTGGTGGCCTTGACCTTGCCGCCAAGGCTCAGCACCGCGATATGACGGGCACCGGCTGCCACCACAGCCTCTACCACGGCATCGCTCTCAATGCCGGTAATAGCGGCGGGCACGCACACTGCCACCCGGGGCTTGACCATGTGGGGAGCCGTATACCTGCTTGACAAAGCGGCAGATCAGCCCCGGGTCATGGTGTGGTCGCTGATGACGCCGTCCTTCAGCGGGAAGATGGCGGAGATATAGTTGGGCGTGCGTCCCACCATAGCCAGTGCCTTGTCGCCGGCTTCCAGCACGGTGTTCTTGCGGGTATCCATTGCCACAACGCTGGGCTGGTTGAGCACCACGCCCTTGCCCTCCTGCGCGATGATGATGGTAGTAGTACCAAGGTCGATGCCGATATCATTCTGTGCCATAATTGCCTGAATCCTTTCTCTGCGTTCCTCTATCATGTATGTAACGCCCGCAGCTGCGGGCAAAAAAAACAAAGACTGCTTTTAGTATAACATAGTTGCGGCAAAAAGTATACAAGCTTTGCCGCTGTTCTGCGCGGTTTTTATCAGGAGCTCTTCCCTTCTGTGCTGAGCTGCTCCGGCGGCTGTCCAGCCTGCAGCAGGGCGCACAGGCCGCTGTAACGCAGGTTCTGCCGGATGTTGCTCATCATGCTGTTCACCACGTCCCTGCGGCCCGCCACAACGCACAATTTGCGTGCGCGGGTAACGCCGGTGTAGAACAGGTTGCGGTAGCACAGCCTTGGCGGCACCTGCGCCACCGGCAGGATCACCGCCGGGAACTCGCTGCCCTGACTTTTGTGCACCGTGATGGCGTAGGCGATCTCCAGTTCGTTCAGGTTTTCCGCCGGGTAGAGCAGCCGCCGGTCGTCCATGCGCACCACCATGGAGCGCTCCCGCACGTTGATGCTTTCCACAATGCCGATATCGCCGTTGTAGGCACCCACGCCCTGCTCACCGCCGATGCGGTTCCAGACGATCCGTAGTTGTTGCGCCCCTGCATCACCTTGTCCCCTTCCCGGGACACCCGGGCGGCGCTTTGCAGCTGGGGCTTGCCCTTCTGGGGCGGGTTGAGTAGGTTTTGCAGTTCCACGTTCAGTGCCTGTGTGCCGGTGGGGCCAAGCTTTGTGGGGCACAGCACCTGAATATCCCGGATGGGGTCAAAACCGTAGCTCCGGGGCAGCCGGGTGGTGACAAGGTCGCACACCAGACGCTGGGCGGCCTCGCCGTCGGACTCCAAAAAGAAGAAGTCATCGGTCTTGCTGCCCTTTTGCAGCGGCTCGCCGGAGATGATGTGGTGGGCGTTTTCCACGATGAGGCTGAGCTTTGCCTGCCGGAAGATCTCGTTCAGGCAGACGGTGGGCACGCAGCCGGAGCGGATGACCTCGCTGAGGATGTTGCCCGCACCTACACTGGGCAGCTGGTCGGCATCGCCTACCATAATAATACGGCAGGTGTAGCGCAGCGCTGCAATGAGCGCCTGAAACAGCTTGACGTCCACCATGCTCATCTCGTCCAGAATGACCACGTCACACTTGAGCAGGTTTTTGTCGTTATGGATAAAGCTGACCACGCCGCCGGTGTAGTCCACCTCCAGCAGGCGGTGGATGGTGCGGGCCTTGCGTCCGGTCAGTTCGCTGAGACGCTTGGCGGCACGGCCGGTGGGCGCGCACAGGGCTACCCGCTCGGCCTGATTTTCCAGCAGCTGCAAAATGGCGTTGACCGTAGTGGTCTTGCCCGTGCCGGGGCCGCCGGTGAGCACAAGGCAGTTCTCAGTCATAGCCTTGCGGATGGCTTCCCTTTGCAGGGGGCGTAGGCAAAGCCCTGTGTCAGCTCCAAGATCTGGATGTTTTTATCCAGATCCCGGGCCGTGTTCTTGCCGCGCTTTGCCAGCAGATTCAGCCGGTCGGCAATGTCCTGCTCTGCAGCCAGCAGATCTGGCAGGTAGATATAGGGCACGGCATCGAACATTTTTACACACAGTTCTTCCGTTTCGATGCAGTGATCCAGCGCACGCGCCAGCTTTTCCGGCGGCTGGTGGATAAAGTTGGAGGCAGTTGCCAGCAGCTGTGCCCGGGGCAGACAGGTGTGGCCGTTGCCCGCATTGTGGCGCAAAGTGCGCAGCAGGGCAGCTTCCAGCCGCTGGGCGCAGTCCCCTTCCATGTGGTAATACTGGGCGATACTGTCCGCGTGGCGGAAGTCCAGCTGTAACGGCTCGCCGCACAGCAGATAGGGGTTGGACGCAATAGCCTGCATTGCCCCCACGCCAAAGGCCTTGAACACCTCCATGGCCTTGCGGGGACTGATCTCGAACTGCGCCAGATAGGCGATGAGCTCCCGCATACCGAACATCCGCTTGAACTCCTGCTGGATGCGATCGGCTTTATCCGGCGAGATACCCGGGATCTTGGTCAGCCGGGCGGGGTCGTTGGCGATGACCTCCAGCGCTTCAGCCCCGAACATATCAATGATCTTATCCGCAGTCCTTGCGCCGATATACGGCAAGGAGCGGCTGGCCAGAAAGGCATACACCGCTTCCAGATCCTTGGGCATATCGGTTTCGCATTCCTGCGCGTGGAACTGGCGGCCATAGGTGGCGTGGTTTTCGTATCGGCCGCGGCAGATGACGCTTTCCCCTGCGTGCAGCTCGCCTACGATGCCGCAGACCACCGTGAGTACCCCCGCCGCCGGAGATTTCGAACACCACATAGCCGTTATCCTCGTTCTCGTAGATGATATCCTCCACGACGCCTTCAATCTGTTCCAACTGCTCGTCCACCAGCTCCACCTCCTTTTGCACAGATATTATAAGTATAGCCCTTTTGGCGGGATTTGTAAATTGTAGAATCCGTAAAATACCCCGGCGGCTCTCGCCTTTTTCCGGCAGTTGTGCTATACTGGGCGCAAACATTATGTCACGAAATGAGGCAACAATGGAGATCATCATTCATCAGGCCATTCTGCACGTTCTGGATACCACCATGGATGCGCCGGTGCTCAGCGGCGGGCCCATGGAGCTGACTGCCGAAAAGAACGCCTACCTGCAAAATCATATTGAGAAGCTGCTGGCCAGCGACGATATCCGCCAGTGTCGCCCGCTGCCGGACTCGGCCTTTAAAAATGAGCTGGAGCACAATCAGGACTTCGTGGATCTTTCCTGCCGCATTGCCGGGGTGCTGTTCGACTATATGCACGCCCACACCACCATTCCCGGGGCAGACCTTGCCGTGGTGGATTTTACCCGGGACGGTGCGCCGTGGCTGGGCATCCTGAAGTTGAACTATAAAAACGGCTACACCCACTATACGGAGACTGTGGAGGGCGCACCGGTGAACTCCATCATCCAGCAGCGCGCCTGCCTGCCTACCCAGAGCGGCAAGGTGGAGGAGGGCGCACTGGTAGACCTGACCGATTACCCATGCGGCTGCTGGAAAAGAAGTATGATATTGACGGCCACAAGGAGTTTTACCTTTCCACCGTGGTGTTCCAGTACACCACCGCTCAGCCGGAAAAGAAAAAAAGCTGCAGGCCATTCAGGAAGCCGCCGTGCAGGCTGTGCAGGAGAACTACGCCGAAACGCCCCATGTGGAGGCACAGGTGGCCATGATGATTGCCAATCAGGCTGCCGACAACGACAATCAGGTGTCCATCCAGCAGGTGCGCCAGCAATTGGAAGAGGAATATCCTCTTGCCGCCGTGCCCTTTGACGATTATGTAGAAAAAGAGCGACATCATTGACAGCGCCGCCCAGCCGGTGACCGTGACCCCTGCCCGCATCCGCCGGATGGAAAGCCGCAGCCTGCGCACCGCCAACGGCATTGAGGTAAAGATCCCCACCGAGCGATTGAACGCCGAATCGGAGGTAGAGTTCCTGCACGCCGATGACGGCAGCATTTCCCTGCTGATCAAAAATGTCATTTTGTAAGCTTTAACTGCAAAATCTTGCAAAGCCCTGCGTTCAGCTTTTGCTATCCGCAGGGTTTTGTCCTATACCTGTGTTGTATCTTTCGTGGTATATGCGTTATGGCCTAGAGGAGGAGAATTTTATGGAACTGGCTCTCATCACCGCGCAGCAGGTCGCGGTCTTGTTCCTGCTGATCGGCACAGGCATGGTGGCGGTCAAAACCGGCGTGCTCAAGCTGGAAAACAAGCAGGCGCTTTCCAATCTGCTGGTGTACATCATTGTGCCGGCCATGGTGGTAAACTCTTACCGCATGGAGTTCAGCGCCCAGATCTTGCACAATCTGCTGGCGGCTTTTGGCATGAGTGTCCTGTCCGTGCTGCTGGGCACCGTGATCACCCTGCTGCTCACGGCACGCAAGACCGGCAGCCGGATGCCCATTTTTCGGTTTGCCTGCATTTTTTCCAACGCAGCATACATGGGCTTCCCGCTTATTTCGGCGCTGTTCGGCTCCGAAGGTCTTTTATATGCCAGTGCCTATGTTACCGTGTTCAATATTCTGCTGTGGACGCTGGGCTACGGTCTTGTCAGCGGCGGCTCCAGCGTAAAAGAGGTTGCCCACAGTCTGGTGCGCACCCCGGTGTTGTACGCCATTGTGGTGGGGCTGGGCATCTATCTGCTGCAGATCCCGCTTCCCACCCTGATCACTCAGCCACTGGAACTGTTGGCCGGAGTGAACACCCCGCTGTCCATGCTCATTACCGGGATGCTGATTGCCGCCGGTGATGTGCGCAGCATCGTGACCGACAAGCACATCTGGAAGCTTGCCTCTGTGCGTATGCTGCTGATCCCGGCGGCTACGCTGGCACTGTTCGGGGTGCTGGGCTTCCACGGCACTGCTGCACAGGTGGTCACACTGCTGGAATGCTGCCCGGCCGCCGCCATCACCTCGGTATTTGCGGTGCAGTTCGGCCACGACGAGCACTTTGCCGCCGGAAGCGTGGTGCTGACTACCCTGCTCAGCATCGTCACTCTGCCGCTGTGTGCGTTGATCATCACCATGGTGATGTAAGACGCTGTGCGGTAGTGCTGCCATATTTGCTGCCATATTTATATTGTAAGAAGAGCCGCCGTGCCTCGTGTTGTACGGCGGCTCTTTTTGCTTTTGCAAGCGGAGAGCATTTTCAACCATTGCTACACAAAACAAAAAAGCCATCGCTTTTGCATTTCTGCATCAACGATGGCTTCGTATTGGAGCGGCCGACGAGGCTCGAACTCGCTACCTCCACCTTGGCAAGGTGGCGCTCTACCAGATGAGCTACGGCCGCATATCCGGTGCATTTATCCCTGCACCCTCCCGAGCGATTCTTGCGAATTTCGGGGTCCCCGCGAAAGCTTGCAAAGCAAGATTTTGTGTGGAAAAGGAGAAAGTCTTACACGACTTTCGACGTGGTGCCTCCGATCGGAATCGAACCAATGACACGGGGATTTTCAGTCCCCTGCTCTACCGACTGAGCTACAGAGGCAAATGCGACCCGGAACGGGCTCGAACCGACGACCCCCAGCGTGACAGGCTGGTGCTCTAACCAACTGAGCTACCGGGCCATATGGTGGAAGTTAACGGGCTCGAACCGCTGACCCTCTGCTTGTAAGGCAGATGCTCTCCCAGCTGAGCTAAACTTCCACATATGGAGCGGCCGACGAGGCTCGAACTCGCTACCTCCACCTTGGCAAGGTGGCGCTCTACCAGATGAGCTACGGCCGCACATTCCATTTGTTTTTGCCGGTCTGTTGTCCGGCGACGTTGGTTATTATACCGCACACTCCGGCAGTTGTCAACCACAAAATTACATTTTTTTGAAAAAAGAATGTCTTTTAACTCTGGTACGTTCTTTTTATTTTGTGTGCAGCACCACATCCCCCCCTTTTCGCCTCGTTTCGCACGGCTGTGTGCACGGGCAAAATACAGTTGCTTTCTATTTCACAAACTATTATAATAAAGAGGACGCTTTGTCAAACGGAAAATGCACCCGCGCGGATGCAGCTTCCATTTATAGAAAAGAAAAAAGGAATTGCCAGCAAAAAGGAGCTAACGCAATGTATAAGATCACTGAAAAGGTCGCGCTGAACCCCACCGTGACAAAGATGGTCATTGAAGCCCCGCTGATTGCCAAAAGGCAAAGCCGGGTCAGTTCATCATTGTACGTCCGTTTGAGGACAGCGAGCGCATCCCCTGACTGTGGCCGGTTACGACCGCGAAAAGGGCACTGTGGATATTATTTTCCAGATCGTAGGCGGTACCACCATGGAACTGAACAGCCTGAACGCAGGCGATTGTGTCCACGACTTTGTAGGCCCGCTGGGCCGCGCCACCGAGACTGAGGGCCTGAAGAAGGTGTGCGTCGTGGGCGGCGGCGTAGGCTGCGCCATTGCACTGCCCATTGCCAAGGAACTGCACGATCAGGGCTGTGTGGTGCACAGCGTGGTCGGCTTCCGCAATAAGGATCTGCTGATCCTTGAGGACGAGTTCAACGCCTGCAGCGACGAGCTGCGCATTATGACCGACGACGGCAGCTACGGCACCAAGGGCGTGGTCACCGCTGCGCTGGACGAGCTGGTGGCTGCCGGCAACCAGTACGATCTGGTCATCACCATCGGCCCGCTGATCATGATGAAGTTTGTGGTCAAGACCTGCCAGAAGCACGGCCTGAAGAGCATCGTTTCCATGAACCCCATCATGATCGACGGCACCGGTATGTGCGGCGGCTGCCGCCTGACCGTGGGCGGTCAGACCAAGTTTGCCTGCGTGGATGGCCCCGACTTTGACGGCGATCTGGTGGATTTTGACGAAGCAATGGCACGCGGCACCATGTACCGCCCGTTTGAGGCACACGCCCGTGAGGCAGCCTGCAACCTGTTCAAGACTCAGGAGGGAATGTAAAATGGCTTTCAATATGGACCCCAAAAAGTGCCCCATGCCCACGCAGGACCCCAACGTCCGCAACAAGAACTTTAAGGAAGTGGCTCTGGGCTACACCGCCGAGATGGCTGTGAACGAAGCCAAACGCTGCATCGGCTGCAAGAACAAGCCCTGCCAGTCCGGCTGCCCCGTGGGTATCGACATCCCGGAGTTTATCGCTCACGTTGCAGAGGGCGACTTTGAAGCCGCCTATCAGGTGATCAACCGCTCCTCTTCCCCTGCCTGCCGTCTGCGGCCGTGTCTGCCCGCAGGAGAGCCAGTGCGAGGGCAAGTGCACCCGCGGCATCAAGAACGAGCCGGTGGCTATTGGCCGTCTGGAACGCTTTGTGGCCGACTGGCACCGCGAGCACGTGCACACCGCACCCATCGTGCCCGAGTGGAACGGCCATAAGGTGGCCATCATCGGCGCAGGCCCTGCCGGTCTGACCGCCGCCGGTGATCTGGCTAAGCTGGGCTACAAGGTGACTGTTTACGAAGCTCTGCACGTTGCAGGCGGTGTGCTGATGTACGGCATCCCCGAATTCCGTCTACCCAAGGCCATCGTCCAGCAGGAGATCGACGGCCTGAAGAAGATGGGCGTGGATTTTGAGTGCAACATGGTCATCGGCAAGGTGCTGACCATTGACGAGCTGATGGGCGAGTACGGCTACGAGGCCGTGTTCGTAGGCTCCGGTGCCGGTCTCCCGCGCTTCATGGGCATCCCGGGCGAGAGCCTCAAGGGAGTGTATTCCGCGAATGAATTCCTGACCCGCACCAACCTCATGAAGGCTTACCTGCCCACCAGCAAGACCCCCATCCGTACCGGCAAGAAGGTCGCCGTTGTGGGCGGCGGCAACGTGGCTATGGACGCTGCCCGCAGCGCCCTGCGTCTGGGTGCCGAGAAGGTGTACATCGTTTACCGCCGCGGCAAGGATGAGCTGCCCGCCCGTAAGGAAGAGGTCGAGCACGCGGAGGAGGAGGGCATCATCTTCAAGACCCTGTGCAACCCCGTTGCCATCCACCCGGACGAGGACGGCTTTGTGCACTCCATGACCTGCATCGAGATGGAGCTGGGTGAGCCGGATGCTTCCGGCCGTCGCCGTCCCATTGAAAAGCAGGGCAGCGAGTTCGAGCTAGAGGTGGATACCGTGATCATGAGCCTGGGCACCAGCCCCAACCCGCTGATCCGTTCCACCACTCCGGGCTTGGAGACCAACAAGCACGGCTGCATCGTGACCGAGGGCGACGAGGGCAAGACCAGCCGTGACGGTGTGTACGCCGGCGGCGACGCCGTGACCGGCGCTGCTACCGTCATCAAGGCCATGGGTGCCGGTAAGGCAGCTGCAAAGGCCATGGACGAATACATCCGCAACAAGTAACAAATAGCAACGAGAGCGCTGCACATTTACCGTGCAGCGCCCTTTTTTTCAGCGCAGATCTTGTTATGAACAGAGTAGGCCCGGAAAGTCTGCGGACTTTCCGGGCCTACATTTTCACGGATGGACACTGCCGAAAACGGCATCTGTTTTAATGTACGCCAGCCAGTTCCTTTACGGGGCGGCCGGTACGGGTCATTTCGATCTTGCGGGATTTATCGTAGCAGTAGCGGATGATGGCCTGCCGCCGCACAATGCCGATGAAAATGCCCCGGTCATCCACCACCGGGACAAAGTTCTGGTTCATGGCGGCTTCCACCAGCTCATCCATGCTGGTGGTCACCGTGACGGCCTTGTAGTCCCGCTTATGCGCAAACTCTGAGATGGGGATGTCCTCGGCGGCTTCCAGATCCAGACCATGGTATTTTTCAGTCCCCACAGGGATATCGCCTTCGGTCAGCGTGCCCACATATTCGCCCTTGCGGTTCAGCACCGGAATGGAGGCGTAGCGGTTGTTTTCCCACTTTTCCAACGTCTGCCGGAGGGTAAAGTCATCGTAAACGTACATCAGATCCTGCTTTGGGGAAAGAAAAAAGAGAATGTTCATGCCAACAACTCCTATCGCATTTTTTTTTGCAGGCAATACCTGTTGGAACGGTCTGCCTGCGCTATGTAATGTGCCGTGCGTCCGGCGTATTCCGGGAAGTATCATGGGGAAAAGGGGCTGGCAGCCCCTTTTCTTCTTTGTTTCTATTTTAGCACTTTTTCATAGACAAAGAAAGCCAGGGCAAGGAAGCTTTTATAATTTATTCACAGATTGTTTTTCTTTATTTGTCATACTTTCCGTTTTGATGGGTTCTGCACAGCCTGCCTTCAGCATACCACGCCCGCTGCGCAAAGCAGCGCGAGGGCTGTCGAGGGCAGTTCTCCCTTTTTTCTTTACAAAAACCATGCAAAAAGAGCGCAAAAAGCAGTAAATCCAACAATTTGAACTGTACAACCACGGTGCAAAGTTGTATAATAGGGTGGGTGTTTATCTGAGGCAAGCTTTGTTTTGCACAGCCAACGCCCCCGACCCTTGCGTGTATTTTTATGAAAAAATAACATAAAGGAGCAGAGCGACTATGATCACTTCCCGTTTCCCGCTTGGGAATGTCAGCTTTACTGATGGGTATTTTTCCACCCTAGTGGGTGAAGCCACCAAACAGTGCTACGGCGTTGCTGCCATGGCTCCCCGTGATATGACTGACGCTGTGAAAAGCATGGTATACGGTTCCGATTACCCGGAAAAGGGTGTGCGCGTGACCCAGCAGAATGGGCGTCTGGTCATCGAACTGCACATTGCCGTCAGCTACGGTCTGAACATTTCCACCGCCGCCCGCAGCATCTCCCACCGCGTCAAGGACGAGGTGGAGCAGGCCACCGGGCTGAAGGTCGCCCGCGTGGTGGTGTCCGTGGATGACGTCATCGCCTGATTTGTCTGCAAACCCGAGCCGGGATTTTCCGGCCAGTTACTAAGGAGTAAGAACAATGATTTCTGGTAAGATCCTGCGCGACGCCATCATTTCCGGCGCCAACAACATCAACAACCAGCGTTCCCGCGTGGATGAGCTGAACGTTTTCCCTGTTCCGGACGGTGATACCGGCACGAACATGAGCATGACCGTGGGCGCTGCCGTGCGTGAGCTGGAAGCTCTGGACGACAGCTGCACCGTGGGCGAAGCTGCCAAGACTGCTGCTTCTGCCATGCTGCGCGGTGCGCGCGGCAACTCCGGTGTTATCACCAGCCTGCTGTTCCGCGGCTTCTCTAAGGCTTTGGAGGGCAAAAAAGAGGCTGACGCTGCCGATATCGTGGCTGCCCTGCAGAAGGGCGTTGAGGGTGCCTACAAGGCCGTGATGAAGCCCACCGAGGGCACTATCCTGACCGTGGCACGCGTTGCTTCCGAGGAAGCCGCTGCCAGTGATGCCGCCGATGTGCCCGCCCTGTGGGACGTAGTGCTGACTGCCGGCCAGAAGGCACTGGAGGATACCCCCAACCTGCTGCCCGTGCTGAAGAAGGCCGGCGTTGTGGACGCAGGCGGTCAGGGCATTATGGTCATCTTTGAGGGCATGGGCAAGGTGTTCCACGGCGAGGCCATTATTGCCGGCGGCGAAGCTGCTCCCAACAAGGCAAAGCTGTCCACCGAGAATGCCGGTAAGGGCGTGTTCACCGACGACCTGATGCGGGTGGAGGACATCACCAACGGCTACTGCACCCAGTTCCTCATCAACAAGAACGAGGGTGCCAGCGCCGCCAAGATGCGTGCCTTTGCAGAGTCCAACGGCGACAGCGTGGTGTGCATTGAGGATGACGACGTCATCAACCTGCACGTTCACACTGCCGACCCCGGCAAGATCCTGAGCGAGGCCATCAAGTACGGCTACCTGACCAACTTCAAGATCGAGAATATGCACGAGCAGTTCCTCGCCCGCCAGAAGCAGGGCAAGAGCCTTGAAAAGCAGGCTTCTGCCGAGAAGGCTCCCTCTCAGGCCAGCGAGTTCATCTACGCCGCTGTGGATCCCAGCCGCGACTACGGCTTTGTGGCTGTTGCCGCCGGTGAGGGTCTGAAGGCTGTGTTCACCGATCTGGCAGCAGACGCTGTGGTGTCCGGCGGTCAGACCATGAACCCCTCCACCGAGGATATTCTGGCAGCCATCCAGAGCGTGCCTGCCAAGACCGTGTTCGTGCTGCCCAACAACAAGAACATCATCATGGCTGCCGAGCAGGCACAGAAGCTGGCTGACCGTCAGGTGGTGGTGCTGCCCACCCGCACCGTGCCCATGGGCATTACCGCACTGCTGAACTTCGACCCCTCTGTGAACGCCGAGACCAACACCATCAACATGATGGCTGCTGCCGACAAGGTGTCCACCGGTTTGATCACCTACGCCGCCCGCGACAGCGAGTACGATGGCAAGCGCATCCGCAAGGGCGAGATCATGGCGCTGGAGAACGGCAAGATCGTTTCCACCTCCACCGATATCACCAAGGCTACCTACCGTCTGGCACGCAATATGTGCAAGAAGGATTCCAGCTTTGTCACCATCATTTCCGGTTGTGACGTGAGCGACGAGGACGCCGAAAAGGTTACCGAGATCGTAAAGGCAAAGTGCCCCAACCATGTGGAAGTAAGCCACATCCGCGGCGGCCAGCCCGTTTACTACTATATGATCAGCGTGGAGTAAGCACTCCCCTGCCCTGATTTGACATTATCACAAAACACAAAGAGACTGCTGCATGGTACTCCGTGCGGCAGTCTCTTTTTCTGGTGAAAAAAGCAAGTCGGGAAGTTCCGCAGAACTTCCCGACTTGGAAATTATAAAAAATTTCCGCTGAAAATGCCCAAAGCGCACGCGGCGGGCATTCAAAATCGTCCAGACCTGATAAAGGCCGCTGCACAAAATCTGTGCAACGGCCTTTGTTTCTCAGAAAAAAGCTTACCTGACTGCTCTCGGGCAGGTCGCCCAGTGCGCCCACCTGACGCAGACGGTCCAGAATGCCGCTGCCCACGCCGGATGCCTGCTGCAGCTCTTCCACCGAGATATATTCCTCTCCGTGGATGGTCACCCGTTCCAGAGCCTCGGCAGCGGCACCGCCCAAGCCCTTCAGGGCGCTGAAGGGCAGGCGCACCTTGTCGTCCTCCACCACATACTTGGAACCGCGGCTCTTGCCCAGCTCGATGGGCAAAAACTCGTACCCGCGGCTCAGCATCTCGTTGACCAGCTGCAAGCTGACCAGCACATCCTCGTCCTTGGCGTTCTTTTCCTCTTTCAGGCGGCGCTTGACCGCTTCCATGTGGGCGCGCGCCACGGCAGCGCCGCCGATGGCGGCTTCGTAGTCGATATCGTCGCCGCGCACGGTAAAATACACCGCATAGAAGGCCTGCGGCTTGTAGATCTTGTACCACATCAGACGGATAGCACTCATCAGGTAGGCCACAGCGTGCGCCTTGGGGAACATATACTTGATCTTGCGGCAGCTCTCGATGTACCAGTCCGGTACCTCGTGCTCCCGCATGGCCTCCTCCCAGCCCGGCTGGAAGCCGCCCTTGGCCACCTTGCCCTTACGCACGGCCTCCATGATATCAAAGGCCATCTTGGGCTCCAGCCCCTTGCGCAGCAGGTACAGCATGATGCTGTCACGGCAGCCGATGACCTCTGCAATGGTGCAGGTTCCGCTGCGGATCAGTTCGTCCGCGTTGCCCGTCCACACGTCCGTGCCATGGGACAGACCGGAGATCTGGATCAGCTCCGAGAAATTTTTAGGCCGTGCTTCTACCAGCATTCCGCGCACAAAGTTCGTGCCCATTTCCGGAATGCCGAAGGTGCCGGTTTTGCTGTCGATCTGCTCCGGGGTCACGCCCAGCGCTTCCGGGCTGGTCAGCAGGCTGTACACCTTGGGGTCGTTCATGGGGATGCTGTCCACCGGGATGCCGGTGTATTCCTCAAAATACTTGTAGAAGGTGGGCATATCGTGGCCCAGCTCGTCCAGCTTGAGCAGGGTGTCGTGCAGATACTTAAACTCGAAATGGGTGGTCAGCAGACCGCCCGCCACGTCATCCGCCGGGTGCTGGATGGGACAGAAATCGTAGATCTCGTAGGTGTCCGGCACAACGACCATGCCGCCGGGGTGCTGGCCGGTGGTGCGCTTGACGCCGGTGCAGCCCAGCGTCAGGCGGTTTTTCCTCGGCGTGGTTCACGGTGCGCTGCCGCTCGTCCAGATACTTTTTAACGTAACCATAAGCGGTTTTATCCTGAATACCGGACACCGTGCCAGCCTTGAACACGTTGGCCTTGCCGAACAGCTCCTCGGTGTAGCGGTGCACATTGGATTGGTACTCGCCAGAGAAGTTCAGGTCGATATCCGGTTCCTTATCGCCGTAGAAGCCAAGGAAGGTCTCGAAGGGAATATCGTGGCCGTCCACCAGCATCCGGGTGCCGCAGTGGGGACAGTTTTTATCCGGCAGGTCAAAGCCATCGTCCACGCTGCCATCGGTGATGAACTCGCTGTGCTTGCACTTGGGGCAGCGGTAGTGGGGCGGCAGACTGTTCACCTCCGAGATGCCGGAAAAGTGCGCCACGGCAGAGGAGCCGACAGAACCACGGCTGCCCACCTGATAGCCGCCCGCATTGGAGTAGGCCACCAGCTTGACCGCAATGACGTACAGAACCGCGTAGCCGTGGCCGCAGATGGAATCCAGCTCCTTTTGCAGCCGCTTTTCCACGATCTCGGGCAGGGGGTCGCCGTAATCCCGCTTGGCGTGCTCCCATGTGGCATCGCGCAGCTGCTGCTCTGCACCCTCGATGCTGGGCGGGTAGGTGCCCCGGGGGATGGCGCGCACGTTGTTGTCGATCATGGCGGCGATCTTGCGGGGGTCTTCACCACAACCTCGTAGGCTTTTTCCTTGGGCAGATAGTAGAACTGCGCCAGCATATCCTGCGTGGTGCGGAAGAACAGCGGCGGCTGGTTGTCGGCATCCTTAAAGCCGTTGCCCGCCTGCAGTACAGCGCGGTAGATCGCATCCTCCGGCTCGGTAAAGTGCACGTCGCCGGTAGCAATGACCGGCTTGTGCAGATCCTCGCCCAGCTTGATGACGGTGCGGTTGAATTCCTTGATCCGCTCCTCGCTGTCCACCTTGCCATCCCGCACCATATAGGCGTTGTTGCCCAGCGGCTGGATCTCAAGGATATCGTAGTAAGCGGCGATCTTTTTCAGTTCCTCGTAGCTGGTGCCGTCCACGATGGCGCGGTACAGCTCGCCCGCTTCACAGGCGCTGGTGAGCAGCAGGCCGTCCCGGTACTTGTTCAGCAGGCTGCGGGGCACGCGGGGCTTTTTGAAGAAATAATTGACGTGTGCTTCACTGACGATCTTGTACAAGTTTTTTCAGGCCCATCTGGTTTTTGACCAGAATGATGAGGTGATAGTATTTCTTTTTCAGCACCTCGCGGTTGCCGCCAAGGCCGGTGTTGATCTCGCTGACCTTCGTCACCTCTTTTTCCGCAAGGTCGTTCAGCATCACGCAGAAGATACGTCCCAGCGCAGCGGAGTCCTCGCAGGCGCGGTGCGCTTCGTAGGCAGGCAGTTCCAGATGCTTATTGATGGTTCCCTGTTTATAGTTGTGCAGACCCGGGTACATGGTCTGTGCCATGGTCAAAGTGTCGATATAGGTAGGTTCCAACTTGACGCCGCTGCGCTTGGCAGCTGCCCGTAAAAAGCGCATATCAAAGGCATGGACGTTGTGCCCCACCAGAATGCGGTCGCCCGCAAAGGCAAGAAAGGCTTCCAGCGCTTCCTTTTTCACCGGGCGCATCCGCCACCATCTCGTTGGTGATGCCGGTCAGCTCAGTAATCTTGGGGGTGATGGGCTTGCCAGGCTTGACGAAGGTGTCGAACTCCTCCACCACCTCGCCGTTGCGGATGATGACCGCGCCGATCTCGGTAAGGTACTCCACCCCAGGGATCAAGACCGGTGGTCTCGGTGTCGAACACGCAGAACTCGCCGTCCAGCGGCTGATCCTTTACGCCGTAGACGCAGGGCACCATGTCGTCCACAAAATAGGCTTCGCACCCGTAGATGAGCTTGAAATCCGGGTCTTTTTTGTGGATGTCATCGGCTGCCAGCATGGCTTCCGGGTAGCCCTGACACACGCCGTGGTCGGTCGTGATGGCAATGGCGGGGTGTCCCATGCGGTGCGCCAGCTTCACGATCTTGCCCGGATCGCAGAAGCCATCCATGCTGGAGAGCTTGGTGTGCAGGTGCAGCTCCACCCGCTTTTCGGGGGCATTGTCCTCCCGCTGCCTGCGCTCCACGGTCAGCACATCATAGGGGGGTACACGATGTAGTCGTGCTCGTATTTATCGTAGGAGCAGTCACCCCGCACGATGACTGTGCTGCCTTTGCTGATGCCCTCCCACTTGGAGCAGTCCTCCCCTTCCTGTGCGCGGACCTTCAGGTTCACCGAGCCGGTGTAGTCGGTGATGGAAACGGTGTAGATCTTGCGGTAGTTGCCCTTGACCTCGGTAAAGAATACATCGCCCCAGATCATGCACTTGCCGCCCTCGCCGCCCAGATCCTTGAGAGGCGTAAGGTTTTTGGGGGTAAACATTTTGCCGTGGAAGATGGTGACCGGCTTGTCCGTAAGGTTGAGTCCCTCCACCTTGATGGACGGTGCTGTGTTCTTTTTCTCAAACTTGACCACCGGCGGTGCGATCTTGCGCTCCAGCTTTTCTTCCATTTGCTGCTGCTCAGCCGCAGTCACCGCGCTTTTTGCAGCGTCACCTTTGGGGTAACGCCGGTATGCTCAGCAATGCGCTTGGCAAGCAGCTCCTCAAAGCCCATCTCCTGCAAAAACTTTGTGCCGTGGCACACCCCACCGTGATGTTCTGCCCGGTAATGGAGATGCTGCTCCTGTCCAGAAAGCCGTTGATGGGCACACCGTCCCGCTTCATGTCCTCCAGCAGGATGCGCAAAGCGTGCTCGTCCAGCATGGCATAGCCGAACAGGTTTTTGATCTTCAGTTCAAAGCCCTCGTAGTCCGGCTGCAGGGAAGCCAGCAGGCGGGCGCAGAGGTTCTGATCCAGCGGGGCGGCGCTGCGCAGAGTAAACTCGACCTGCCGGTCCTGCCGCAGCATCCGGGCGTGCTCCACGATCACCTGCCCGAAGCAGGCCGCAAAATCCGGGTCCGCCATAAACTGCGGCCACAGCTGGGAAACAAGTGGTTTCACAAATGGTACTCCTTTTTGGTGGGTTCTTTACAGCACAAACTGCCGCACCCGTTTTTGCAGGTGTGGCAGTAGGGAAAAAAGAATACTTACAATTTATAGATCTCGTCCATGAACTGATCCAGAATGTTATCGCCGGTCAGCTTTTTGATGGGCTTGCCGTGGATGAACAGCACGGCCTCGCCCTTGCCGCCAGCAATGCCGACGTCCGCCTCGCGCGCTTCGCCGGGGCCGTTGACAATGCAGCCCATGACGGCTACCTTGATGGACTTTTTGTAGCCCTGCAGCCGCTTTTCCACCTCGTTGGCGATCTCAGTGCAGGGGTACTGGGTGCGTCCGCAGGTGGGACAGGTGATGACCTCCGGCCCGGTGACCGGGAAGCCCACAGCGCGCAGGATGTTAAAGCCTGCTTCCACCTCTTTTTCCGGCTCGGCAGCCAGCGACACACGGATGGTGTCGCCGATGCCCTCCAGCAGCATCCCGCCGATGCCCATGCCGCTTTTCAGCAGACCCATCTGGTAGGTGCCGGCTTCGGTGACGCCCACATGGAGCGGGTAGTCGGTGACGGCGCTGAGCTGGCGGTAGGCTTCCATCATGCGGGGCACGTTAGAGTTCTTGATGGAGATGACGATGTTGTTAAAATCGAACTTTTCCAGCAGCCGCACATGGTACAAAGCGCTTTCCACCATAGCTTCCGGGGTGGGTGCGCCGTAGCGGGCCAGAATGTGCTTTTCCAGACTGCCGCCGTTGACGCCGATGCGGATGGGGATATTCTTCTGCTGGCAGGCATCCACCACTGCCTTTACCCGGTCGTCGTCACCGATGTTGCCCGGGTTGATGCGGATCTTGTCCACACCCACGTCCGCACAGGCCAGCGCTGCCTTGTAGTCAAAGTGGATATCCGTCACGATGGGGATGTTCACCGCGTTCTTGACGGCTTCGATGCACTTTGCATCCGCCGGGCTGGGGCAGGTCACCCGCAGGATCTGGCAGCCTGCAGCTTCGCACCGCTTAGCCTGTGCCACATTGCCTTCGATGTCCTCCACCGGCACATTGAGCATGGTCTGCACCGCAATAGGGTTGCTGCCGCCGATGGTCACATTGCCGATCTTCACTTCACGTTTTTTCTGCCGCATAAGGGTTCCCCTTTCTTATACTGTCCCGGTGATGAGCCGGAGAATATCGTTGTAGGTTGCAAAGAGCATCAGCCCGAACAGCAGCCCGAAGGTTGCAAGGGTGAGCACGCTTTGCAGCTTTTCCGGCACTGCATGGCCGGTGACGCCTTCAATGACCAAAAATACTACCTTACCGCCGTCCAGCGCCGGGAATGGCAGCAGGTTGAGGATGCCAAGGTTGACGGTGATGAGCGCCAGCATCTCCAGCAGATCCTGCCAGCCGTAGCTGGCGGCCTGCCCGATGGCCGATACGATGCCCACCGGGCCGAGAGGTTGTTGATGCTCTCCCGCCCGCGCACTAAGTCCACAAGGGAGGTGAACACGATGCGCCCATAGTACAGCACGCTGTTGCCTGCCTCCCGCAGCACATTGCCGGGGTCTTTTCCAGCCCGTAGACGGAAAAGCCGATGCTCATGTGGGTCTCGCCCTTTTCGTCCTGCCATGTGTCAAACTGTACCCCCGGCAGATGCACCTTTTGGCCGTTCCGCAGCACGGTGAAATCCGCACTGTAGGACTGGGTGCGCACCAGCTCGTACAAGATGTCGTTTGCCACAAAGCAGCGGCGGCCGTTCACCGCCAGAACCTTGTCCCCTGCCTGCAGGCCGGTCTGCCCGCAGAGCGCACCGTCCTGAATGGCGTAGATGGTCTTGCTGGTGATGGGCTCATTCTGGGCGGCGATCAAAACCACCAGCACCACAAAGCCCAGCACGAAATTCATGACAGCACCGGCTACCATGACCAGTGCCCGCTGCCAAACCGGCGCTTCATTCAGGGGGACGCCGGTGGGCTGCACAGATGCTTCCGTCTCCGGGGCGGGCTGTTCCTGCACAGTATGGGCAGCTTCTGCCTGCTGGCTTTCGGGGCTTTCCTCCCCTTCCAGCGCTACAAAGCCGCCCACAGGCAGGGCACGCAGACTGTACTGGGTGCCTTTATGATTCTTTTTCCAGAGCACCGGCCCCATGCCGATGGAAAACTCATTGACCTGAATGCCGCAGAGCTTTGCCACAGTAAAATGCCCGAACTCGTGGATGGCGATCACCGCACTGAACACGAGCAGCGCGGCAAGGATGGTGATAATAAATGACATTCGTTCTCCTATAGCGCCCCGGCGCTATTGTAAAAGAAACAGCGCCGGAGCGTATATTCTGATAAAGCGTTACAGATGTGCCCGCACGAATGCGCGCGCCATGCGGTCGCACTCGTACACATCTGCCAGCGTATAGTCGCCGCCAAAGCTGTCGCTGTCCACAACAGCCTCCACCAGACGGCCGATATCCAAAAAGCCAATCTTATCCTCAAGGAACAGCTTAACGGCTTCCTCGTTGGCACCGTTGGCGGCGCAGGGGCCAAGACCGCCCTTGCGGATGGCCTTTTGCAGGCGGCAAGGCAGCGGAAGGTCTCTTCGTCAGCCACATCGAAGGTGAGCAGCTTCAGGGTGGTAAAGTCCAGCTCCGGCACTACGCCCGGCACACGCTTGGGGTAGGTCAGGGCGTACTGGATGGGGATGCGCATATCCGGCACACCCAGCTGGGCAATGATCGAATTATCGCTGAACTGCACCGCAGAGTGGACGATGCTCTGGCGCTGCACCACGATCTGGATCTTTTCCGGCGGCAGACCGAAGAGCCATACGGCCTCGATGAGCTCCAGACCCTTGTTCATCAGGGTGGCAGAGTCGATGGTGATCTTTGCGCCCATGTGCCAGTTGGGGTGCTTGAGGGCGTCTGCACGGGTCTTGCCGCGCAGCTGCTCGGTGGTCATGCCGAAGAAGGGGCCGCCGGAGGCCGTGAGCAGAATTTTGGTCAGGCTGGGGCGCTCTTCTTATCCTGCAGGCACTGGAAGATGGCGGAGTGCTCGCTGTCCACAGGCAGCAGCTGCACCCCGTGCTTTTCCACAGCCTGCGTGACCAGATGACCGCCGGTGACAAGGCTTTCCTTGTTGGCCAGCGCCAAGTCATGGCCGCTCTCGATGGCGCACAGGCTGGCACCAAGACCGGCAATGCCCACCACGCTGTTCAGCACCACATCCGGGCCGTCCAGCGCAGCCAGTTCCTTCAGCCCCTCCGGGCCGGTGAGCAGCTTGGGTGCATTTGCCCGGCCGGCCAGCGCGGCGTCCAGCTTCGCGGCGGCATCCGGGTCGGTCATGCAGACATATTTCGGGTGGAACTCCTCGATCTGCTGCAAGATCTTTTCCACATGGCTGTGGGCAGAAAGGCCGTAGACCTCGTACCCTTGGGCGCGGATGACATC
>VOFC01006039.1_pt1 | contig 38491 bp, 68 predicted proteins | sample 5384161 | NCBI WGS metagenome assembly VOFC01 (sample SAMN12384722, study PRJNA508395) | human gut metagenome | isolation source: healthy gut B | host: Homo sapiens | reverse complement strand
AATGAACCACTAGTTTTATTTTATATGGAATATAAAACAAGTTGTCCTCCATCTAAATTTTTTGCAAATTACCAAAGTGAAGTGAAGTCTAGAAAAATTCAGCTTGATAAATTGCAAAGAGATAGATCAAAAAGCTTGTAGATGCTTTAAATTGTTCGCTTGGTACTTTTAGGGATAACAGTGATTTATCTTTTAGCAATATGCTAATACTGTTAGGCAAATTAGCTGATACGGATCAAGAGCTATTAGCAGTATTAAAAGATTTACGCCTAGTGGAAGCTAAACATCGCAATACTGTAGCTCATACTATTGCCAATCTTACGGAAGAGCTATTGAAGCATACAGACCCTTATTATAGTTCTGACTTAGAATAGTACAAAGGTTGCGGAAAGCTTTTTCTTAGTAATGAAGATGAACAGCTGCAGGCAAAAAATATTTATGATAAAATTAATGAAGAAATTATTATCAGTATGGATAAATTTGCACAATAAAATAAAAACCACAGCTTTGAATACTTAAGGCTGTGGGTAAATTACAAGACACGCAATAACAGGGGACGGTGAACCTCCCGGTAGCTCATAGAATTCGCTACCACCTCTCCTTAAAAGGAGAGGCAAAGGATGGGAGGAGTACTGATGGAGAGTGTTGAAATGAGAATGCAGGACTAGCTGTTTCTGGACAGTGAAAGCCGGAAGGTGTATAATAGATTTAATAGTTTACTGATATTTGTAATTTAAATGTAAAGATAAAATATTGGTAAAATGATACTTTTTCAGTTGTGAGTTTTTGAAAAAATGGAAAAAAGACCTTCAGAAAATCAATAAAAAATTTTATTTTTGAAAAATAAAAATGGCGGAAAGCCAGACAGGGCAAGGGATTTTACGCTAGCCTCTTACAATACCCCGCAATAACAGGGGGACGGTGAACCTCTCCGGTAGCTTATAGAATTCGCTACCACCTCTCCTTAAAAGGAGAGGCAAGGATGGTGAGAAGTACTGATGGAGTGAGGTGTAGAGCGGAAGAACCTCTCCGGTAGCTCATAGAATTCGCTACCACCTCTCCTTAAAAGGAGAGGCAAGGTTGGTGAGCGGAAGTAAGAAGTGCTGATTTACTACGGAAGAAGCAGTTAGTTTAGAGTGAAAAAAGAATAGGTAGTATTTTTTCGTTAAAGAAAATTAGTAGTTGCTTGAAAACCTTGTAAGGGAACTGTTTTCGAGCGAAACGAAAAGATAGAGTGTTGTTGAGAGTACTTGCCTTTTTACAGCGATTGAGAAGTTTTTTACTGGACAAATAATTTTTTTGCTAGTATAATATTATAGTAATTTAATAACAGACAGTTCGTAACCATCCTGTCTAAAAACAAAACTACGGGCGCGATACCGATGCTATCGGTATTTTATTTTGTGTGTAAGGATTTCGTCTGTCTGTGGATGAAGTCCTTTTTACGCCTGTTACCAGAGCTTTTGGAGGTATGAGGTATTATGAAAGCTTTAGTTTTATTAAGCGGTGGTGTTGATAGCAGTACTTGCTTAGCTTTAGCAAAAGAAAATATGGTGATAATGTGTTTGGCTTTTATCCATGTCCTATGGTCAGAAGCATAGCCGTGAGTTGAGTCTGCGTGCTTTAGCCAAGTTTTATCATGTGCAATTGCTTGAAATGGATTTAGCGAAGATTTTTTGCTCACAGTAATTGCTCCTTATTGCAGGGTTCTTCTGAAGATGTACCGCAAGGTACTTATGCAGAGCGCTGGAGGCACAGTCTGATAGTACTGTAAGTACTTATGTGCCGTTTCTGTAATGGTTTATTTTATCTACAGCGGCAAGCATTGCTTTAGAATATGCTTGTGATGTGATTTATTATGGTCCCCATGCGGATGATGCAAGCAGGTAATGCTTATCTGATTGCAGCCCGGAATTTAATGTGGCTATCAAAGCAGGCCATTTATTTGGGCGGCAAGCAAAGTTACGTCTGGAAGCACCGTTTGTGGACAAGACTAAAAAGATATTGTTCATGAGGGCTTACGTTTGGGCGTTCCTTATGAGTTAACCTGGAGTTGTTATGAAGGCAAGGATGAGCCATGCCATAAATGCGGTACTTGCCTATTTGGGGACCGTGAGGCTGCTTTTGCAGCCAATGGTGTTGTAGACCCATTAGTAGGAAAGGAGCATCAATAATGCGCGTAAATTTTAGTAACCAAAAATTAGTTTTTCTGCTTTATGCATTGCTTTATATATATTGTAGTTATGATTTGTACTCAAACTTTTGCTTTCGGACAATACTAAATTCGTATAGCAACTGCTTTATATAGTTTGAGTGCAATTTTCCCGTTTTTAATTCTTCCTTTTGGTATTGCTAATATCATCAGCAATACTTTAATGGGGTGGTTTAGGTTTATTAGATATTGTCGGTGGCGGTATTGTAGGCGTTTTTAACTACCGGTTTGATTGTTCTTATTGGTAGACGCATGGGCTGTGGTAATTGGATTATTGCTGTAGCGATTACTTTGGTTCCTGGTCTTTTTTAGTACCGTTATGGTTGAGTGTTATTTAAATTTGCCTTATTGGCTGTTAGCATTTTAGTAGGTCAGGCTGTATGCGGTATTGCCGGTATGCTTTTAGTAACAGCGTTGGAACGTATTGGTGCTGGTAAAAAGTTTTGTTTGTCGAAGGAGGTAGAAAATAATGACTAGCGGTAGAAGTCAAGAAGAATTGCAAGGCGTAAGTTTATTGGGTCACAAGACAGAATAATATAAAAGTGATTATGCTCCGGAAGTTTTGGAGTCTTTTCCCAATAAGCATCCTGGAAACGATTATTTTGTAAAGTTTAACTGTCCGGAATTTACCAGTCTTTGTCCCATTACCGGACAACCGGATTTTGCAACCATTTATATTTCTTATGTTCCTGATGAACGTTTAGTAGAAAGTAAATCTTTAAAATTGTATTTGTTTAGTTTCCGTAATCATGGTGATTTTCATGAGGACTGCGTAAATATCATCATGAAAGATTTGATTAAGTTGTTAGAACCTAAATATATTGAGGTTTGGGGCAAAATTTTGCCACGCGGTGGTCTGTCCATCGATCCCTATAGCAACTATGGGGAAACCAGGTACAGAATGGGAAGCAGCAGCTAAAAAGCGTTTATTCATGCATGATATGTATCCGGAAGCAATTAACAATCGTTAAATCAAAATTTTGCAGACTGTTTTCAAGCAGTCTGCTTTTTTTTATACTCGTGGGTTTACCATGGCTAACCAAACTTAAAATTTTCGGTAAAATTTGATATGTAGTGCTTTATTTCTTGAATAGAGTATGCTATACTAAATACTGTAAAAAAAGCTTTTGAATATTTGTATTAAAGTCGTGGGACACAAAAAGTACCACGTGGGACAAAGTTTGCTGAGGCGAGAAGTATGGACAGTATTATTAATTTACAAAAGAAAATAGTGCCGGAGCTGACAGATTTATTAGTTCAGCGTTACCAGATTTTACGCCAGGTAAGCCATGAATTTCCGATTGGCAGAAGAGCTTTGGCGCTAGATTGGGCCTGAGCGAAAGGGTTTTACGTGCACAGGTTGACTTTCTCAAGAAAAGGGCCTATTGCAATTTTCTTCCAGCGGTATGACTGTTACTGGTGAAGGGGGAGGATATTTTAAAGGAGCTTGCTGATTATGTACGCAAGCTACAGGATTTATCTTTCTTAGAAAAACTCTTAGTGATACCTTGAAAATCGGCAGGGTGGTTATTCTGCCCGGTGACTCCGACCAGGAGGATGTAGTAAAAGAGAAATCGGCCTGCGACTGCAGCACATATTTTAAGTAAGCTGTTAAGTGATGGCAAAAAGCATATCGTAGCAGTTAGCGGTGGCGGCACCATGGCGCCTATGGCGGCAAATATTACCGGTACTCAGGCTAACACGGTTGTAGTTCCTGCCCGTGGCGGTTTAGGCGATAATGTGGAGCCGCAAGCCAATACAATCGCCACAGTGTTAGCACAGCGCTTAGGTGCATCCTATCGTCAGCTGTACGTGCCTGACAGTGTTAGCGAGGATATTTTGAATAGTATTTTTAAAAGAAGATATCGGTGTCCGCGCTGTTGTCGATATTATTAAAAATGCTGACATTTTAGTCCATGGCGTAGGCAGAGCCAATGTTATGGCCCGACACAGAAGATTACCGCCTGATTTAATTGCTCGTCTGGAAGAAGCAGGTGCCGTAGGTGAAGCCTTCGGTCAGTATTGTGCTTTAGACGGCAAACAGGTTTATATGACTAATAATGCCGGCCTGATGTTGCAGGATTTGCAGCATATCGGTACTATTATCGGCATTGCCGGTGGTAAATCTAAAGCGGCGGCAATTTTATCTGTGATCCGCGCATCACGTCAGGATATTTTAGTTACTGACGAGGCAGCAGCCCATGAGATTTTGCAGATGGCCAATGAATCATGTTAAGATGCACAATTGTGCAATTATAAAAGTAGATTTTATTTACAAGTTTGTTCAAAACTAAGGAGGCATTTATTATGACAAAAGTAGGTATTAATGGTTTTGGTCGTATCGGCCGCGAAGTTTTCCGTGTAGCTTTCTCTAATCCTGAAGTTGAAGTTGTAGCAATCAATGATTTAGGTGAATGCTCTACTTTTGGCTCATTTATTAAAATATGATTCTATCCATGGCATTTTCGACCATGAAGTAAGCGTTGACGGTGATTGCATCGTTGTTGACGGCAAAAAATCAAAGTTTTCGCTAACCCTGATCCGAGCACAAATTCCTTGGGGTGAAGTTGGCGTAGAAGTTGTTGTTGAATCCACCGGTCGTTTCACCGAAGGTGCTAAAAGCTGCTTGCTCACTTACAAGCTGGTGCTAAAAAAGTTATCATCTCAGCTCCTGCTAAAAACGAAGACAAAACTATCGTTTTAGGTGTTAACCAAGAAAAAATATGATCCAGCTAAACACAATATTTCTAACGCATCCTGCACCACCAACTGCCTGGCTCCGTTCACCAAAGTATTGATGAACAAATTCGGTATCGAAAGCGGTTTAATGACTACCGTTCACTCCTATACCAATGACCAACGCATTCTGGATCTGCCGCATAAAGACCTGCGTCGTGCTCGTTGCGGTAAAATTGCTCCATCATCCCGACCACTACTGGTCTTTGCAAAAAGCTGTAGCTCTGGTTCTGCCGGAGTTGAAAGGCAAACTGAATGGTTTTTGCAATGCGCGTTCCTACTCCGAACGTTTCCATCACCGACTTGACCGTACTCTTAAAAACCGATACCACTGCTGAAGAAATCAATGCTTTTGCTTTGAAAGAAGCTGCTGAAGGCGAATTGAAAGGTATCATGGGCTACAATGAACTGCCGCTGGTATCCCGCGATTACAATGGTCGCCCGCTGAGCTCTATCGTTGACGGTCTGTCCACTATGATGGTTGGTCCTCGTATGGCTAAAGTTGTTAGCTGGTACGATAACGAATGGGGTTATTCTAACCGTGTAGTTGATTTGGTTGCTTACATCGCTAAACAAGGTCTGTAAGATAGGAGATATATCATTGGATAAGAAAACTGTACGTGATTTAGACGTTGCCGGTAAAAAGTTCTGGTACGTGTAGATTTTTAATGTACCTTTTGACGATCAAGGTAATATTTCTGATGACACTCGTATCCGTGCTTCTTTGGAAACCATTAAATATTTGGTGGAACAAAAAGCTGCTGTTATCTTAATGGCACATCTTGGCCGTCTAAAGGACAAGTAAATCCTAAATTCAGCTTAGCTCCTGTTGCTAAACATTTAGGTGAATTACTGGGACAAAAAATCGTTTTCGTTAATGATTGCATTGGTGCAGAAGCTAAAAGCTGCTTTGCTAAGATGTTGAAGCCCTGTCAAATCATGTTATTAGAAAATTTGCGTTTCCATAAAGAAGAAGAAAAGAACGATATGGAATTTGCTGAGCAATTAGCTTCCTTGGCAGACATGTATGTCAACGACGGCTTTGGCGTTTCCCATCGTGCTCATGCTTCCGTAGAAGGAGTAACTCATTTTCTGCCGGCGGCAGCAGGTTTCCTGCTGGAAAAAGAAATTGCTTATGTCGGCCGTGCCGTAACCGAACCGCTGCATCCTTTTGCTGCAATTATCGGTGGTGCTAAAGTAAGTGATAAAATCGGTGTTATTAACAACCTGTTGGATAAAGTTGATACTTTGCTGATCGGCGGTGGTATGGCTAACACCTTTTTAGCAGCACAAGGCTGTGCAATGGGTAAATCTTTAGTTGAAGAAGATAAGATTGAATTGGCCAAAGAATTGTTGGCAAAGGCTGCTCAAAAATAAAGTAAATTTATTACTGCCTACCGATTTGGTGATGGCCGAAGCTTTTGCTCCTGATGCTAAGCATGTAAATGAAGATGTACATCATTTAAATCAAGAATATATGGGTCTGGATATCGGCACTGAAACTGCTAAGGCTTATGCAGAAGCATTGGCTGATGCTAAAATGATTGTCTGGAACGGACCTATGGGCGTTTTTGAAATGGACGCTTTCTGAAAAGGTATTGAAGCTGTTGCTAAAGCAGTAGCTCGTAGCCGTGCTATTAGTATTGTCGGTGGTGGTGACTCTGTTCTTTGCTATTGAAAAACTGGGCCTGGCAAAACGCATTTCTCACATTTCTACCGGTGGTGGCGCTTCCCTGGAATACTTGGAAGGCAAGGTTCTGCCGGGTGTTCTTTGCACTGGACGACCTGCGTCGTAAAATGATTGCCGGTAACTGGAAAATGCATAAAACTGTTAACGAAGCTGTAGAACTGGCCGAAGATATTGTTATGGAAACTAACGGTACCTTAAATGAAGTAGTAATCTTCCCGCCGTTTACTGCTCTCGAAACTGTTGCAGATGCTATCGATGGTAAACATGTTGGCTATGGTGCTCAAGATTTGCATTGGGAAGACCAAGGTGCTTTCACCGGTGCTGTTTCCGGTGCGATGATTGCTGATATCTGTGCGGAATATGTTATCGTTGGTCATAGCGAACGCCGTACTATTTTCGGCGAAAACGAAAAATTATCGCTAGCAAGATGATTGCTGCATATCGTAATGGTTTGAAACCGCTGCTGTGTGTCGGCGAAAATCTGGAAGAACGCGAAGCAGGTAAAACTGCTCGTAAAATTAATATGCAGCTCAAGAGTGCACTGCGTGTTGTTGCACCTGAGGATGCTGAAAACCTGGTTGTTGCTTATGAACCCTTATGGGCTATCGGCGTACGGCAAAGGCGGCAACTCCTAGTGATGCACAAGAAGTATGCCGCTTAATCCGCGAAAAAAAATCGGCAAGCTCTTTACTCCTGATGTTGCTCGCAAGGTACGTATTCTGTACGGTGGCAGTGTTAACGAAAACAATGCTTGCTTCCTTCAATATCAGCGGTATCGACGGTGTTTTAGTCGGCGGTGCTTCTCTGAAGGCAGATTCCTTTGCTGCTATTGTACGTAGTTTTTAATATGCTGTAAGTGGTGTGCAGTGTCTTCGGGGGGTGCACACTAGCTTGCTTTTACGGTATATTGGGAGGATGCGAAGTCTTAGAATGAAACAACCTGTACTTTTAATGATTTTAGATGGATGGGGACTTGCTCCTGCCGCTGATAATAATGCCGCAGCTGTGGCAAAAACTCCTAATCTGGATAAATATTTTGCCGATTATCCGCATACTACTTTGCAGGCCAGCGGCCGTGAAGTTGGTCTGCCGGCAGGACAGATTGGCAACAGTGAAGTAGGTCATCTGAATATCGGCTCCGGACGTATTGTTTACCAAAGCCTGACCCGTATCAGTAAGGCTATTGAAGATGGTGATTTCTTTACTAATCCTGTATTAGTAAATGTTATGGAAAAAGCACTAAAAAAGTAGGCAAAGCATTGCACCTTTTAGGTCTTTTATCTGACGGTGGTGTACATAGCCATATCACTCATCTCATTGCTTTATTAGAGATGGCTAAAAACATGGCTTAGAAAAAGTTTATGTACACGCATTTTTAGATGGACGTGATGTACCGCCGAAAAGTGCTGTACCCTATGTTCAAGAGCTGGAAGCGACTATGGCAGAAATAGGTGTAGGTGCTATTGCTACTGTCAGCGGTAGATATTATGCTATGGACCGCGATAAACGCTGGGAACGTGTAGAACGTGCTTACCGTACTATCGTGCAAGGTGAAGGTCTACAGGAGAAAAGTGCTGTCAGCGGTATTGAAAAAATCCTATGCCGCTGATGTAACCGATGAATTTGTAGTACCCTTTTGCTGTGCAAGGTGTGGATGGTCGCGTAAATGCCGGTGACGGGATGATTTTCTTCAATTTCCGTCCTGACCGTGCCCGCGAAATTACCCGTGCGTTGTATGATGAGGAGTTCCCATATTTTGAACGTCCTCCTGTTTGCACGCCCTGTAAATTATGCCTGCATGACACAATATGATGCTACAATTACTGCTCCTATCGCTTTCCCCGCCGGAAGATATTAAGGATACTTTGGGTGAAGTTTTAGCAAACAAAGGTATGCATCAATTGCGTATTGCTGAAACTGAAAAAATATGCTCATGTAACCTTCTTTTTCAATGGCGGGTAGAAGAGCCAAATAAAATGAAGAACGTATTTTAATTCCTTCTCCTAAGGTTGCTACTTATGATATGCAGCCGAAATGAGTGCTGAAAAAAGTCACTCAAGCATTGCTGGAGGCTTTAGATAAGACGAATTTGATGTTATTATCTTAAACTTTGCTAACCCTGATATGGTTGGTCATACAGGTGTGATGCGTCTTTGCAGTAGCGGCAATGGAAAAAGGTTGATGAATGTGCAGGTCGTGTGGTGGATAAGGTATTGTCCTTAAATGGTACTGTATTCATTACCGCCGACCATGGTAATTTAGAAAAAAATGCAGGATGAGAATGGTGCTCCCAATACTGCTCATACTACTAATCCTGTACCGTTTATTTTAATCAGCAAGGAACAGCATAAACTGCACAAAGGTATTTTGGCAGATATTGCTCCGACCATGCTGGAAATCTTACATATTGAGCGACCTCCGCTATGACAGGAACAAGCCTGCTTGAGAAATAATTTATGAGGTGATAAGAAATGGCAATGATTACTGAAGTATATGCTCGCGAAATCTTAGACTCCCGCGGCAATCCGACTGTTGAAGTTGAAGTTTGCTTGGAAGACGGTGCTGTTGGCCGTCTTTGCAGTTCCTCCGGCGCATCCACCGGTGTACATGAAGCTGTAGAACTGCGTGATGGTGACAAATCCGTTATTTAGCAAAGGTGTTACTAAAGCTGTTGATAATGTAAACGATATTATCGCTGAAGCAATTATCGGCTTGAAGCTACCCGTCAAACTGAAATCGATGAGTTGCTGATTCGTCTGGACGGTACTCCGAACAAAGGTCGTCTGGTGCTAACGCTATCTTAGGGCGTATCCATGGCTGTAGCTAAAAGCTGCTGCTAGCTCCGTTGGTCTGCCTCTGTATATGTATTTAGGCGGTGTTCTTTGCTAAGAACTGCCCGTTCCGATGATGAACATTTTAAATGGTGGTCAACATGCAGATAACAACGTAGACATTCAAGAATTCATGATTATGCCTGTTGGTGCTAAATCCTTCACCGAAGCACTGCGCATGAATGCAGAAATCTATCATAACCTGAAAGCTCTGCTGAAATCTAAAGGTTTGAGCACTGCTCTGGGTGATGAAGGCGGCTTTGCTCCTAACCTGAGCTGCAATTCCGAAGCTATTGAAGTTATTTTGGAAGCTGTAGAAAAAGCAGGCTATAAACCGGGCGAAGATATCGTTATTGCTTTGGACGTAGCAAGCAGCCGAATTCTATGAAGACGGAAAATACAATCTGGCTGGCGAAGGCATTGTAAAAACCAGCGAAGAAATGGTTGAATATCTGGCTGAACTGTGCGAAAAATATCCTATCATCTCCATTGAAGATGGTATGGCCGAAGACGATTGGGAAGGCTGGAAAAAACTTACCGCAAAATTGGGCGGCAAAGTACAATTGGTTGGTGATGACTTGTTCGTAACTAACGAAGAACGTTTGGTAGAAGGTATTGAAAAAAGGCGTTGCTAACGCTATTTTGATTAAAGTAAACCAAATCGGTACTTTAACCGAAACCTTCAATGCTATTGAAACTGCTAAACGTGCCGGCTATACATGCATCATTTCTCACCGCAGCGGTGAAACCGAGGATACTACCTGGCTGATATCGCTGTAGCTGTTAATACGCAGGCCAAATCAAAACCGGTGCTCCTGCACGTACCGACCGCGTAGCTAAATACAACCAATTACTGCGCATTGAAGAAGACCTTGGTAAAGGCGCTAAATATAACGGCAAAAACGTTTTCTATAATCTGAAATAATTTGAAGTACATAATTTGTGCGTAAAATTTACTAAATTATGTTGGCTCTTAGTTGGACGTTGTTCTGACTGGAGCCAACATTTTTTATTAAAGAAAAAAAGAATAAAATATGTTACAGTTTGAAACAAGTTTTTTGTATACATATCTGTAAACTATGGTCTTCTGTTTACAAATTTACTGAAATATATTATAATTAAACTTATATTTTTTTTTAAAAAAAGCAACGAAGCGAGTGCTTTGCTCCGCGCTTTTTTTTATGCGTATTAATTTTATGCAACATATTCCGAATAGATTTATATTCCTAGGTTGGGAGGTACCTTAATGACAAGAAAAAAGCTTGAAAATAATAATGCTTTTTGCTTTTGTTTTGTGCATTTATCAGCGGTTGCGGTAATAATGGACAAAAACAAGACTTGCAGGCAATTAATATAGCACTGCATCAGGACCCGCAAAAATTAGATCCCTATTATGCAGATACTGATGTGGAGAGCCAAGTATTTCAAAGTATTTTTGATAAATTGGTAAATCTTGACAGCCAAGGAAATATCATTCCGGAACTTGCAGAAAGCTGGGAAATCAGTGCTGATGGTAAAATTTATACATTCCATTTACGTAAGGATGTAACCTTCCACGATGGTACAACCTTTAATGCTAAGGCTGTAAAGTTTAATTTAGATCGTTATCAGAAAAGGATTCAGAACGCTATAACGAATTAAAGGACGTTATTCGCGTAGATATTGTTGATGAATATACTGTGCGCGTAGTTTTACGCAAACCCTTTTACACCGTTTCTACATATTTTAACTGATAAAGCAGGTATGATGTGCTCTCCTAGCGCCTTGAATCGTCAGGGTGTAAAGTTTATGAATGCACCTGTAGGTACTGGTCCGTACATCTTTAAAACACGTGTCCGCGGTACTTCTGTTACTTTAATTGCTAATCCGCATTATTGGCGTGCAGGTCAGCCGGTAGCTGATAATCTTACTTGGCAAAAGGTATTACCTAACGAAAAAACTGCACTTGTAAATCTGCGTAGTGGCATGATTGACTTTAGTGATAGTTTTCCTGTACGTGAGCTAGCTAATTATGCTAATCATGAAAAAATAACTGCTATTAATAGTCCGGGTATGGCTTATACCGGTTTAGCACTTAATAATATGCACAAATATTTTCATGATTCTAGAGTACGTCAGGCAATGGAATTATTAGTGGATAGGCGACTTTTTAGTAGAAAAGTTTTTAGATAAAGGCGCAACAGCCGGCAGAACACCTTTTTAGTGTATATTCTGTAGCTTATAATAAAGATATAGATAAGCCTACTCTTGTGGACGTAGCAGCTGCACAACAATTATTGTCTTCTGCGGGTTTTACTGATGGTTTTACGCTGACTTTGGATATTGATACAGCACCTCAATCTTTAGAAATTGCTAAAGAATTGCAAATGATGTTGCAACAAGGAAATATTAAAGTTGTCATTGAAAAAACAAGATTACTGCGTTAACTAGACGTATGGAAAGAGGCAGAGTTTCAGGTGCTATTGTGAATGGCAATGGCTATATGGATCCTGACCAAATTTTTATACGAACGTTATCATACTAATGGTAGTTTGAATTATATGCGGTATAGCAATCAGCAGGAAGTTGATGTAATGTTAGAAACTGCCCGTAGCTTACCGCAATCTGAGAAGAGAAATGTATTATACCAAGATATAATGTATCCAGATTTTGTCCGATCATCAGTAATTTATTTGTATCATAAACATAATGTTTATGGTGCTAATAAACGGTTAAAAAGGAATTAATAATTTAGCTGATGGTATGATTACTACTGGAAAATTAAGTAAATAGAGCATAATATAAATAGAAATACCGATTCTTTTTTGAATCGGTATTTTTTTGTTTCTGTAAGAAAATATATTTTTTTGTGGTACTTTTGCATAAAATGAGTTCCTGTAGGTATTCTTATGCATAGATATTTATAGATAATCTTGTAATGCTAATATTCAAGAAAATAAGAGAATTTATTTTTAGTATGAATAGAACATAGAATATATTGTCAAACAATAGATTTATTTATAGAAAAAATTTATTGTGTGTAAATTGAATTTTATTGATAAAGATAATATTTATTGGCTAAGTTTAGGGAATTAACATAAATTTAGCTAAAAGTAGAAGGAAAATATTCATATATTAATGGCGTGCAGACATAAACAAATAGACCGGATTTATTTGTAAAAATGAACTGTGAAAGAAGATAGTTTATTCTAAAAATAAAGTAAGACCAATAGATACTAAATTATGAAATGGAAGTATAAAGGGAAAAACATTTATTATAGATAATAGAATGGTGTAAAATGTAAATAAAAAACACATTTTATACAAAAAAGATAAACACTTGACATAAATTTTTATAGCATATATAATTTTAAACGCAAAAACTAATATCAATAATAATAAATAAATAAATTAAACAAAAGAAAATATAAGAAAAATATTTAGGTGTAGAAGATACTTAATAGAGAAACAGGTTAAAATCCTGTGCTGTCCCGCAGCTGTAGTGTGGAGCAAGCCTTTTTTAAGTCACTGGAAACCGGGAAGACAAGGTTTGTGTTGAAGCTAAGCCAGAAAAGAACTGCCTAAATATCCGCGATAAATGCCTGCGATGTACAGGAACGCGCCCTTGTATAAGTGTGCCTTTCTGTCATTATTGCAGAAAGGTTTTTTTTGCTTTTTGTGCATAATGTCAGCGGAACATGGATAGCGAGGCATTATGCATAAAGATAAATATTTATAAGTATGTCCCATACAATCTCTCACGAGTGTTAATGAAGAAAGGAGGAGAAGCATGAAAAAGATTTGCTTACTGATTTTGATGCTTGTTATGATACCTAGTTTTGCTTTTGCTTTGCAGAAGTATCTTCAGATAAGATGATTTTGGATTGGACAACTACTAAGGTATGGCGTTCCGGTGATGATTTGTGCGTTACAGGAACTTTTGTTAATAAGCGTTCTGATTTGAAAATTACTAAGTTAAATGATTTTATTATGCGAGTAGTTTTTACCGATAAAGATGGCGTAAAAAAACAGTTCACAGGTCGTCCGATAAAAATGCCTATGTGTAAATACCTGCTGGCGGTTCAAGAAAAAATGAATTTTAATTTTGGTAAATTCGATCAAGAAATTCACGATTGGGTAACAGCACAAGAATACACGTTTACGTATATCAATGGAGCACGTTTTTTAAAACATATTGAAATTTAAAGAGAAAAGAAGTTGTTTGATTACATGAAGAAAAATGCAATACACTCTTTAGCGGCGCTATGATGATGGTAATGGGTTTATGTGCAACTGCTAATGCGGCATTTGACGAAAACTTGAATGATTATACTTTGGATACTATGGTTGTAGAAGCTGATGCTTGCTAAAAATAAATTTGGCGATACCATCACTGAACAATCATACTACCGTACCGGTGGTGACGTTAAGGTTATTACACGTGAAGAAATCGAAAAACGTCATTACACCGATTTGACTGAAGCTATTAAACGTATCCCGGGTGTAACTTTCCAAAACCCTGGTTATCGTGGTGGTGAATACGGCTATCAATTTTATAATAATGGCGTTTCCATTAATGGTGATACCCGTGTAATTATTTTGGTTGATGGTCGTCGTGTAGATAATGGTGCAAGTACTAGAGTTGGTGATAATACTAAAAAGGTACTAAATCTACAGGTGTTAACTTAGATCAAGTAACTAATATGGAAAACGTTGATAAAATCGAAGTTATCAAAGGACCTGGTGCTTCTGTATACGGCAGTGATGCTTTAGGTGGCGTAATTAATATTATTACTCGTAAAGGTCTTTGCTGATAACAAAGGTTCTATTGATTTAGCAACTGGTTCCTGGGATAAACATAAATATGCTTTAAGTTATTCTGGCAGTGCTGGTGAGGATAAATCTTGGCATTATTTTTGTTTCTGCTAACCGCGATATGTCCGGTGATACTAAATATAAAGATGGTTCTGTTGGTGAAACCGGTACTTTAGGCGCTCTAATTATAAAGAAGACGGTGTGAATATCCGTGTAGATAAAGACTTTAATGATAAACAAAGCTTAAAAGTTTGGTATAACTTTAAACAAGGTAGAGATGGTTACCCGATTGCTACTCCGAACTTAAAATATTGGAACGAAAAAGATTGGAAAGATATTATTTTTAAAGCGGCAGTAGGTCAACTTGATGAAAACAATAAATTAGTTGGCGGCCCTTTATCCGGTGACTCCCGTAATCCTGGTTACCATAACTTATATGCATTAGATGGTGCTGTTTATGGTTCTTTCAGTAAGTTTAAAAATAATGACTGGGATATCAATATACCTTTGATAAAGACAATGGCATGGAAAGCTTTGTCCGTGTTTATGATCAAAACCATCGCTATGCACACAGAGATAAATATAGATGGGGCATTGATAGCAATAAAATGACCGATGCTTATAAAGAAGCATTCCCGAATGGTGCAACTGATGCACAATTGCAAGAGTGGATTGATAAAAACCTGGCACCTTTCCCCGGGCATGATAAAGATAAAATCAAAGAATGGCTGGAAAAAACAGGTGGTGCGAAAAACCGAACCTACTAGTTGGACCGAAGAAAAAAATCGTGGCGTACAATTGCAAGTAGCAAAATCTGTTGGTGTCAACGATATTATTGCTAGCGTAACTTACGATAAATCTAAAAAACTTTAGCAAAAAAATAGAAGATAATGGTTCCATTAAAAGAATCCCATGTAACTAGAGAATCTTTACAAGCATATTTGCAAGATAAAATTCATATCAGTGATAAATGGGATATTACTCCTTCTATCCGCTATGCTAAATATAGCTCTTTTGAAACTACTAATGATAACGGTACTTCTCAAGGCAAAGGCGATACCCATCTGATTACCCGGTTATCAACACTCAATATATGTTTGATGATACCAGCAGTATGTATTTTGGTTGGACTAAAGTATTCCGTCCGTTAAAAAGAAGGTGACTATAATAGCGTTGATGGCGTTTTCAAAACTCCTTTAGAAGATGAAGAAGGCGATGCTTGGACTTTTTTAGGTGTAAGAAAAGAATTATCCGATAAAACAAGTGTTGCTGTTCACTATGACTGGACTCGTATGAGCAATGCTATTGCAACTTTGCCTATTTGGGATGATAAAGAAGGCAAACTGACCAGTACTGCGGTAAATGCGAAGGAAGATAAACAATCCTTTAATATTACTTTAGATCATCAATTTGATGAACATCTGACTTTAAGTGCTTCTTATTCTCATATGAAAGATGAATGGAAAGCTAAATCTGGTTGGGTACTTCGATCCGAGTTGGGGTTACACAATAGACCTGATGATATTAATACTGCTATTAACAGCTTGCGTCCGGCTAACCATTATTCTTTAAACCTTTCTTATGAAAATGGCAAATTATATACTGGTTTATTAACTAACTGGTATACAGGTTTGGCAGTGATTATGCATTTACTGATAATGATTTCCTTGTTCTGGACTGGAACATCAACTATCAGATTACTGACGATATTACTGCTTATGCTTTAGTAACCAACCTGACTAATGAAGCATATGAAACTTCCTACAATGCTTGAATGGCGTAGGTAGTGCGGCAATGCCTGGTCGTTGCTTCATGGTTGGTATGAAATATACTTTCTAATTTTATTTGTAAAAACACTTCTATAATTTCGCTAAGGCACTACTGCATGGTCGGTAGTGCTTTAGCACTCTTTTTTTTTTTCCTGGGGATGAAAATGCAAAAATTATTATTAATCGGTGTTTGTTTAGTAGCACTATTTTTGCAGGGATGTGCAAGAAATATTTTTGTTTTACCTGTACAAGAAAATATTGCTGGTGTGAAACGTTTTCAACAGCAGACAGTTAGTGAATATAATAAGGATAATTATCCTTTAACTATTGAAAATATCAATTCTCGTATTGAAAACGAAGAATTAGTTTATAAAAGACCGCCACAGCGCGTAATTGCTGTATGGCAGAATTCTATTGAAACTTTATTAGCTTTAGGCGTAGGCGATAGGATTATAGCCGGGAATGGTGTACCGGATAAAAAGTATTTTTTACCGCAATATCAAGAGGAATATAGTAAAATTCCTTATACCGGTATTCAATTGTTAGATTTAGAGACAACGATGATGTTAAAACCTGATTTTTATTATAGGTTGGTATTCAACTTTTTCACCCTAAAGTTTTGCGTGAAACAGAATTTTGGCATAAAAGAGGTGTCAATACTTATATTTCTGCCAATTCTGTACCTAATAAGAGATATAAAACATTACAGAACGAATATGATGATATTTTAAAATTAGGCAAAATTTTTGATAAACAGCAACGAGCTGAAGAGATTGTTGGCAATATGCAGGCAGAAATAAATTTTGTCAAAGAGAAAACAAGTCATATACAGCAGAAACCACGTGCTTTAGTAGTTGAATTTTTTAAAGCAAGGATGTGGGTGTATATAATGAAAAATCTTTGGCAGGTAATATTATAAACGAATTACATGGAGAGTTATTAGCACCAAAAGATTTAAATATCGGTATCGAACAAATTATTAATTATGATCCTGATGTTATCTTTGTGATTGTTATTGAAGCGTATTATGGAAGGGAAGAAGAAATGGTAAAACGCATTACAGAACATAACGCTCTCAAAAATTTGCGTTGTGTGAAAAACGGACGCGTGATACCTTTGCCGTTATATAATGTTTATAGTAGTGGTATACGTACTTATGATGGTATAAAAAGCAATTTCCCGAGGACTATATCCGGAATTGTATAAGGAGCAGAAATAGATGAAATTTTTAAAAGAACAAGGTTATCTAGTAATATGCTTGATGTTGCTAGTGTTTTTAATAGTAGCTTTTTCTGGGCACTATCCATAGGTACAGTTAAATTTCCTTTAGCTGTCATTTATAATGCTGTTACCGAGCAGTTCACAAGTACATTGCCTATTGAATCACCAGGTCATACGCCGATACATGATATTATTTGGCTTTTACGTATGCCGCGTTTAGTATTGGTACTGCTTTTGTTGGTATGGGCTTAGCTGTTTGCGGTGTAATCATGCAGGCGGTAGTAAAAAATCCTTTAGCGATCCGTATATTTTGGGTATTTCCTCAGGTGCTTCTTTAGGTGCTACGGCAGCTATTTTATTAGGTATCGGCATTAGCTGGAGTGAAAACTTTGTTGGTATTGCTTGCTTTTATCGGTGCTTTTGCTATTTCTTTAGGTGTTTTGTTCATTTCCAATCTTGGTGGAAGAGCTAATTCAATCAAATTGCTTTTAGCAGGTATGGCTTTAAGTGCTGTTTGTGGTGCGTTTTCGAGCTTTATTGTTTATTTTGCCAATAATAAAGAAGGAATGCAGACGATTGCTTATTGGTTAATGGGTTCTTTTGCTGGTGCGAAATGGGATACTTTAACAATAATAGGACCCATAGTTGTATTGTGTACATTATTTTTTTGGACACAAAGCCGTATTTTAAATTTAATGCTTTTGGGTGATGAATCAGCTTTAACTTTAGGTACTGATTTACATATTTATCGTCAGATTTATTTATTAGTCAGTGCATTAATAGTAGGTTTTGTTGTTTATACAGCAGGTATGGTTGGCTTTGTAGGTCTGATTGTTCCTCATGTTATCCGTATGTTTGTAGGCACAGCATCATAAAAAGCTGATACCGGTTTCTGCTTTGTCCGGTGCAGTGTTTTAGTAGTAGCTGACGGATTATGTCGTGTTATTATTCCTAGAACAGAGTTGCCCATAGGTATTTTGATTTCCTTAATAGGTGCTCCTTGCTTTGTCTATCTAATGATCAAGAGAACTTATGGTTTTGGAGGTAATTAAAAATGGAAATCTTAGCAGAAGCCATAAAGATGGGGTTTGGTGACAAAGAAATTTTAAAAGGTTTTGATTTTGCCGTAAAAACAAAGAATTTGTCGGTATTATTGGTCCTAATGGTAGTGGCAAAAGTACTTTTTTGAAATGTGTCTATCGCGTACAAAGACAGACGGAAGGAAAAAATTTTTTTTCAACGGTCAAGATTTAGATGAATTATCATATCGCGAATCAGCATTAAAATTGGCAGTAGTTGCACAGCATAATGCTTATAGTTTTGATTTTTCGGTTTTAGATATTGTACTTATGGGGCGTTCTCCGCATAAAAAAGATGTTGGAACGTGATAATTTTATGATTATCAGATTGCAAGGAAAGCTTTGCAAACAGTAGGTATGGCAGGTTTTGAAGAAAGAAGTTTTGCCACATTAAGCGGTGGCGAGCAACAGCGTGTTATTTTGGCTAGAGCTTTGACGCAGGAAACGGAATGTTTAGTACTTGACGAGCCTACCAATCATTTGGATATTAAGTATCAATTACAGATTATGGATATTGTCAAAGCATTGAATTTGACTATTGTAGCAGCTATCCATGATTTAAATATTGCGGCTATGTATTGTGACCGCTTAGTGGCTATAAAAGATGGTGATATTGTAGGTATGGGAACTCCTGCAAGAATTATTGACGGAAGAATTTATCTATGATTTATATGAGGTAAGAAGCAGTGTTTATATTAATCCGCGAACTCAGAGAATGAATATTGCATATTTGCCTCAACATTGGCAGAAGCAGTAATATACTTTGAGTGTGAAGAGTGTATCGATATTATGAAAAATTTATTTTATCTAAGTGTATTAATAGGCATCTTAACAGTAAATATCGCTATTTATCCTAATATGGCGGCGGAAGAATGAGAAGAATGTTAGTGCTAGTGACGTTAGACAAAGACAGGGTCAACAAATAGACAATAAAAGAGCGTGCTAGGGCGTCTACATAAAAGAATATGGTGTAGAAAGTTATCTTCTAGAACAGCTGTTGGATAAGGGGCATAAATATAATGAATTGACAACGGCTTTGTTATATGCGAAATTAGCCGATGCTCCTTTTAGAAAAAGTTTTATCACTGCATCAGCAGAGTACATGGGGACGTGTGCGGATATTATTAGGACTGACGGCAGATGTATTTGCTAAAAAGAAATGCTGAGTATCAAATAAAAAAGCTTTCCGGAAATGATAAAAGTTTGGCCGAGAAAATAAAATATTATTATAAAGAAGGCTATTCTTTAAATGACATTAGAACAGCCAAGAATTTATCTGTTACCTATAAGCAGAATATAGGTGAGATATTACCATTGAAAACAGCTGTTAATTCTTGGGATGATATCGAAGCTGCTCTAAAACATAAACAGAGTAAGGTTATTGTAACAAAGCAAGAAGTTTCGCATCAGCGTTTTGGTGCAGGTTTTGCCGGGTTGCGGATTAAGAATCTGACAGAGGACGAGTTAATCAATATTTTGCATAATGATTATCAGTTTCCGAAAGAACAGCTAGCATTACTTTATAAACAATTAGGCTTTTATGAAACGGAAAATGTTTGCTTACATGCTTATATGGGACGTGTGCCTTTAGCAAAGGTTATGCGACTGAGAGAAAAATATACATGGGATAAAATAAAATTGTTACTAGGCTTGACACCTAAGGTTTATTTTTCACGCTGTGTCGATTATCAGGCCAGACGCTTAGCTGAGCGGATGGATATACCTAAGCACGTAACTAAGAAATATATGTATCAAGGTTTTGCGATGCATTATATTAATACAGCATATCTTCTTTCTCTGGAAAGCGGCTATTCTATAGAAGAAATTATGAAGTGTAAAACTCCTTTTAATAGATGGTCCGATGCGGCTGTGCAGTTGGAGATAGATTTGGCTAAATTACAATCAGTGCAAGATAAAATTACTAAAGAGTTTAAAAAGAGGATAATAATGAAGAAAATTGTTATTTTAAGATGCTTACAATCTAATGATGTTTGCACAGGAGCGGCTTGTCTGCATGCTTTTAATAATAAAAGCGAAGCTTTTTGCTCGGTATGGTGATGAGGAATTACAGCTGGTAGCGTTCTTTTTCCTGTAATGGTTGTGATGATTGTAAATTGAAGCATCAGGAGGATTGGAGGAAAAGATGGAAAGAATTCTCAGTCTGCAACCTGATGCTGTACATGTAGGTGTCTGTACGATTATAAAAAATGAACATGGTGAAAAAGTAAGATGTGAGAAAATCATAGATATCTGGCAACGTTTGGAAAAGGCCGGAATAAAAAGTTATTGATGGCACTCACTAAATACAAAAGCATCAGCAAAGCTTGTATACTTTGCTGATGCTTTTCTTTATTTCATATTAGTACGTGTATTATCAACTGTACGTCGATATCACGTGTACGTTGATTCTGGATATCTGCTTGTCTGGTAATATTAATATTAGTTCTCTGAGTACCGATATTATTGGCACGCTCTGCAGGTAATCGATTCCGTGGCGCCTGGATGATAATCGGCTGATAATCATATAATTGTGTTTCCTGAGCTGTTGCAGCTAAAGGAAGTGTGCAGATAAATAAAGTTAAGGATAATATTTTCTTCATAATATATACCTCCTCTAAAGATAATTATAACGGAAAATTACGTCAGAAGAGTGTCTTTTTCTTAAAACTTAGCTATGGTAATATTGCTGTGGTGCTGTAAATAGTTTTGCCTGCGATAGGCTTTTGTGATAAAATAATGCATTATAGAAGTATAAGTAACGGATTTTACTATTTTTTGATATAAGGAGCGAAGTTTACTGTGGCAGCGAAAATCATCATAGTGCAAACGAAGATGAAACACGCATGGGTTTAGTAGAAGATGGGCTCTTGAAGGAATATTTAGTGGAGCGTACTGCAGAACAGCATCTTGTGGGCAGTATTTTCAAAGGACGTGTGTGTAATGTAGTACGCGGAATTCAGGCTGCGTTTATTGATATCGGGTTAGAGCAAAATGCTTTTTATATTTAGGTGAGGATACTAAGGTTACCGAGGGGCAGAGCATTATCGTGCAGATTAGCAAGGATGCCCGTGGTACTAAGGGACCTACTGCAACTCGTGAGCTTACTTTGCCGGGGCGTTATGTGGTATTATTGCCTTATGCTGATTATGTGGGCATTTCCCGTAAAATCAGTGACAAGGAGGAGCGTGAGCGTCTGCATTGTATTTGCAGCGAGGTACGTCCGCAGGGAATGGGGATTGTTGTGCGTACTGCGCGCTGTAGGAGTTAGTGAGGAGCTGTTGAAGCAGGATATTGCCGAGCTGGAAACGGATTGGCGTGTTTTGTTGGCACGTGAGCGTATGGCAAAAGGCTCCTTGCCTTTTGCGTCGTGAGCTTGATTTGGCTATTCGTATGGTACGTGATTATTTACGCCCTGATTTACAGGAGAGTATTATCGACAACCTGGAAACATATAAGCGTATTGAAGAGCTGTTGAAGCAGATGCCGCAGGCAAAGAATTTGAAATTGACGATGTATCGCGGTGTGGAGGATATTTTTGCTTATAATAGACAGCAGGAGGCTATTGCCGGTATTTCAGACAGACAGGTAGCTTTGCCAAGTGGTGGTTATTTAGTTATTGATTATACGGAAGCAATGACTGTTATTGATGTTAACAGCGGTAAATTCAGCGGCCGTGAAAATTTAGAAGAAACGATTATGCAGATTAACCGCGAGGCGGCTGTGGAGATTGCCCGTCAGTTGCGTCTGCGTGATATCGGCGGTATTATTGTCGTTGATTTTATCGATATGCATACAGATTCACATAAGAAGGAAATCTTGAATGTGTTGCATCAGGCGATGAACGGAGATAAGATGCATCCCAAGGTGCAGGATATTACAGTATTGAATTTAGTAGAAATTACCCGCAAAAAAAATCACGTCAAAATCTTTCCAGTGTGCTGTATTCACCATGTCCTGTATGCGATGGTAGCGGCAGAGTACAGAGCAGGGAAACTTTATCCTTGAGATTAAGAGGCGTCTGCGTACCTTGTTGAAACGACGCGGCAGTGCTAAGAGCTTGTTAATCGTGGCTAATCCTTGGCTTGCCGAATGGTTGTTAGGCAAGGATATCAAGGCCTGGGAACGCGAGCTGGCCTGCAATCTGAACGTAGAGAGTGATTCTTCATTACATGTAGAAAGTTTTATGATTTTAGACAATACCGGTGTTGACAAATAGCACCTGTATTGGTAAAATATACCAGTATGGACTGATTTTTGGTCCGTCCCCAACCGCGCAGAGAGGTTCTTAAAAAAATCCTGCTGTGCAGGTACCGTATTTGGCGAGTCTATCATAAAGGGAGGTGCAATAGATGTACGCAATTATCAAAACCGGCGGCAAAAACAATACCGCGTAAGCGAAGGCGAAACACTGCAAGTTGAAAAACTGAACGCAGAAGTTGGCGCTGAAGTTGTTTTTGAAGAAGTTCTGACCGTTGTAAATGATGCTGATGTTAAAATTGGTAAACCGGTAGTTGAAGGCGCTAAAGTTGTAGCTAAAGTTGTTGAACACGGTAAAGCTGACAAAATCTTCGTTTTCAAATACAAAGCTAAATCCAATTATCGTAAACGTCAAGGTCATCGTCAACCGTTCACCACTGTTGAAATCACCGCTATCAACGCTTAATTAGCATGATAAAGGTTGATGTATTCAAAGACAAGCAGGGAATGATTGTTGGCTATAAGGTCAGTGGTCATGCCGGTTACAGCGAAGAGGGCTCAGATATTATCTGTAGTGCTGTTTCTGCTTTGACACAGGCTCCGTTGCTTGGCTTGGAAAGACACTTGAAACTCAAACCGTCCTATGTCGTTAATCAGGAGGACGGAATTTTAGAGGTAGCATTGAACAGTGCTCCTAATGACCTGACGCAAGCGATTTTACAGACCATGGTTTATGGTATTGGGTCGATAGAAAGTCAGTGTCCGCAATATGTTCGCATTCAAGAACATAGGAGGTGAAAGTAATGTTTGAAATTATCCTGCAATTGCATGCTCATAAAAAGGTACCGGTAGCTCTCACAATGGTCGTGATTCCAATGCTCAACGTTTGGGCACTAAAGCTCACGAAAGCCAATTGGTAACTGCCGGCAGCATTATTGTACGCCAACGTGGTACCAGATTCCATCCCGGCAACAATGTTGGTATGGGTAAGGATTACACCATTTACGCTACTATCGAAGGCCGTGTTAAATTTGAACGTAAAGGCCGCGACAAACGTCAAATCAGTGTATACCCTGTTGAAGAAGCAGCTGTAATCTTCATAAATTAATCCGCATCGTAAGATGCGGATTTTTTTGCTTTCTAACAATTTTATTGTAAAAATTTATTGACAAAATCATAGAAATATGATAACATAACATACTACATAATTATTATATTTTTTTAAAATTAGTAATGATAAATATTGCTGGGTCAGTGGTTGAACGGCGTATTTTTGCTTATAGTGAGTGAAGATGAGGTGCAGCAGCGCAGACAATAGACAAGGTCCTTGTGGTAAGAACCTTGTTTTTTTGTCACGTATGAATGTGCCAGTTTTAATTTGTCTGATAGTAACAAGAAGGGGTGAGGAATTACATGTTTAAAACCGGTTCCAGTGGGTGATAGGACTCGGTATAGTTATGCGAGAATCAATGAGATTTTACCGATGCCGCATTTGATTGATATCCAAAGAAAATCTTATGAATGGTTCATTAAAGAAGGCCTCAACGAAATTCTCCATGACATTTCTCCTATTAAAGATTTTACAGGTAATTTAGAGCTTTCTTTCGAGAGCTTTGATTTAGGACAACCTAAATATGGTATTGAAGAGTGCAAAGAAAGAGATGAATCCTACTCTGCACCGATGAACGTTAAAGTTCGTCTGTTATATAAAGATACCGGCGAAATGAAGGAATCTTCCGTATTCATGGGCGATTTCCCGTTAATGACCGAAACCGGTACTTTCGTAATTAATGGTGCAGAACGCGTTATTGTCAGCCAATTAGTACGTTCTCCCGGTGTATATTACAGTGTAGAAATCGATCCCAGCGGTAAAAAAACTGTATGGTACTACTGTTATTCCCAACCGTGGTGCTTGGATTGAATACGAAACTGATATTAATGATGTAATTTATGCTCGTGTTGACCGTACCCGTAAACTGCCGGCTACCGTTCTTCTGCGTGCTTTGGGTTTATCCTCTAACGAAGAAATCGTTAACTGTTTCGGTCCACATCCTGCTTTACTGGCAACTTTGGAAAAGATACCACTAAAAACAGAGATGAAGCACTGCTTGAAGTTTACAAAAACTGCGTCCTGGCGAACCGACTATCCTGGAAAATGCTACTCAATTAATTGAAGCAACCTTCTTCGATAACAAACGTTATGACCTGGCGAATGTAGGTCGTTATAAATTAAATAAAAAATTAGGTTGGCGTAACCGTCTGATGGGCGTTGTTTTAGCTGAACCTATCGTGGATGAAGAAACCGGCGAAATTATCGTTGCAGAGGGGTACTAAAATCTCTGATGCAGAGCTGGATCAAATCGAAGCAAGCGGTATTTATAATGAACAAGGCTTGCGTAGCGTTAAAATCAGCTTCCGTGATCAAGAGCTGAATTTGATGTTCACCACTGGTATTCCTGAAAAAACTCATACTGTTACTGTAGAAGATGTATATGCATCCTTCAACTATCTGCTGAACATGATGGACGGCAAAGGTGCTGGCGATGATATCGACCATTTGGGTAACCGTCGTCTTCGTTGGCGTAGGTGAACTTGTAGCAAAACCAATTCCGTATTGGTTTAACTCGTATGGAACGTGTTGTTAAAGAACGTATGACCATCCAAGATACTGAAGTCATCACTCCGCAAGCTCTGATTAACATCCGCCCTGTAGTTGCCGCCATTAAAGAATTCTTTCGGCGCCTTCCCAGTTGTCCCAGTTCATGGACCAAAACAATCCTTTGGCTGAACTGACTCATAAACGCCGTCTATCTGCCCTTGGCCCTGGTGGTTTATCTCGTGAGCGTGCAGGCTTCGAAGTTCGTGACGTGCATCACTCTCACTATGGCCGTATGTGTCCAATCGAAACTCCAGAAGGACCAAACATCGGTTTGATTGGTTCTTTGTCCACTTATGCTGTTATTAACAAATACGGTTTTATGGAAACACCGTACCGTAAGGTTGATAAAGCTAATAAACGTGTAACCGACGAGGTTGTGTACTTGACGGCGGACGAAGAGGATAAGTATATTGTTGCACAGGCCAACGAACCGTTGGATGAAAACGGCTACTTCCTGGGCGAACGTGTTACTGCACGTGCTAAGGACGATGTCCTGTCCATCTCTCCTGATCGCGTTGATCTGATGGACGTTTCTCCTAAACAGGTAGTATCTATCGCAACCGCATTAATTCCGTTCTTGGAAAACGATGACGCCAACCGTGCCCTCATGGGTGCCAACATGCAGCGTCAGGCAGTACCTCTGCTGTGCACCCAAGCTCCTATTATCGGTACCGGTATGGAATATAAAGTTGCTGTCGACTCCGGTGTCTGCGTTCTGGCTAAACGTGCCGGCGAAGTTATCCGTGTAGTAGGCGACGAAATTCGTGTACGTGCTGAAAACGGCGAAATCGATATTTATCCGCTGTTGAAATTCAAACGCTCTAACCAAGGTACCTGCGTAAACCAACGTCCTATCGTTTACAAAGGCGACAAGGTTACTGAAAAACAAGTTCTGGCTGACGGTCCTGCAACCGATCACGGCGAATTGGCATTAGGCCATAACGTAATCGTTGCTTATATGCCTTGGGAAGGCTATAACTACGAGGATGCTGTTCTGCTGAACGAAGACTTAGTAAAAGCTGATATCTTTACTTCTATTCATATTGAAGAGTATGACTGCGATGCACGTGATACTAAACTGGGTAAAGAAGAAATCACTCGTGAAATTCCGAACGTTGGCGACGAAGCTCTGAAAGATCGGATGAACGTGGTATTATCCGTATCGGTGCTGAAGTTCGTCCTGGCGATATCTTAGTCGGCAAGGTTACTCCGAAAGGTGAAACCGAGCTGAGTGCTGAAGAACGTCTGCTGCGTGCAATCTTTGGTGAAAAAGCTCGTGAAGTACGTGACAGCTCTCTGCGCGTTCCGCATGGCGAAGCTGGTAAAATCGTTAGCGTACAAAGTATTCAGCCGCGACAAAGGCGACGATTTACCGCCTGGAGTAAACGAACAAGTCCGCGTACATATCGCTCAGAAACGTAAGATTTCCGAAGGCGATAAGATGGCAGGTCGCCATGGTAACAAAGGTGTCGTTTCCCGTATCATGGCTCGTGAAGATATGCCGTTCCTGCCTAGCGGTGAACCGGTACATATCGTACTGAATCCTTTGGGCGTACCTTCTCGTATGAACATCGGACAGATTCTGGAAAACCATTTAGGCTGGGTCTGCTGTGCTTTAGGTATGCAAATTGAAAATGATGCTAAAGGCTTAGTAGATCGCTTAACCCATTATGGTTATGATGTAGATAAATATGGTATGCCGAAAAACCGTAGAAATCGATAAATTCGGCGACAAGAGCATTAAAGCAGTACAAATTTCTGTACCTGTATTTGATGGTGCTCATGAACAAGATATTGCTGATGCACTGGAATTAGCAGGCATTGATAAAACTGCTAAGACTACACTGTATGATGGTCGTACCGGTGAACCTTTCGATAATAGGTAACCGTTGGTCTGACCTACTACCTCAAACTTCACCATTTGGTTGATGATAAAATCCATGCCCGCAAAGACCGGCCCGTACTCTTTGGTTACCCAACAGCCTCTGGGTGGTAAAGCTCAGTTCGGCGACCAGAGATTCGGTGAAATGGAAGTTTGGGCGCTGGAAGCATACGGCGCGGCTTATACTCTGCAAGAAATTCTTACCGTTAAGTCCGACGACGTTGTTGGTCGTGTTAAAACTTACGAAGCAATCGTTAAAGGCGAAAATGTTCCGATCCAGGTATCCCCGAATCCTTTAAAGTATTGGTTAAAGAATTGCAATCTATCGGCTTAGATATTAAAGTTCTCAACGAGGACGAAGAAGAAGTATCTCTGCTGGATGATGAAGATCTCGATATCGATGCTAAAGCTCGCGAAGTAGATCTGAACATTGAAGGTCAAGTTGTAGAAAATACTCCTGAACAGCCTGTAGATGACTGTGCTGAAAATGACGCTACCGAGGATGAGCCTGATGTAATCGCTGATTTGGGCAATTTCTCCATTAAAGATACCCCTGACGGCGATTTGGATGATTCCGATAACATGTAAGAGAAGGGAGCGAATGATTCTTGATCGATGTAAATAATTTTGTATCTATGCGTATCGGTCTTGCTTCTCCTGAAAAGATCAGAGAATGGTCTTATGGCGAGGTCAAGAAACCTGAAACCATTAACTATAGAACTCTTAAACCAGAACGTGATGGCTTGTTCTGTGAAAGAATCTTTTTATTACTAAAGACTGGGAATGCCATTGCGGTAAATACAAAAGAATTCGTTATAAAGGTATTGTCTGCGATAAATGCGGCGTTGAAGTAACTCGTAGTAAAGTTCGTCGTGACCGTATGGGTCACATCGAACTGGCTTCGCACCGGTTTCCCCATATTTGGTACTTCAAAAGGTATCCCGAGCCGTATGGGCTTGATTCTGGATATTTCTCCGCGCAGCCTGGAAAAAAGTCCTGTACTTTGCTAATTACATCGTATTGGACCCGGGCGATACCCCGCTGGCTAAAAAACAACTGCTGACTGAAGCAGAATATGTTGAAGCATGTGATAAATATGGCGATGGCTTCCGCGTAGGCATGGGTGCTCAAGCTGTTAAAGAATTGCTTTGCAAGAAAAATCGATCTGCAAGCTTTAACTAATGAGCTGCGTGCTGAAATGAAGGAAGTAAGCGGCCAACGTAGAATCCGTGCCGTACGTCGTCTGGAAGTTTGCGAAGCTTTCTTAAAAATCCGGCAACCGTCCTGAATGGATGATTCTGGATGTAGTTCCGGTTATTCCTCCTGAACTGCGTCCTATGGTTCAATTGATGGCGGTCGTTTCGCAACCTCCGATTTGAACGATTTATATCGTCGTGTAATCAACCGTAATAACCGTCTGAAACGCCTTTTTAGAACTGCATGCTCCTGATATCATTGTCCGCAATGAAAAAACGTATCTTTGCAAAGAAGCTGTTGACGCATTGATTGATAATGGTCGTCGTGGTCGTCCTGTTACCGGCCCCGGCAACCGTCCTCTGAAATCCTTGTCCGATATGCTCAAAGGTAAACAAGGTCGTTTCCGTCAGAACTTATTAGGTAAACGTGTTGACTACTCCGGCCGTTCCGTAATCGTTGTAGGTCCTGAATTGAAAAATGCATCAATGCGGTCTGCCGAAAGAAATGGCTTTCGAACTGTTCAAACCTTTCGTTATGAAACGTTTAGTAAACAGCGGTGCTTTGCTAGCAATATTAAGAGTGCTAAACGCATGGTAGAACGTGCTACTAACGTTGTTTGGGACGTTTGGAAGAGGTTATCAAAGAACATCCTGTATTGTTGAACCGTGCACCGACTCTGCATAGACTTGGTATCCAAGCTTTCAACCTATCCTGTCCGAAGGCCGTGCTATTAAACTGCATCCGTTGGTATGTACTGCATACAACGCCGACTTCGACGGTGACCAGATGGCTGTCCATCTGCCTCTGTCTGTTGAAGCTCAAGCAGAAGCACGTATGCTGATGATGTCTGTAAACAATATCCTGGCACCGAAAGATGGTAAACCTGTTGCTGTTCCTACACACAGGATATGGTATTAGGCTCCTACTATCTGACCATTGTTAAAGAAGGCGCTAAAGGTGAAGGCAAACATGCTTCAGCAGCGTAAAACGAAGCTCAATTGGCTTATTTCCACCATGCAGTTGACCTGCAGGCTTTAATTAAAGTATATATTCCGAACAGCGAAATCTTCGAAGAAAGCAATGAAAAGGTTTGTCTTTGGTAACTACTACTGTCGGCAATACTATTTTCAATGGCGACTGCCTTTGGAAATGCGTTATTTCCATAAAAGAAAAAATGACGCAAACGGCAAAGAAGAATGGCATCTGGGCAAATTGATTAACAAGAAAAATTAGGTAAACTGGTTGCTAAAGCACACAAATTGTACGGCAACCTGCGTACTGCTGAAATTCTGGATATTGTTAAGAAAATGGGTTATGACAATGCTTGTAAAGCAGGTATTTCCATTGCAACTTCCGATATCAAGATTCCTGCTGAAAAACAACAAATCCTGGACGCAACAGAAAAAGAAGTCGATAAGGTTGAACGTTTATTCCGTCGTGGTTTAATGAGTCCTGATGAACGTTATCGTAAAGTTATCGAGCTGTGGAATGAAGCAACTGATAAAGTTACTGAAAAACTGATGGCAACCACCATGGATAAATTCAACTCCGTATATATGATGGCTGACTCCGGTGCGCGTGGTAACACCAGCAGATTCGTCAGCTTGCTGGTATGCGTGGTTTGATGGCCGATCCTTCCGGTCGTATCATTGACCGTCCTATCAAAGCAAACTTCCGTGAAGGCTTAACCATTTTGGAATATTTCATTTCTTCTCATGGTGCTCGTAAAGGTTTGGCCGATACCGCTCTGCGTACCGCTGACTCCGGTTACCTGACCCGTCGTCTGGTAGACGTTGCTCAAGATGTAATCGTTCGTGAAGATGACTGCGATATCATCGGCATGAATCTGGTTAAAGAACGTAACCGTTTGAGCAAAAATGTTCTTGGTGCAAGCCAAAACAAAATCAAAGAGAGAGTTCTGGGACGCGTTCTGGCTTCCGGCGTAATGGATGCAGAAGGCAACTTAGTTGCTGAAGCAGATACTACTATTACTGAAGAACTGCTGAACAAACTCAATGACGCTCATATCGAAGAAATCAAACTCTATTCCAACGAAGACCTGAACGGTGAAGAAGTTGAAACTGTACGTATCAACATCAGCGAAAAATTTGCTCATGATGCTTTGAAAGAAGCTATGATGCACAACTTCAATGATAAAGAGGTTCTTTGCTGATATTGTTAACGGCGAAGGACATATATTTGTTAAAGCCGGCGACAAGATGACTGAAGCAATTATTGACGCAATTCTGGCAGACGGTACTGTTAAAGAAATGCGTATCCGCAATAATGAAATCGTTGGCATTGAAGTTGAAGCTATTACCGAAGGTAAAAAGAAACAAACCATTATCGAATCCCTGCATGACCGTATCATCGGCCGTAACCTGGCTGAAGATATTCTGGACGAAAAACGGCGAAGTTCTCTATCATATCAACGAATATGTTACCGAACCGATGGCGAACAGTATTATCTTCGTTGCGTGAAAAAAGTTAGAATCCGCAGTGTCTGACCTGTAAATCTAAATACGGTGTTTGCCGTAAATGCTATGGTCGCAACCTGGCAACCGGCAAAAATGTTGATGTTGGTGAAGCAGTCGGCACTATCGCTGCACAATCCATCGGTGAACCTGGTACTCAGCTGACCATGCGTACCTTCCATACCGGCGGTGTTGCAGGCGGTGACGATATCACTCAAGGTCTGCCGCGTGTCGAAGAATTGTTCGAAGCACGTAAACCTAAACATCCTGGCATCTGACCGAAAATGCAGGTTCCGTTCATATCATTGATGAAAAACGGCAGCCGTCGCGTTATCGTAACCGGTGATGACGGTCTTGGTCAAGAATATAGCATTCCTTACGGCGCTAAACTGGCTGTAACCGAAGGCGAAGTTCTGGAAAAAGGCGACCGTCTGACTGAAGGTTCTCCTGAATCCTCATGATGTATTGCGCATCAGCGGCGTAAAAGCAACCCAACGTTACCTGGTATCCCAAGTAGTTGGCGTTTACAAAATCTCAGGGTGTAGATATCAACAGTAAACATATCAAGAAGTAATGGTACGTCAAATGATGCGTAAGGTTCGCATTGAAGAATCGGTGATACTACAATGCTTTGCCTGGTGAATATGTTGATGTAGCAGAATTCGAAGAGCAGAATGCAGAAATGATCGAAGCTGGCAAAGAGCCTGCTGAAGGTCGTCCTATCCTGCTGGGTATTACCAAAGCTTCTTTGGCTACCGACTCCTTCCTGTCTGCAGCTTCCTTCCAAGAAACCACTCGTGTTCTTACAGATGCTGCAATTAAAGGTAAGGTTGACCCGTTGATCGGTCTGAAAGAAAACGTTATCATTGGTAAGCTGATTCCTGCCGGCACTGGCATGAGCCGTTATCGTGATATCAAAGTAAAATACAATGTGCCTCAGGCGGAAGTTACCTCCACTGACGCAGATCCGGATAAATCCGAACAATAATTAAGCATTATGAGGCACCTCAGATTATTCCTGGGGTGCCTTCTTTTTAAGGAGCAACAAGATGTTAAGCAAAAAATTTCCTGTTCCCTCTTAGCGTTGATTATACTCCTTCTCCGTACGAGCCTGATGAAGATGGTGTGATGGATGTAGGCTATAAAAACGGTGTTTTTAAGTGACGGACGCAAATATCGTCTGGAATGCTGGCGTATGGATGACATGCTGATGCTTACAGTAATGTTTTCTGATAAAGGTTTAGAAGCCTTTAAACGTGCCGACATGTATCTAGTATTGGAAGCAGAGGGATTCTGCGTTATACTGCGACAAAAGCATCCGTTGCAGGCTAATCGTACTCAGGATGATGTAGGCAATAATGTTTGGGCTATTAACATTATGCTGGCGAATGCTAAGGGTATCTATGGCGAATTGCTCGTAGAATTAAATAGCTATAAATAATTTACACAGGCTGCTATACTTAGTATGGCGGCTGTTTTTTCATGTAAATTTCATATAAGGAAAATAAACTGTAATATGGTATCATATACATAGTAAGAGTATTGGCAATAGAGATGAGGTGAACTCCATGAAGGTTTTATTGGCTGAGGATGATTTAAACTTAGGTAAATTATTGAGCATCTTTGCTGAAAAAAGCAGAACATCAATACTACTTGGGTGCAGGATGGTGAAGTTGCTTATGATAGTGTTTATAGTGATGGCTACGATGTCTTGATTTTAGATTGGATGATGCCTAGGCTCAGCGGTATTGATTTATGTAAAAGATTACGTGATGAGGAATATCAGGGGAAAATATTGATGTTGACAGCTAAGATTCTACTGCTGATAAGGTGCAGGGTCTTAATGCCGGTGCCGATGACTACCTTGTAAAGCCTTTTGAAATGCCGGAGCTGGTAGCACGCTTGCAGGCCTTATGCCGTCGTCAAGGACAATATAGTGCTGATAATTTGTGTTATGGCAAGTACATCTTAGAGGGAGGGTACTTATTGCTTGGCTTATGGCGAAAAACGTGTGGAGCTACGCCCACGAGAATATAAATTATTAGAGTTTGCTGTTACGTAATAAGGGACAGATTATGCCGCGAGAGGTATTACAGGAACGTATTTGGGGTATCGACAGTGATGTTACGGAAAATAATCTGGATGTGCATATCCGTATCTTTGCGTAAAAAAGATTGCAAAAGCTCAACGATGAGGAAATTGATTAAAACTATGCGTGGAGTAGGTTATTATGTGGAATGAGCCATTTGAACATTTACGCCGTCGACTGACATTCGTGTATATGATGATTTTGGTGTTATTATTCTTTTTTAATTGTAGCGACTGCGTACAGCTTTATCTGGTTTGAAATTATCAGCCACGAAAAAAAGTTAGTAGCCCAGGTTTATCATGAGGCGGAGGAATGGCTAGCAAGCGGCGAAAAACCTTGCTCGACTACTTCTCTGCGTGATGGCAGTATGCTGGCTTATTTTGTCGCTCAGGACGGAAAAACAGTTATTTTAGATCAGCTGGGCAGTGCCGGACCGGGACGTGCGTTGCGTCGTCATCAGCAGGATTGGCTGAGAACCTGATTCTACACGTTTATTACGTATGCATGGCGATGAAACGGAGCCTTCTAATACACGCTACCGTTATTTGGCGCGGTGATTAATGTTAATGATAATCATGGTGAAATAGGTAAGCTCTATATGTTTAAAATATCAATTCTACTATACAGCTGCCTATAAGACGTTGTTCATGCTGTTCTGTATTGCGTTGATTTTATTTATAGGTGCCTGTATGTTTTCTTATTGGCTGGCAGGTGTCAATATGCGTCCTATAAGTCAGATGTACGAGCAGCAGAAGCGTTTTACTGCGGATGCTTCCACGAAAATGCGTACGCCGTTGTCAGTAATGCGTCTAGCTGTGGATGCTATGAAAATAGATACGACAGCCATTACAGCAGTTTTGTAAAAGAATCTATCGAGATGTTGCAAAGTGAAATCAAACGAATGAGCAAGTTGGTAGAAATGCTGATGCAACTGGCACGTAATGAAGTGCAGGAGTTTGAACCGAATAATAATACTGATATAGATGTCAGCTCCTGGCCAAGAAAATAGGTCAGGAAATGGCTTTGCTAGCAAAATCGAAACATATTGTGTTGACTCAGGCTATTGCAGAGGGCATACATTTGCAAAAGCAGCTGAAAGTCATCTACAAAGTTTAATTATTATTCTTTTAGATAATGCAATAAAATATTCTCAGAAAAAACACATATTACCTTATTGGTAAAAGGCAGCATGATGTATTGCTAGAAGTACATGATGAAGGTATCGGTATTGCTGATGAGGATAAGAAGAAAATCTTTGAACGTTTTTTATCAGTAGATAAGGCTAGAAAGCCGAACAGTCAAGGCGGTTTTGGCTTAGGGCTGTCATTATATCTTTGCTAGTGAAAAAGTATCATGGTGTGATTAGGTAAAAGATAATAAGCCCTGTGGCACTGTTTTTAAGAGAGTACATCTACCTTGGAAAAAACAATAAACTTAATTTAAACTTAATCCCTCTTCATTATTCATTAAGATAGAAGTTATATACTATGCTTAAAATAATAGAGAGGGGTTTTCAGAAAAAAGTATTGGTTGGTTTTTGGGTGCTAGCCATATTATTACTGTTTTCAATAATGGGAATTTATTAATTACCGATAGCGTAGAATCTAATTATGCGTTAACAGCGAAAGAAATGGTCTTGAGCGGTGATTGGATGTCACCACAGATTTACGGCCGTTATTGGTACGATAAACCAATTATGTTTTATTGGCTGACAGCTTTGGGTTTTAAGCTTTTTGGCTTTACGGAATTCGGTGCCAGGTTTTTCCCGGTGTTTTCGGTTTACTGGCCTTTTAGGTCTGATTTGCTATGCAGGAAAAAGATTATATAACGAGCGTACAGGTTTTATCAGTGGAGTGATCTTTGGCTTACCAGTGTAGAATTTTTTCTCATCAGTAAGTCGATTATTACTGATTCCGTTTTATTTTTCTTTTTCAGTGCGACGTTGTTGTTTTTCTATTTAGGCTATCGGGAAAATAAAGCTGTGGATTGGTATCTGATGTATATCAGTGCGACTATGGCTGTTTAACAAAGGTCAATCGGTACACTGCTACCGGGCTTGATTATTACCTTGTTTTTTGCTTTGGCGCGTGATTGGCATGTTTTGAAGCGTTGCAGGCTAATTAGTGGCCTGTTATTGTATGCACTGGTGGCTCTGCCTTGGTATATAGGTATGTATCAGATTCATGGCGCGATTTTATAGGTACTTTTTTTTGGTACTCATAACTTTTTGCGTGCTACAGTATCCGAGCATCCCCGTGATAATGTCATTTATTATTATACTATGGTAAATGCTTTGGCTCTGTTCCCGTGGGTAGGCTTAGTACCTTGGATTGTTTACAAGCGTTATAAGGAGCGTAATTTTAAGCTGGCTGAAAGAGAACGCTTTTACTGTTATGGGCGGCAGTAGTATTCTTCTTTTTCCAATGCATGGCAACAAGTATATTACTTATACCTATCCTTTGCTTTTTCCGGCGGTGCTTATCTTTGCTCATATTGCTGATAAATATGGTAATAAATGCTTTAATAATAAATACAAGTTTTTTGTCGGTGGCTTTATTGCTCTTTTATTAATCGTAGCCTGGGTTTTAGTAGGCAAAGGCAAGCTGGTAACTGATACTTTATTTTTATTGTCCTTGAGCGTTATTGTCGATATTATGCTCTATTATGGTTTGTATTTATATACAGAAAAAAATATGTCTATGGCATAAGTGTTTTCTGCTTGGTTTTCTATTTGGCTTTGATTCAGAGTATAGCCTTACCGCTGACAGAAAAACGTTCTGCCAAGGATTTAGGTGAATTGCTGTATAAAAACAGGTGGCTGAAATTGCCCTCTATGGTAAATATCCTACATCGGCCGTTTTCTATAGTAAAGCGAAGATTGTCTACTTAGTTCATAAGAAAGATGTAGCTAAGTATATTCCCAAAAAGTTATTCCTGGAGCAGTAAAAAATGTTATGCCTTATACTACTTTAGAAAAAATCCCTATCATTGTGTAGTAGTGCGTGATGACAAACTGGAGGGCTTTTTACGTCAGGAGAAGATTCGTTTTTAAGGTTTCGGAAAATGATGGCAGATGGATAATTCTTACAAGATAACTGTATAAACATAAATAGCGTAGAAAAGCTGAAAAAAGTGTTAAATTTGTATACTTTGAAGCATTTTTGATTTAATTTAGAAAATTTATAAAAAGACTTGCAAAATTTAATAACTGTGCTATAATAACGCACATAAGTAAATATTGAGTGGATGACGTATATGGGAGAAGGCACTGCCTACCGAAGGAGCAAAACTCTCAGGTGCTTTTAATTTGAAAAGCGGAACCGTATGCTGACACAACTCTGGAGAGTCCCTTGAATGGGCGCCGAAGGTGCACGGATATATTACATATCCTTATCTCTCAGGCCAAAGGACGGAGCTAGCTTATGTGTGGGTATTTTTAATAACCCCTCATATACCATTGACTTTTAAAACCAGAGTAGTTTTTGTGATACTCTGGTTTTTTTTATTTACTTAAATTTGTTCGTTAAATTTTAAAGGAGATGTATTAAGTATGTTGGAAATTTTGAACGCAGTTGATGGTTTTTGTTTGGGGTCCACCTTTATTGTTATTATTAGTCGGTACTGGTTTATGGCTGACTTTCCGTTTACGCTTCTTGCAGGTGTTCAATTTAGGCACGGCTTTAAAACTGATTTTTAAAAGCAAAAAATGACGGTGATGGTGATGTTAACAGCTTTAAAGCATTATGCACTGCTTTAGCTTTGCAACTGTAGGTACAGGTAACATTGTCGGTGTTGCTACTGCTATTAAAGCAGGTGGTCCCGGTGCCTTGTTCTGGATGTGGCTGGCTGCTTTCTTCGGTATGGCAACTAAATATGCTGAAGGCGTTTGGCTGTAAAATATCGTACCGTAGATGCTAACGGCAATATTTCCGGCGGTCCGATGTACTACATCGAAAATGGTCTGGGTAAAGCTTACAAACCGTTGGCAGTAATCTTTGCGATCTTCGGTATCTTGTGCTTACTTCGGCATCGGTACCTTTGCTCAAGTAAACTCCATTGTTGAAATTACCCGCATTTCCGCAGGTATCCGGTAATCTACACCGGTATTGTTCTGTCTATCATGGTAACTGCTGTTACCATCGGCGGTTTAAAATCTATCGCTACTGTTGCAGGCAAAGTTGTTCCTGCTATGGCTCTGTTGTACGTCGTTACTACTCTTGGTGTTCTGTTTACCTTTGCTGACCAAGTTCCCGCTTGCTATCGCTACTGTACTGCGTGATGCCTTCACTCCTTCTGCTGCTCAAGGCGGCTTTTTGGGTGCAACTGTTATGATGGCTATGCGTAATGGTGTTGCTCGCGGTGTATTCTCCAATGAATCCGGTTTAGGCTCTGCTCCGATTGTTGCTGCAGCTGCTAAAACTAAATGGCCTGCTGAACAAGGTTTGATTTCTATGACCGGTACTTTCATTGATACTATTGTTATTTGTACTTTAACCGGCTTGACCTTTAACCGTTAGCGGTGTTTGGTGTGGTCCTTTAAATGGTGCGGCAATGACTGAATCTGCTTTCACCATGGCTTTCCCTGAATGGGGATCCTTAATTTTGATGGTAGGTCTGGTGCTGTTTGCTTTCACTACTATCTTAGGTTGGAACTATTATGGTGAACGTTGCGTTGAATATCTTTTCGGCGTTAAAGCAATTATGCCTTATCGTTTAATCTTCATCGGTCTGATTGCTGTAGGTCCGTTCATGAAATTAGAAGAAGTCTGGATTTTAGCTGATATCGTTAATGGTTTGATGGCTATTCCCTAACTTGGTTGCTCTGTTGGCCTTGACCGGTGTTATCGTTGCTGAAACTAAAGCTTACCAAAACATTTGGTTGAAGAAAAGCAGCGACTAAGGATACCGCTTTTGTCAAAGAAGCAGGTATTTCTGAAGAATAAGTAAATAGTTAATAACTACTAAAAAGGATTCTTTGAAAAGAATCCTTTTTTATTGCAGAAAATAATGGCTTTTGCTATAATGTAGATAAACACTTCATTTTTTTTACTTACTTTATTATTTGATTTATGAAAGGTTGTGTTGTTATGAATTTATTGGGTAATATTATTTGGTTTTATTTGGCGGGTTATTTGCTGGATTATGCTGGTGTTTAGTAGGTGAAAAAAAGGCATCCGTTTTTGCGAACATCATCGGATACGGCTTTTACTATTGTCTTAGGTAACCCATATTATAGAAAGAGGAAGAAAAGATTATCCGTTTGAGCGGATGCCTTCTACTCATTGTAGAATTATTGTAGACCTTAAATTGTCCGAAATACCGTAGATAATGGTGAGCGTTTTCTAGGAAAGCTGTTTTGATGAATTTGATGCGGGAAAAGCGCAAGTTCATCTTTCGTTACCTGAGTATACCAGTATTGCTATGACAAAAAGGGCAAACTACTATTAAAAAGTGAGTCATTTTTTATAAAAAGATACATTTGTTAGTTTTCTAGTATAAGTTATATAATTTGTTATATGTAAAATAACACTATATATAGAAAGGTCAAGCTTTTGTGAAAAATTCAAATATAAAATGAAATATTTTTATATACTGTAAAACTAATTAATGAATTAAGAAATTTTATATAGCTGAAAAGGTTCGGACGTTTTATTGTAAACA
>VOFC01005382.1_pt1 | contig 38522 bp, 65 predicted proteins | sample 5384161 | NCBI WGS metagenome assembly VOFC01 (sample SAMN12384722, study PRJNA508395) | human gut metagenome | isolation source: healthy gut B | host: Homo sapiens | reverse complement strand
TGATGACGCTTCGTTCAGTTACGTATTGCTGGGGCTTTGGACTTTTCAACTAAATTCTTACGACCATTACGGACAGGTTGGTTGATTGTCGGCATAATACTCTCCTTTCAAAAAAATATACTGTATTGAGTACACGTTTCCGGGCGTGTTCAACTCCTTTTCATAAAAAGAGGCGAACCGAGGTTCGTGCAGTAAAATAGTTTTATCACTCTGATTTTATTGTCAACAACTTTTTTCAAAAAAATCACAAAATCAAAAAGTATTTTTTTCATCTTTATCACATAAAAACCTTAGTTATCTATGATGATAAATAGATTCTAAGGCTTATTCATTGATTGTTAATTTTGTTTGCTTTTGTTAAATCTTTCGTTAAACTTTTGCTTCTAACAAAACCAGAAGATCAAATATATAGCTGGCATCCCTAAATTTGTTTCTAGACATGAATTATCCAATAAAGTTTTTATACTTGCTTCATTCATCGGTCTAATGCCATTTTACTAATAAAGCAAATTCCCATCCAAACTGAACGCTAAATCTATCAAGCACAAATATAAAATATTTACAAAACTATTTTCTTTATTTAACTGAATTACTAATAATCAGAATAACTAATTACTAAAAACTATTCCCATCCATGATAAGCACCTGTTGTTCTCGTGGTTTGAATAGTTGCTTCTCCACCCATATCTGCAATCGAAGGCGCAATCATCCACCATATACAAATTAAAGATCCAATATTTAGTATATTTATCTTTTGATAATGCCGTCCAAATGAAAGCAAAATTAGTTATTCCATAGCTCATTGACATCCAAAATAAAACCCAAAAGTATTTAATGCATTTGCCACTTCTCCATTTATATATACCGTTCTAGTGTGACTCATTAAATAAAGCCACCAAAATCTACAATTGTATATAAAATCCCACCAAAGACAGCAAACAAAATTGTTTCATATCTTTTCTTCCAAATTAGCAACGACAAAAAGACAATCAAAAATATTGAATCCAATATGATATAAAGAAGATTAAGATTTCTTGTTGGAACAATATTTTCTGTTACAGCTAAATGAATTAGACTCATAATCTTACCTCTCAACAATTATGATTATAATATATTATTTTTATTTATTTAAATATCTTCTAATTCATATTCTGTTATTTGATTATTAAAATCTATAATCTCTCCCTTTTATTTCAATATACTTAAATAATCTTTCTTTGAACGTTTCTTTTACTAATTTATCTCTACTAAAATATCTTAAAGATTCTTCTAAGCTATTTGGTAATTTTGTTTTCTTTTAAATCAAAAGATTCTTTTTATTATTAATTCCATTAAGTCCAAAGAGCCATAATACAAGCTATTGTTAAATACGGATTACATAAAGCGTCAACTGTTCTTATTTCTATCCTAGCTTTTATCTCCCTTTTGCATCTGGTATTCTAATCATTGCCTTTCTATTTGCTAATGAACTCCAACGCATATTGTGGTGCTTCACCACCACTACTTGTCCTTTTATAAGAATTTATTGTTGAATTTGTTAAAGCCATAAGAGACTTAGAATGTTTTAATAGACCATTTACAAAATAACGTCTATACTCACTTTCTTTTCCATCAAACAAATTTTTCTCCATCGCTGGTTATAGAACAGTTTAGATGCAATCCATTACCTGGTAAATCGCTATAGATTTTAGGCATAAATGAAACGATACAGCCATTTTCTTTCCCCTACAATTTTTTGCCACTTGTTTAAATATTAAAAAAAAATCGCATCCGCTGCAGCCATTGCCTCCATGTATTCATAGTTAACTTCATTTTGCCCATGACCTACTTCATGATGATTAGGTCCTACTTTATAACCTAATTTGTTAAATTCATCACTTATTTCACATCTAATTTTGATGACAATTCTGATAAATCAAAAATAATTTTTATCATCTATTGGAATTAAATCACTATTTTGCTTTTTTTTTTAGAATATAAAACTCTGGTTCAAATCCAACATTAAAAATAAATTTATGCTTTCCCAATAATCATCTATTTGTTTTTTAGGACATATCTAGAATCGCATTCGTAATTCTCGCCATTAGATTTACAAAACATATGAAAAGATATACGCTTCATTCTTATTTTCAATTATTTTTTAAAGCTTTTACTGTCAACTTTTAAATATAAATCAAGCTTTATCTATGCTCGAAAAACCATATACTGAGCCATCAATCATCAATTCATTTTGTAGAGCTCTTTTAAACAATTATCTGGAATAAAAACACTTTTTAATTCTCCATTAATATCAACAAAATAAAACTTTTTAACAATTTAACATTTGGATGAACTAATCTTTTAAAATATTTTCGTTAACATATTTATCATTAAAGCTATGTTTTAGAGATCGTTTTATGCTTTTGTATAATTTAGAATTTTATCCATTTTGGTTAAATTCGTATAAATCGTTCATTAAGTTAAATACTAAAAGTAAAATTTATTCATGAAGAATTTAACTATTTTAAGAGAACGTAATCACTATAGTAGAAAGCGAATGGCTGAATTTCTACATGTAACTGTTCAAACTTATTCTCGTTATGAAGAAGGTTTACGTGAACCAAGTCTCGAAACGTTACATAAAATAGCCGATATTTTGCACTGCTCTTTAGATGATCTTACAGATATAAACGTTTTGGATACTTCCCTTAAAATCAAGGTTAAAAAAAGATTATCGAACAAAGAAGCCTCGTGTTTATATTGTCGAGAGGAACCAAAAAGCTCCAATAAAGTTAATGCTAAGATTTTAGAAAAGTATTTATCAATTATCATTAGCGATATCGACTTTAGTCAAAATGTCAAAGAACAAATCAACAAAAAATAAAAAGAAAACGAGAATTTTAAAAAGATTTCTAACGAATAAAGCTAGAAATCTTTTTTAATCTATAAATTCTTTAAATTTATAATATATATTTAAATTTATTAAATTGGTCAAAAAGCTTCTTTTGAACATATATCAAAATATCTATTTCTCATTATTGTCGAAAAATTCTTTTTCTTCAATATATTTTTCAAGTTTACTTTTGATTTATTCTCGTTTCTTCATAATCTAAATAATTAAACAAGTCTAAAATTGAATAATCTCATAGTTAAAGGCATTTATCTTATGTTTACATGGATTTAGTTCAACTACTTCGTCTTTATAATTTAAAATTGTCTTTTCTCTATGTTATTAGTAATAATGTGAGTCCTATCTTTTCTTTTATACTCAATTTCTAATTTCTTTTTTAAATAATTTCCAGTATAAGCTCCAAACAAGCCTCTATCATTTTTAATATAATTATTTTTAACAAAAATGAGAAGTTAATTGAATCATCAAAACTTCTATTTTTTCATTAATTAAAATTTCAACTTCTTCATTTAACTTCTCAATCATAATCTAGCCTTTTTTTGATACCTTTCTATAAAGTTTGTCTAAAGAAATGTGCCCACTGTACTTCGTTGTGATTATATTTCTTATTGACTAAGGTATATAGAAATTTAGAGTTATATCCTTTTTATTAAATCTTCTTTTATTTTATATACATACGGAGTAAAGCTTGCTTCAAAACCTTTTTACCACCTGAAGAAAATATAATAGTACTTTTATTTATGTGTTTTTTATCCGTTAAAGTACTTATTATTTTTCATATACGTCATCAACACCGATTGCTTCTTTATACAATTGGTATGTTGGAGAAAACGCTAAAGCCATGTCAAATGTATCTGGATACATATATATACCCAAAGTAGCCATGAGTCCACCTAAGGAAGATCCAAATAATTCGATATTCTTTACTTCTTCCAACGTTATACTTCTCTTCGATAAATGGTATAACTTTTTCAACTACATACTCCATTGTGCTTTCACCTTTTGGAGTTATATCTATCGCATCTAACGCTGTATAGGTTCTTTAAATTCACAACCAAAGGAAGGAGTTAGTTCATCGTTTCTATCGCTAGAATTATCAATTTCCTACAACGATAGCTGATGATATCCATCTTTAATATATTCTCTTCGATAGTTTCATCTATCTGCCATTCTTTTCCTATAAAAGATGTCTTGGCATCAAAGAGATTTTGACCATCAAACATATATATTACTTTTATATGGTTCTTTTTCTATTCTTTTGATAGTTAGTTGGTATCCAAATTCTAACAATTTTTTTTGTCAACTTTAAAATGCTCGTTATATATCTTAGTTATTTTTAAAGTTCCAACAACTGTATGTCCTTCTTTTACCATATTTCTTCTTGTTTAGTTGTTGTACATTTCATAAACAACTGATAAAGGTTCACCATTTTGAATTCTCTTAATAACAGCTGCTAACATTGGAGCTAATGATACTACTTTTTAACATTTAAAGAATTGAATTTACTTGGAAGAGGAATTGAATCAGTAACCAAGATTTGATCAAAATCAGAGTGGGATAAACGCTCGAAAGCTGGATCTGATAAAACAGCGTGCGTTGCTGCAATCTTAACTGTCTTAGCACCAGCTTGTTTTAAAGCTGCAGCTGCTGCGACTGCAGAGCCAGCGGTATCAATCATATCGTCAATAATATAACAATCTTTATCTTTGACATCACCGATAATATTCATAACTTCTGGAGAACCACTCTTAGTACGACGTTTATCAATAATAGCTAAAGGAGTATTAAGTTTTTCTGCAATTCTTCTTGCTCTATTAACACCACCGTGATCAGGAGAAACAGTAACCATATTAGATGTATCAACGCCTAAATCTTTTTTGAATTGTGTGTCCTAAAAGTGGTATTGCTGTCAATTCATCAACTAAGCAGCTAAAGAAGCCTTGAATTTGTGGAGCGTGTAAGTCGACAATGACTACTCTGTCAACTCCAGCAACCTTTTAATAAATCTGCAACAAGTCTAGAGGTAATAGGTTGTCTCGGTTGAGCCTTTCTATCTTGTCTAGCATATCCAAAATAAGGAATAATGACATTAATTTCTAGCGCTTGAGCGTTTTAATGAATCGACAAAAATTAATAATTCCATTAAATTTTCATTAACTGGTGGACATGTAGATTGGATGATGTATACGTCTTTGTCTCTAACAGTTTCAATTGGCTCGGCAATGATTTCACCTGATGGGAATCTTCTTAAAGAGACTTCTTGAGACTTCCATTCCCAAGGCACTTGCAACTTTATTAGCTAAGTCCTTATTAGCTGACAAAGAAAGATTAGTGTGTTTTCTAACATTTATAATTCCTCCTACTACTTCTTTTGTTTGACGTAATTTGTTTTATTTATTTGCCTTGACCTCGCTATTGCTAAGTCGTTTTTTTCAACGTCTTTGTTATAACGCTTCCTGCAGCAATAAAACAATTTTCTTTTAATGTGACTGGAGATACGATAGTTGTATTGCATCCAACAAAAACATTTTCTTCGATTGTTGTTGGATATTTTTCTTTCCATCGTAATTAGCTGTCACGAATCCGCACCCTATATTAACATTTTTTCAATAAAAAGTATCACCAATATAAGATAAATGCTTAATTTTTTACATGGTCTTTAATATTTGATGACTTAATTTCAACAAAATTTCCCAATACACACTCGTTATCTATAACTGCTTTTCCACGCATACGGCAAAAATGGACCTATTTCATTTTTTATCAATCATAGCAATTCAACAATGTGCGAATTAAAATTTTATTGTCATCTTTAATATTTGTATTTTCAATATAACTTTGAACTAATTAAATTATTTTTTCCTATACAGCTTTTTCCATATATATGAGTATCACCAGTAATTTTAGTTCCTTTTTCTATATTTACTTCTGGACTGATATATGTAGTTGAAATATTCTCAATATCTACCATTCTCAATAAATTTAAAGTTGATATATTCTTTTACTATATTTCTAAAACTATAAAAAGTCTTTTATTTTGTTCTTATAATAAATTTTTTTCTTTAATTTCTTTTACTTTTCTATTATTTTTAAAGCTTTTGTCAAATTAAACTTAACATCTTTTTCAAAACAATTAGATAAAGTTATGTAGCAATTATCACTTATTTCTTTCCAATTTACAATTATTAAAAATCTATATATTTTGATCATCTGTAACTAAAAAACAAGCTAGAATTTTGGTTTCTAGCTCGTAAAAAATGATAGTATAAAAGTGGGATACCTAATATTTCTTTAAAAATCAAAATCATCTTTTTTTATTATTAAAATATAAGTTTTATTCATTTTTTACCTCAATTTAATTATATGTTAAATGAAGTTAAATAAGTTAAATATCCTTTTGAAGCAAAGAATTTAGAAGCGTATTGTAATGCTTTAACGTCCTTAGATAAAGCAAAACAAGCAGATCCAGAACCAGACATGCTACACATATCAAATCCCATTTGTTTTAAAGACAAAATAATTTCTCTTACATCTGGGCACATTTCAATTGCCGCATTTTGTAAACTGTTAACCATATTTTCAGTAATAATTTTTTTCATTTCCTTCTTCAAGGCCTTTGATTAATAAATCTATATTTGGATGAACTTTCTCAATAAGATCAGCTCTCTCATAAACAACTTTAGTAGAGAGGCCTTTTTTGGTTTTACAATTAAACATGGTAGTTTTCTTTTTAATTTTAATAGGAGTTGTAAATTTCACCTCTACCTTGAACTCTTACAAGGTTTATTAAGTAAGCAAAAAGGAACATCTGATCCAACTGTCTCACCAACTTCTAAAAGTCTTTCAAAAGAAATAGTTGGTTTATGATAATGTGCCACTGCTTTAATAACTGCTGCTGCATCAGCTGAACCACCAGCTAGACCAGCTTCAATTGGTATTCTCTTATATATTTCTATATACGATAAGGTTTTTTATTTGAAAATTTTTCTTGCATTGCTTTTATATGCTTTTAATGCTAAATTTGATTCATCGCATACAAGTTCAATATCATCACAAGTTAAGAATGTTTCATTTCCTTGGACTAATTCTGTAATTTCCACATGGTCATGTAAACCAATAGGAACTGATATCATGTCGACATTGTGATATCCATCATCTCTTTTTTTCTAAAAACATTAATTGCTAGGTTAATTTTTCCTGGCGCTTTAAGTATCATTTGAAGATTTTCCTCCGAGATAAATTCTTCGAGTTTGACCTCTTGTATCTAATCCACCCATATTTTTATTTATGGTATTAGATAACACGCGTTCAATTTTAGCATATTCATAGACTGGAGTTAAAGCAATTTCTGAAGCAATAATAACAGGATCAAACAAATGTATGTTTTCTCGTGATGGTGAAGAAGCAAAATTAGCTCCGTTTTCTATCAAAGCTTCATAAAAACTTTGACACGCACCAGCAATTACAACTAAAGAATCTAAGTCAGGTTTATATTCTCTACACTCTTTAGTTGCACTAATAAAGTAACTAGAATTGCGATAGTTACTGATGTCGTAAATTCTGCTTTTTATCTTCACTTTTCTTAAAGCGTCGTGACCTGTGATAACTACTATATCTGGATTGTGTCTATGCAGAAGAGTGTTAATAGCTTCAGGCATTCTTTTCTTCAGGTATATAATAGCCAATTGCTTTTACACCATATTGTCGATAAGCTTTTAAAGCCTTTTTTAAATAGACTTCATCGCCATCTAAGTGAAGAACTTTTTCCTTTTATTGTCGCTTTTGAATCTCTTTCCAAAATAGCTGGTAATGCGACATTTTTTTACTTCGTCTATAGTACATGGCACTAAGTCGTCAAGTTGACTAGTACACAACAATCTTATCACTTCGCCTTTTAACTGTACACTATTATTATCAATATAACTAACTCTAAAAATCACATTGTCTTTCGGGATTTTATTTTAACTAAATCACCAACTTTTTATCATCTATAATTCACCTACATATTAGGTATATGTTTAAAATGTTAAATGAGTGTAAGTAACTTGTCTATATCATTAATTTTTTAATTGATGAGGTCTTAAAAGATAATAAGTTTTTATAATCTTCTGGGAAGTTAATGTTTAATGGCTTTAAATTGTTTTGAACTGTCTTATTTGGATGAATAAAAAGTTGTTTTAACTTTTATAGTTTTGTATATCAACACTATTGATCGCTTTATAATTTAAAAATATCGATTCAACTTTTGGTGCAGGTGTAAATGAAGATCTAGGAACGTTAACTTCACTATAAAAAGCACCTTTAAGTGCCATAAAAGCACCTAATGCAAATTAGTTTTATTGCCTTCTTTATATTTTAATTTGTCTCCTACTTCTTTTTGAACCATAAAAGAAAACTGAGTCGGAGAAGGAAAGTTTATAAATATTTCTAAAATATCTTTAGTAATATTGTAAGGTAAATTACCTATAAATAAGGTTGTTTTTTATCGAATTGATTATAGTCAACTTTTCTGCAATCACCCTCAATAATATCAAAGACCAATAAATCTATTTTTTTAAAATATTTACCATATCTCTATCAGCCTCAATTACTGTAAGTTTTTTTTCTAATGCAATCAGTCTTTCTGTCAAAAACCTAATCCAGGTCCAATTTCAACAATATTAGTAATATTTTTCAAAATCAATAGATTCGAATATCTTATCTAATATTTGGCTGTTAGTTAAAAAAGTTTTGTCCAAAGCTTTTTTTAGCTGACAATCCATTTTCTTCTAATAACTTATTGGTAAGAGTTACTAAATCATTCATTTTCTATTGTCCCTTTCAATTCTTTAGTTGTAACGTTTAGCATGTTTAATCCTTCAAATATCGCATTTAACGATGAGCTTGAAATATTATATTTTGTCGCTATTTTAATTCTTAGGTTTTTGTTTCCCATAAGTCCAAGTTCAACTAATTCTTCTCTTGTAATACTTTCTTTTTCTTTATCATCATAAGGATAATTAATTAAAGCTTTTTTAAATCTTCTATCGATCTATACGCTATTCCAACCTTTCCATGTCTTTTTTTGCTTTCACTAGCTTTAAAAGGGTCTAAAAACAATCGCTTCAGGAATGTATAGTTTTATTTTTTTTGCTATATTTCTCCCTGGTCCATCTGGATCGAGTAAAAGAATTATATTTCTATTAATTGAACAAGACTTTAAAAAGTTAATTGTTTCACGTGAAACACAAAAACCACAGGTTTTAACGCAATATTTGTAACCTACTTGCTTTATTTTAGTAAAATCTGTTGTCCCTTCAACTACAATTATTGGATTCATATTTTAAATACCCTTTTTGTGTTGTTAATTAACATCTCTGACAATTCGTTTTCTTCTATGTTTTTTATTTGAGAAAATTTTTTAATCACTTCTTTTAAATAACTCGGTTCGTTTTCTTTAACGATACGGCGTAGGTGCTAAATAAGGCGCATCTGTTTCAAGCAAAAGTCTTTCAGTTGGAACTTTCTCTACAACTTCGACTAATCTTTTAGCATTTTTAAAAGTGACTACTTCCGCCTATTCCAAAATGAATATCTATACCATTTGCTATGTATCTCATAGCAAGTTCATAACTTCCTGAATAGCAGTGTAAATCAACTGGAACTTTAACTTTGAGTTTTGTAACTATATCAAAAGTATCAAAAAATCTGCATCTCTTGAATGAATTACAATTGGCAAATTATATTTCTCAGCTATTTTTATTTGTCCTATGAATATTCTTTTTTGAAGTTCTTTATTTTCTTCAGACGGATTATAGTGATAATCTAATCCTATCTCCCCTTTCCACTCCAACTAAATTAATCGTTTTATCTTTAATTACTTTTTCTTTCTAGTTCTATTTAAATCGTTTTCTCCCTTAACTTCATTAGATGAACACCATAAGTTCCATAACAAAATTCTGGATAAAGACTTGATAATTTTTTATATTTTCAAAAAAGAAGCTAAAGTGTCAGCTGAATTAATAACCTTAATAACACCTTTTTCTTTAGCCTTTTCTATAACTTTTTCTACATCTTTTTCAAAAGCAACATCATTCAAATGAGTGTGTGTATCAATTATCTTCATTTTATTTACCTACACAGAACTTTGCAAAGACTGTTGAATACAAATCTTCCATTGTTTGATTGTTACCTAAAAGTTCATCGAGTTTATGAGTTGAGTTTAAAAAACATTGTTTCTATAACATCTATTGTCATTCCTTCTTCAATGTTAAAAACCGCTTCTGATAATTGCTCTGAAAAAGAATCTAACAAATCTAAATCTCTTTTGAAGCAAAACCGCCTTCAACTGTTTCTCTTATATCTAATCTTTTATTAATTATTTCATATATTACATTCACTTTTTTGATGTAGCAGAAATACTTATATCGTTTTTCTTTATCAACGCTATTTATATCATTTTTGTTTTGAACTTTAACAACTGGTTTATCGTTTGATTCTATTAAAATATCTTTTATATTCTTCTACATCAAACTTATCGTAAATATATAAAATAATATCTGCATCTTTTATTGTATCGTGACTTTTTCAATTCCAATTTTTTCTATTGATCAGGATTATCACGTATTCCTGCTGTATCAAAGAATTTATATAAAACACCATTAATGTTTTTTTTCACCTTCGACAACATCCCTTGTTGTACCTGGAATATTAGTAACTATAGCTTTATCATAACCCAATAAAGAATTTAATATTGTTGATTTACCAACATTAGGTCTTCCAACTAACGCAACCTTTATACCTGTTAAATAATATAAAGCTGACTTCGAGTCAGCACATAACGATTTAACTTTTTGCGATATTATTGGCAAAGTCTATTTTTGAGCTTTTCAAATATTGCTTCTTCATCATCGTATTCTGGATAATCTATATCTACTTCAATACGAGCCATGATGTCTAAAAGCTCTGTTCTAATATTCTCTATCTTTTCTCTATTTTCTCCAGAAAGTGTTTTTAAAGCTAAGTCCTTTCCTTTTGTTGTTTTGGCTTTGATTATTTCGTTGATAGCTTCAGCCTCTACTAAAGACATTCTACCACCATTATAATAAGCTTTTGCTGTGAATTCTCCACCTTCTGCTCTTCTAGCACCCAAAGTTATTATTGTATCTATTAATTCATTAACAATAATCCTTGATCCATGGACGTAAAATTCTGCTGATTCTTCTCCTGTAAAAAAAAGATTTTCCTTTTTCAAAATAAACTATAACAGCATTGTCTATTTTTTGTGATCAACAGTATATATATTTCTGTTATATGTCATTCTTGGTTTGAATTGATCTATGCTTTTTTTTTCGGTCAATCTTTCTAAGATTTCATTAGTTTTGGTCCCTGATAATCTAACAATTGAAAGTGCTGATTCAAATGGTGCTGTTTAAGCTTCAGCAACTATAGTATCAAAAATGAACATATTCTATCCTTCTTTCTTTAAATTCAATTAATTATATATTAGTTAAAGTTCGTATACAATTTATTATTATTAATCGACAAATAGAAATTTATATATAAAAAAAAAACTGCTAAGAATGATAACATTCTTAGCAGCAATAACTTTTTATTCTTTTTGTTTCGTCTAAAGGTGTAGAGCAACTTTAACATATTGAATTGTTAAGTGTCTATCTCTTCCAACGCCGACAGAAACTGTTTTTAATGTGAGCATCATTAGCTAAAGCGTTATGAATAACTCTTCTTTCATCTGATGTCATTGGATCAAGATTAGCCGTGACGCCGGTTCTTTTTACGTCACGTGCAATTCTCATTGCCATATTAACAAGCTTTTCATATTTCTTGTCTTTGTAGCCATCAGCGTTAAGTAAAATTCTATAATGTTCGTTAAATTTAACATAAGATGCTGATCTAGCAAGTTCATTTAAAGCTTTTAATGTTTCGCCATTTTTACCAATAATTCTTGGTGTTTGATCACTGACAAAACTAATGTTGATAACATCGTCACTTAAAGAAACTTGTGTTGTTGCTTTAACGCCAACTGAATCTAACACTTTTATCAAATAGTCAGAAACATATTCGATTACATCTGATAATCCAAATACACCGATTTCAATTTTTTTTAGAAAAGAGACCTTTTGTTTCGCTTAAAACAACATATTTAAGAGCTTCTGCTGCAACGCCTTCTGCTTCACTTGCCTTAGCAAGTACTTCTTCTAAATTTTTGGCTTCGTATTTATTCATAGTTTTCTTACCTCTTCTAATAATACTATTTGGTCTATTACTTATTTTGGCACCTGGACCTTTTCCACTCTTATGACGATTATGAGTTTGAACTGCTTCCATAATGAGTGTTTGAGCAATAGAAATAATAGCACCGATAAACCAATAAATACCCATTGCAGCTGGAAGTGTAAAGCCCATGAATATGATGACAACTAACATTACTGTAGACATCATCTTCATAGGTGGTTTTTGTTTCTCAACAGCTTCGTTTTTAACTGTAACGGTAGAATATTTCTTTCCTTTTCCAGTTTTGGAACCATGTTGGTAACTTACTAGAAATGAATTGAGCAATGGCCATCATAATAATAAGAACAATAGCAAATGGTGTTTCAGAGTTAGCTGCCATAATAGCGTTAGATGTAACTGTTGTAAGTTGTAATCCGAAAACGCTACCTTGAGTTAATATTGCTGAACCTTGCATTGCGCCCCAAACAGCGATAAATACTGGGAATTGAATAAACATGACTAAGATTTGTCTAAATGGATGAATCTTATTCTTTTTTATACAACTTCATTTGTTCTTGAGCTAATTGTTGTTTTTCGTATTGGTTTGTATTTGAATGAGGATACTTGTTTTGCAAAGCATCTAATTCTGGCTTTAACTCACCTATTCTCGATTGAGATAACGTAGATGAGAATGTTGCAGCAATAATTACTACTCTAACGATTAAAGTAACAATAAGAATAGCAGCAACTTGTCCCCAACCAGAAGTTCCAAAAGCTTTTTGTTAAGTAATGCAATAAGCAACCGATTGGATAAACTAATAATCCTTCAATTGGGACCATATTCAGTAAAAGGCTTGTTTCCAAGTCTTTCCTTCAATATAAACTTGATTGCTTCCTTGACCGTAAATGCCTGACTCTGGTGTTAAGCAAGTTCTATTATTTTGCAACAGCGTTAGCTAATGTTTCTTGTAATAATTGACATAAGCTCTTGTTGGAGCATAAGCTGGACCACCAAAAGTTATTTCAGTGTTTGTTCGTCACCCACTAGTATCAATTTGTTGGTGCTGGTAAGTTAATAAATTCTGCATACCACTTTTATCGTAGTTATACCACAATTCATTTTTACCTTTTTCATTTAAGCCTGCAAATTTACTAATATTGCGCTTATAAGCAAGTGCTTCTTCAGCATCATCACCTGTACTAACATAAGCAAATGGTTCACCATTGGCGTTTTGTTCAACTTCTTCAATGTAAGCATCAACCTTTAACTCAATAAATTTGTTAAATAATGGTTGTGCAATAAGATAGCCATTTTTTTTCAGCTTTCTTTATTGATTTTTTCTAAGTTAGTTTTTTTCATAGTTAGCCATATTGTTGGCTCTATCTTGAACACTACAAAAAAGACTTAGTACAACTTGTAAGAGCAACAGCAGTAAAAGCGACGCCTGCAAAGGCAAGTAATTTTTTAGCGAATTTCTTCATCGCTCTTCCTCCTATTTGATTAATGTATGAACAGCTTTTTTCAAGCATTGTTCTCAATGTTTGGAAATCCTTATCTACGAAATTAGGATTTGCAACTACAACTATATCATAGTTGAGTCAAATATATTCAATAAATCGAAGATTGCGCGAATTTGTCGGCGAATTTTTTTACTCTTACATGAGCTTTGCCTATTCTTTTACTAACTGAAAGCCCTACTCTAAAGATATCCTACATCATTTTTTTTTTAACATATATTGTAAAACAATCATTTCTAATTCTTTTTCTGTTTTCAATTACGTTTTTAAATTGTTTTTGATACCAACAATCTATTCTGCTTTTCATTTTCTTTTCCTTTTTAAAAACCACTAGTTTTTTTGCTATTAGTGGTTTAACCATCTGTCTAATTAGGCGGATAAGACTTTTTCTGCCCTGTGTCTACGACGAGCGATTACTTTACGACCGCTTGGAGTAGCCATACGAGCTCTGAATCCATTGACGGATTGGTGTTTGCGTTTGCTTTTGATAAGTTCTTTTCATTGCTATACACCTCCATGTGAAAATAAATTACACGCGTTGGATATTATATAATGAAAGGGTATATTTAAGTCAAGATAATAATAAATATAAGAATTAATAAAAAATACGATTAATCTTCAAGTTTTGAATATTCTTCATCGCTCACTTCTTCACACCAAGTTGTAGAAGTATTTTCACCAGGAACTTCAATAGCTAAATGTGAAAAATATGATTCTTTTCTTCTTGCACCATGCCAATGTTTAACACCTGCTTTGATATTGATAACATCACCAGGTTGAATCTTAACAGCTTCTTTTCCTTCTTCTTGATAATATCCAAGTCCACCGACGCAAATTAATATTTGACCACCGCCGTTTGAAGCGTTATGTATGTGCCGAAAATTTCTACATCCTGGTTCAAAAGTAACATTAAATACTTTTACTTGATCTAATGAAATAGGTGCTAAATAACTTTTCCCGGTAAAATACTTTTTAAATCCTACATTTTCATCACCTACTGGGAATAGAATTGAATCAGCGTAACTAGATAAATCATCATTTCGTTTTCTTCACACCATATTTCTTTAGCTAAATTAAAAGCTAGCCCATGCTTTTGGCCAACCACTATAAAAGCAATGTGTGTTATTATTGCCGCAATTTCTTTTTTGTAACACCATTTTTTCTTTGCATTTAATAAATGAAATTTAAGTGATGAATCTGTTATTCCCATGCTAATTAAAGCTGTAAGAGTAACGATGCAACGTGTCTTTAAAGATATGTCTTCATTATTCCAGTTTTCACCAAATAAGACATCATCATTATAATGAGCAAATTCTTTGGCAAAGGCGTTTAATCGATCTCTGCCTGCTGTTTGAACTATTTTTCTTTCATAATTATATATTTTCTCTAATTTATATACTTCATTTATATTTTCTTTACTAACGCTTCTTGGTGCATCAGTGCTTGTAGCTAAATAGCTTTTCTTTTTAGCTCAACACCTTCAAAACACTCTATCCAACCGCTTAAAGATACGATTGTTTTATCGAGAGCGTTTTTATCAACATCGGCACACGTTGCTAAAAAGATACACCTCTTTAAATTTGTTTTTTCTCGAATACAAAAGCGTTCAATCTATCTAGAAAAGTTTTAATTGACCAGCCATTCCATAATAATAAACAGGTGTTGCAAACACTAATATATCTGAATTTGAAATAATGTCTAATAATGAATTTACGTCATCATCAATTACGCACTTGTTTATTTTTTTGACATGCTAAGCAACCTTTACAAAAATTCAATTTAATGTCTTTTAATGAAATATATTTAACTTCATTATTCTTTTTCGCACCGTCTTCAAAAAGCTTTAGCTAAAATTTCTGAATTGCTTCCTTCTCTTAATGAAGAAGAAATAACTATTATATTTTTCATATTTACTCCTTTAATTTCCCTGAAAAAACTGGGAAGAAAGAATAATCTCCATAGTTTTCAATCTTATCTAATTCTATTAACTTTTTCATATCGCCACTAGATATTTTAAAAATTTACATCTAAATTATCTTTTAAATGTTCAACGCTTGTAGCTTTTTGCAAAGATATCAAACCTAATTTAACGTGTATCTAATGGAAAGTTGAGCTATGGATACATTCAATCTATCAGCTATCTCTTTTATGGCTTTATTTTTTAATATTTCACCATAAGCTAACGGAGAATATGCTTCAACTGCTATACCATTTTCTTGACAATATTTTATTACACTTATTTGGGTGTTTGAAATATGTGTTAATATTTGATTAACCATAGGCTTTACTTTAGAATGTTTTAAAAATATTTTCAATATCTTCTTTTTTTCAAAATTTGAAACACCTATTGCTCTTATTTTTACCAGCTTCATAAAATTCACATAAAGCTTTCCATGCAGCTAAGTTTCCTTCGTAATAATGATTAACATTTCTAAAAATCAGCCCATGGTTGAGGTGAGTGTATAATCATCAAATCTATATAGTCAACGCCGAGATTTTTAAATGATAATTCAATTTGTTCTTTGGCTTCCTCATATGTTTTTGCTTCAGCTATTAGTTTTGTAGTTAAGAAAATTTCTTCTCTTTTTTAATCCTGATTCTCTAATCGCTTCTCCTACTCCTCTTTCATTTCCATAAGCCTCTGCAGTATCGATATGACGATATCCTAGTTTAAAAGCATTAAGGACAACTTCTTTTACTTTATCATCGTCAATCATCCATGTTCCTAAACCCAATACTGGAACTTTTACTCCATTATATAAAGTGATTTTTTCATTAATCTTTTTCTTTCTCATTTTCTAATTCTTGATACAAACTATTTAAATCTTCTAAAATTTGATCTGACTTTTTACTTATTCTATCAAACACTCTTTTTCCATCTCGTATAAGTCTTTTAATACTCTGTCGGTATATTCTTTTCCTTTATCTGTTAATTTAACTATTAATTCTCTTCGTTCTCCTTCTATTTTTTTTAATTCTATTATTTTTCTATTTTCTAAATCTTTTGTAATTGTATTAATTGTCGATCTAGGTATTTCCCAAGTTTTTTTTGATCTCTTTCTGACTGTGTTCCTTCATATCGTTTAAAGCATATAAAATCCACATTTCATTTTCTTTTATTTCGCTTTTTTTAGCATATTCAGAATAATACATATCAATCTTATAAAAGACTTACTCCAAACTTATAAAAAATTCTCTTGAATTCACTATATACCCCCTTTTTAAAATCTAATTAAATTTTAAAGCTATATAATTATGTTGTCAATATATGTATTTATTGATTCTACAAATAAAAAGAATATAATACATAGTTAGTTATATCTAACCGAGGGAGACTATTATTTATTTTTTAAGAAAAAGATTATAAACTGCTGTTATAAAAAAGTATATGGAATGAAATGTGGTATGTGTGAAACACATTAACTAACTATAGTAATGAAAAAAAACTCGATATAAAAAAGCGTTAAAGCATCCCACACAAAAATGAAGTCACAATAAAATATTTAGGTGATCTTGATATTGAAGAAGTTAAAAGAAAAATTGAAGAAAACTGGATACGACTGTGACTTCCCAAAGAAAAGAAATTAATTCTTTATATTATTTGTTTTTTGTTAGAAGTATAATTCTAGTTATGGTAAATTCTTTGCCATCTTTTAGTGTAACTTTGTCGCTATTAGAAGATTCAATAAAATCTCTATTTATTAAGAAAGACTTTGAGCATCGTAAAAAATCCATTTCTAATTCAAAACATACTTCATCTAGTTTTTTTTATAAAATCATATTTCTTATCATCCTTATCATATAAATGACAAATCCTTTTGTCTGATTCTATATATTTTATTTCTGAATAGTTCATTCTATAAGTTTTCCTGTTGTTAGTAAACCAAAAGACTTTTTCAGAATTATATCTTTTTAACTCTATTTAATATTTTTGTTGATTTTATTATTTTCACGGATATTGTGACAAAAATAAATATGAGAATATCGTATATATCAATAGTACAATGATAACCTCCATAAAAAAGCAAATGGTGGTTCTTTATTATCAAAATAATATTGTTTTATCTTATCGAATGTTTTTCTTCCATCTCTGTTATATCTATAAAAAAGCATCAAATTTCATTAAATCAATTGTTTTTAATTTTATTTAAATCATCAAAACTTTCTATAAAATAAAAATTGACATTGATATTGTTGTCAATATCTTTAGAATCAATCAATTATTTTTGTTGTCATTTTTTACTTATAACAAGTATGTCCATATTCCTTCCCTCTGCGTTCTCATTATTTAATAAAAATATTTATATGTTCAATAGAATTTTTGATGTTTTTACATGTTTTGGTGAAAAAGGTGCACAAGCCCATAAAAAATGCGATTTTTATTACTTTTTATACAACCCGTATTATTTAGATAAAAAAGGCAAGAAAACCTTTTAAAGTTTCTTGCTTTAATCCGTTTTTGTTTTTTAATTTTTTTACTGTTTTTTGGGTTTAAAACTAAACAATCGAGTTGCTCTCTAAGCTCTTCTTCGTTATATGTTTCAGCTTGAATAATATATACCATCACCTGCATGGATAAGTCTTTTCTCCATCTTTATCCATTCTTGAAAACAATTTGACCTTCTTTATTCATTTCTAACAATCTTTTTTGAACAATGCAGCCAGATATTTAAAAAGTATATCTCTAATTGCTCTACCAGCTGCAAATGAACCGTCTTCAATATTAATTTCAAAAGTAACAATTTTTTCTTTCTTGACCTTTTATGTAATTTGATAAAGAGTTTCCTTCAAGCAATGTATCATAAAGAGGGTTGAATATCTAATAATTCTACTGTGAAATAAGCTAAACAAATTACTATGCCTGTTTCAAAGAAAACCAGACATTAACGATCCTGTTATTTCTGCAGCCAAGAACCATGGCTGTTAGAGGGGCTCTAACTACACCACCCATAAAGGCACTCATAGAAATAATAACCATCGTTCTATAGTAAACTTCTTCCATTCCCATAGCCATAAATAGATGTCCGAATAAGCCACCAAACAAAAGCACCGATAGTAACATAGGAACGAATAAGCCACCTGTTGTTCCTGAACAAATAGCGATAAGGAAACAATTTTACAACTAACAATAAGTAATAACATTTGCCAAGTAAAAATCTAAGCAGCGATTTTTTAATTAAAAGACTTTTATCAGTTAAAATACCTATAATTCCGACTAAGACAAAAGGCTACAATCAATCTAGCTAATGTTGGAATTTTAAATTTATCTAATAATACTTTAGTAACTACTTGAATCTTAGAAAATAAGGCAGCAGCTAAACCAATAAGAATGCCTAAGATTAATAACATCCATAAATTGTTTAATGGTATCGATTCAAGATCTACCATTTTAAACATAAAGTATCCTAAATGTTCCAGTGGTTGCTAATCTTAGTAATCTTGAAATTAAAGTAGCAAATAATACTAGGAAGAAGCTGATGTTAAGAAAAATTGAAGGAGAATCTTTTGTGACCTTCTTCCAAAGCAAAAATAATTCCGGTTAATGGTTAAAAGCAACAGCTAAACCAGCGTTTTGTGCCACCAGTTATTGCTAATCTATTAAACGCTTTGGCACGTGGGTCGACTTTTTCAAACAATTTGGTCAACTCCTTGTCCAATAACACCGCCAACTTGAACACTCGGTCCTTCACCGCCTAATGGTAAACCAGCAAAAGAAAGATATAAACGAGTTGAGAATAGTTCCGACAAAAACATGTATTGTTCTATACTTTGTTTGTCCACGCATAACACCTTCAGTATAAGGAATACCACTACCTTTTGACTTCAGGTATTATTTTGATTGCCACCAAACGATAAATGCTAAGCAGGATTAACCCTAATAGTAATAAAGGTAAAAATATAATTTTTGACCGACATAAGTGTATATTTCTAATGTTGTTTCTGAAATTTTTTCAGCGGCAAAATTATATGCCCAAACAATTACACCAACTAATGATCCAACAATGCCTCCGTAACATATAATTGGTAAAACTGTATTTAATAAATATCGTCTAAAAGACATGACCGTTCTTTGAGGCGAAAATTCTAAATTTTCCATTTTTAAATCTCCGTTTTTTATTTCTTAATATAAGTTGTTAGTTTGATTCTTCTATTATTTTTTCGTACATTTCTTTAAGTGTTTGACCTTTTTCTCATAGTCGAATGTATTTGTTAATTCTTTAGCGTTATCAAAAGAATAATTCATTCTTATTAATATTAACAACAGCATTATATAAAGAATCAAAGCTATCTACTATTGTCGCTTTGTTTTATCGTTTATAAGAAGATCAAACAACATACCGTTTTTAGCTGAAATAATAGGTAATCCATTATTCATAGCTTCGTGAAGAATAACACTTTCAACATGGAATTGTCCCGTTAAAACAATCGCACTTGTTGTACAAATAGCAGAGTCATAAAGTTCATATGGTAACATTTCTTCATAGTGTAGATTTGTGAGTGAACTTGTTTTATTGTAATGCTCGAAGCATTGAATAATCCATTTCTTGCTCCAAAGAAGAAAAACTCTACATCTGGCATTATTCTAGCTAAAAGATTCGTAATCGTTAAAGCCATTGTCAGGATTATAAACTCCAAAATTAATAATAACTGGAGTATTTTCATCTAAACCATAACACTTTCTAAACGCACAAAGGTTGTACTTATTCTTTTTTATCTATTTTATATTCGCTAGCTGGTGGTAATACAACAATAGGGTGTTGAAATATTCATGTGTCTCAAAATTGTTTTTTGAGCGTTGTATCCAACTAAAATTGCATCTACTAAATTATCTACTCTTTCTGTTTCTTTCTTTAAAAGCATAATTTCTAAAGAAGTAATTTCAAAATCTTCGTATCGCAAAACCATGAAGAATAATAGGTGCTTTATTTTTTTTAAGTGTCCGATTCATTTTGCAATAATGTCTCTTGCAGATAAAAAATGAGCAATATCATATTCGTCATCGATATCTTCTGTAAAAATCAATTTGCTGCTTTTAGTGATTGTTTAAGATTATAAATAACTCTTTCTATAACAAGAGAATTGCCGACCTTTCGGTCGGCATAAAAGCAACACTTTAATCTTGCTCTTCTGATTCATCATCAAATCCTCTTCTTGTGAGTCTTCTTCATAGTCTTCTTTAGCTCTACTTAAAAGCTCATTTAAAGAATTGTCTACATTCTTCTCTTTAACGATATTTTTTTCTTCTTCTTTTGCTTCTTCGATTACTTTTTCAGAAGTTCTTTTCTATTGCGATAGATGAGATATGCTCACCATCTTTTTAAGTCTAATAACTCTTACGCCTTGAGTTGCTCTTCCAGCCTCTGGCAATGTGTTAACGATGTCTTCATAACTGTACCTTCAGCTGTGATAATTAAGATATTTTCATCTCCATCGACAGCTTTGATAGTAACTAAGCCACCAACTTTATCGGTAACTTTCATTGTCATAACACCTTTAGATCCTCTAGATGTTAATCTATATTTTGTTCCTTCAGTTATTTTTCCATAACCGTTTTTCAGATATAGCTAAAATCTTTGCACCTTCAAGCGATGTTGAGCATCCAACAACTTGTGCACCGTCAAGGGTGATACCTTTAACACCAGCAGCACTTCTGCCCATTGTTCTTACATCTGTCTCATAGAATGTACAAACTTTGCCTGAACTTGCAGCTAAGCAAATAATTGCACTACCATCAGTCATTTTTACATCTATTAAGCTATCTCCTTCATTTAATGATATAGCAATCTTACCATCTGTTCTAATCAACTTAAATTCTTCAGCTTTTTGTTCTCTTAACAATACCGTTTTTAGTTGCAAAGAACAAATATTTACCTTCATCATAATCGGTAGCAGAAATAATTGATAATACTCTTTCTCCTTCGCAGAGTTTTTAATAAGTTAACTACTGAAGACCTTTTCCTGTTCTTCCACCTTCAGGAATTTGATATCCACGAATACGATATACTTTACCTAAATTTGTGAAGAAAAGAACATCAATCTTGGTTCTTGAATGTGTCATTATAGAGACGACATCATCTTGTTTGTCGTCATGCCTATAACACCAATTCCACCACGATTTTGAATTCTGAATTCATCGGTAGACATACGTTTGATATAACCGTCTTGTGTTAAAGCTATTAATACTTCTTCATCTTCAATCAAGTCTTCATCAGCTTCTGAGAATTCTATATCGCTGATTTCTGTCTTTCTTTCATCGCCGTATTTGTTTTTAACTTCTTCTAATTCGTTATAAACAACTTCTTTTAATAAACCTGAGTCTGAAAGAATTTGTTGATATCTATTACAGTCTTGAACTAATTGGGCATCTTCTGCAGATAATTTATCTCTTTTCTAAACCTGTTAATCTTTGCAACTTCATATCGAGAATAGCTTTTGTTTGAACATCTGTAAAGCCAAATCTTTCGATTAATTTAGTAGAAGCTTCGTCTGGATTTTAGTTGAACGTATAATACTAATAACTTCATCGATATTATCTATCGCTAATAATAAACCATCTAAAAATATGACGTCTATTTTGAGCTTTGTTTAAATCGAATTTTGTTCTTCTCTCAATAACTTCACATTGAATTTATTATAAATAGTTAAAGCTTGTTTAACGTTTAATACTTTTGGTGCTCCCGTTATCAAGGGCTAAGATATTAACAGCAAATGAATCTTGAAGTTTTGTATATTTAAACAAGTGGTTTAAAAACAATTTCAACATTTGCTCCCTTTTTCAAATCAATTTGGAAACGTGTTCCAATTTTGTGTGAAGAGTAATCGTTAATGCTTGATATGCCTTCTATAACTTTTATTGTCAGCAAGTTCAACTATTTTCTTAGCTAATTCTTTCTTGTTGACCATATATGGAACTTCTGTAAATACGATTGAAGTTCTTCCATTATTTTCTTCGATAGAGTATTTACCTCTAACTTTTTACTACACCTTGTCCTGTCTCAAAAATATTTTTGATTCCACTTCTTCCAACAATTAAACCACCGCCAGGAAAATCAGGGACCATGCATATAATTTTACCATTAAATCTAATGGTGTTAATTCTGGATTCTTTAATAAAGCTTGGCATGCACTTATTGTTTCTTTTTAAGGTTGTGTGGTGGTATGTTTGTTGCCATACCAACAGCAATACCGCTAGAACCATTTACTAATAAGTTAGGGAATCTTGCTGGTAAAACTTGTGGTTCCTTACCTTCACCATCATATGTGTCCATGAAATCGACAGTGTCTTTATTCATGTCTTTAACTATTTCAAGTGAAAGTTTTGATAATCTTGCTTCAGTATAACGCATAGCAGCTGGTTCATCACCATCTTGGCTACCATAGTTACCATGACCATCGACAAGAGTATAACGCATAGCAAAATCTTGTGCTAAACGTGCCATTGTACCATAAATAGCTGAGTCACCGTGTGGGTGATATTTACCCATGACGTCACCGACAATACGAGCAGATTTCTTAAACGGCTTATCTGGATACATACCCATTGCAGCCATGCCATATATAATACGACGGTGAACTGGTTTAAAGCCGTCTCTTGCATCTGGTAAAGCACGTGAAACAATAACAGACATTGCATAGTCTAAGAAAGAATTTTAATTTCAGATCCGATTTCTGTTTCTCCTAATCCGCCTTTAATTCCTTCTTCGACGCCCTCTATAACATTTCCTACTTTTTTGATTCTTCTTCTTCAGAAACTTCTACAGGAGACTCATCATTAGCTTCTTCAGAATCTGTTTCTTCTTCTTCGAATTTTTCTTCATCTTCTAATAACATATTGTTCTCCTTCCTTAAATATCGAGATTTTTAACAAACTTAGCGTTTGCAGTAATGAAATCTTTACGTGGTTCTACGTTTTCACCCATCAAATCTGTCAAAGCGTTATTTGCTTCCATAGCATCTTCAACGGTGACTCTAAGCATTTTTCTTTTATCTTTTTCCATGGTTGTCTCAGCGAGCTGAGAAGCATCCATTTCACCAAGACCTTTATAACGTTGTAAAGCATATTTTGCCTTAGGAGGAAGCTTAGCTTTTAAAGGCTCTAATTCTTCTTCTTTTTAAAGCAATAATAATCGTGTCCAGCGTATGTTAATTTATATAAAGGTGGTTGAGCAATATAGATATATCCTTGCTCAACAAGTGGTTTCATAAAGCGATAGAAGAAAGTTAAAAGTAATATTCTAATGTGTGAGCCGTCGACATCAGCATCGGTCATAATAATGATTTTGTGATATCTAATTTTATTGATATCGAAATGATCACCATAACCAGCACCAACTGCTTGAATCATATTTTCAATTTCAGCATTCTTTTTCAATTCTAGTTGCTTGAGCTTTTCAACGTTAAGGATTTTACCTTTAAAGGCAAGATTGCTTGGGTGTAGTTATCTCTACCATTTTTAGCAGAGCCACCAGCTGAGTTACCTTCAACTATGAATAATTCTCTCTCTTCTGGATTCTTTGAAATACAATCTGCTAACTTATCAGGCATTGAACCACCCAAAGAATTCTTTGATTGAGCATTCTTTCTTGCTTTTCAGCTGCTTTTACGACCTCTATAAGCACTTAAAGCTCTTTTCGAAGAACAATCTTCCTTTGCTTTGGATTTCGTAAAGCCATTGCTTTAAATTTGTCGCCTACAACAGAAGAGACAACTTTACGGACTTCTGCGTTTCCTAATTTATCTTTAACTTGTCCTTCGTATTGTGGATCTGGGTGTTTAACAGAAATAACTACTGTTAAACCTTCTGTTAAATCCTCATATAAGAAATTGTCATCTTTATCTTTTTTAACCATTCTTTGAATTGGAAGAAGTTATTTAATTCACGACCTAAAGCTAATCTAAACCCTTCTTCGTGAGTACCACCGCCAGCTGTACAAATATTGTTACAGAAAGATCTCATATTAAATATAGAGCTCTTTGTTGGTTGAAAGCAGCTTCGACGAATATATCTTCTGCTTTGCCATCAAAATATAATACATCATCAAAAAACGGTTTCTTTTCCACCATTAATGTAAGCGACATATTCTTTAATACCACCAGCATAGCAGAATGTTTTCTGATACTGGTTCTTCATCTCTTACATCTGTTAATGTTAAAAGCTTAACCCAGCATTCAAATAAGCTGTTTGTCTTAAATAATCTCTGATTTCAGAATATTGATAAACTGTAGTTTGAGTAAAATTGTTGGATCAGCCCTTTAAATGTTACGGTTGTACCTGTTTTTTTTGTTATTGGGCAATCCACCAACTATTTCTAAGCCGTTTCCAACAACATTACCGCCATTTTCAAATCTGATTTTATGAACCTTACCTTCACGATAAACAACTACTTCTACCCAACTAGACAAAAGCGTTAACGACAGAGGCACCAACGCCGTGAAAGACCGCCTGATACTTTATATCCATTAGATCCCTTCAATTTACCACCATGAAGAACAGTATAAACTGTTTCAACGCCTGACTTACCTGTTTTGGCAACAATATTACATGGTATACCACGGCCATCATCAGTAACGGTAACCGAACCATCTTTATTTAATGTTACTGTAATATTTTTTACAATAACCTGCTAAAGATTCATCGACGGCATTATCAACAATTTCTCTTACTAAGTGATGGAGACCTCTTTCTGAAGTTGTACCAATGTACATGGTCTCATTCTAACTGGAGCTAAACCTTCAAGAACTTGAATATCGCTAGCATCATAATCTTCTTTAGCTTTTTCTTTTGTTCTCTTTCTTCTTCTGCAGTGATATTTTCAATATCGACTTTTTCAGAATCAAAGTTTTCTGTTGGATCGTTTGAATCTAATGTCACTTCAACTTTTTCTTCTTTTTTCTTCCATTTTATCTTCTCCTTACAATTTCGTTATTATCAATTTCATAAAGCTTATAATTTTTTGTTAATTCTACTTTTCTATTTCAGCGACAGTTATAAATGTCTGACCGCCTTTTTCTAGGTACATAAGAATGTTTTTTTACATCTTGTTATATCTAAATCAGATAAAACATCATCTAAGATTATTATCGGCTTTTCACCTTTTGATTTCTTCTATTAATTTAGCAACTGCCATTTTTAAAGCAAAAAGTAGCTAAAACGGTTTTGTCCTTGTGAGCAATAAGAATCTAAATCTTGATTATCTATTTTAGCTTTTTTAGATCGTCTCTATGAATTCTATCAAAGTACACTTTTTTATAGCTTCTTCACTCTTCTTTTTTTTTCAAAGAGGATTTCAACTTGTTCCATAAATGTTTTTGAATCGGTTATGTTAGGCAAAGTAGAAACATATTTTAGCTCTAACTTTTTATTTGGTTCTATTTTTCTAAATATCTCATCTACAAGCGTATTCAGTCTTTCTACAAGGCCAAATCTTTTTCTTTGCTATAATGAAATCACATTTTATCAATTCTTTCGTTAGAACCGCTAAAACGTCTCTATCGTATTCACTTTGACTTAAAGCTGTATTTCTTTCTTTTAGTATTTTTTTATATCTACTTAATGTATAAAGATAATCTTTAGAAAGAACACCTAATGTTTCATCGAGAAATCTTCTTCTTTCTTGTGGGTCATCTTTAAACATAAACACAGAGCTAGGATCATAGGAAGTCGAACTAAGATTTCCTAGCACCTTGGATAATTGAGGTACTTTTTTCTCTATCAAAATAAAAAGCTTTCCCTTTTTTCGTAATAGTAGCACCTATAAGATGTTCTTCTTTATCTTTTTCAGAAAAATATTCTATTGTTAATTCAGCTGATGTTTATCTCTTTATTAAGATCTTCATCTGAACATTTTTTTTAAACGATCTTGATAAAGATAAAAAGTAAATAAGCTTCTACTAAATTTGTCTTCCCGGTTCCGTTATTTCCAACTATGAAATTAATTCCTGGTTCAAACGACACAGAAACATTATCATAATTTCTAAAAAGATTTTTAGGTTTAGACTTTTTACATACATATATGCAATTCGTCGTCTCCGACATTAACTACATATCCTGGATATATTTTCTTTCCTCTTGCCCAAGTAGGAACACCTTCAACCAATATGTTTGAAGTTGCAATGAAGACTTTAGCTTCCCCCACCAGTCTGAACATATCCTGCAATTTTTAGCAATTGATCTAGTTTTATATATTCAGTTGTTATTTTTATAGTTTTAGTCATAGCCTAATTTCCTTTCTTATATATATATTATCATATATATATAAATTAATCAAAGAAAAGCCGCTCAACTAAAGCTTATTTTAGGCGTTTTATGGACTTATTAATATTTTGAAGTGTTTCTATAAAGAAAAAGAGAAAAAATAAAGCTTTTAAGCACTAAAAAAAACAACTAAGAGTTATTTCTCAGTTGCTTTGTGAGATTGTTTTAGAATCTATTCATTTTAATAGCTATTACTTCTAATTGGTGTAATAAGTTGAATGTTGTCTGGATCGCCGTTTTGAACTAAGAAAGCTTTTACTTTCTCCAGCAAAAAGCCAAGGAGACTTATCTGTATTTAAAGCTTTAATAGCATCTACGACAAATTGAACGTTAAAGTTAATTTCAAATCTTTTCCTTCAAAAGTTGCGTTTTGTAAAACTTCTTTAGATGTACCGATTGAAGAAGATCTAGCAGAAACTTCAACATGTCCATTTTCGCATAATATCTTACAATAAATTGCTTCTCAACAGAAACGATAGTTACTCTTTCAATAGCATTTATAAAATTCTTAGAATCGACTGATAAACGATAAAGGAGTAACTTGTGGGATTATTCTATCAATATTTGGAAAGTCTCCTGAATATAATCTTGTTGATATAATTAAATCATCAACAAAGAATAAAGCTTTATGTGAATCAATCTTAATCTTAACTTTATCAAGTTTTTCATAGTGAGAAATAAGTTGTAAAAAGCTTTAACAGGTACAGTAAAGGAAATATGATGGTTACCAGAGACGTTTATTTTACGTCTAGCTAAACGATATGAGTCGGTAGCAGTAAACATTAACTTATCATCAGTAGCGTTGATATTGACGCCATAATAGACTTCTTTAGGGCCTTTAACAGCGACAGCAAAAGCTGTTGAATCGTAAAAGATGCTTAAAATCTTCACCATTTATTTCTAATTCTTCGCCAGCATCAGCGTTCATATCAATATCTGGATATTCTTCGCCAGCTACTGTATTTAAGTTAAAGTTAGATCTATCATCAGCAATATTAAGCATTGAAGTTTCGATTAAAGAGATTGTAACAACTTCTCCTTCTAACTTTCTCATGATATCTAATAAATACTTAGCAGGAACTTGGATTTTTTCCTGAACAGAATTTATAACATCATCTGATGTTGTTGGAATAACACCTTTTATTGTTATATTTCCATCGCTAGCTAAGATTTCTATATTTTCATTAGAAATATCGATGAGATAATTTACAAAAAGCAGGTTCAGTACTCTTAACAGAACAGCTTCATAAGCTAAAGATAAAATTTTTAAGAGAGCGGCACGTTTAATAGTTAATTTCATAATAATACTCCTTTTTTATTTAATATGATTATTAGCAGTGTGAATTTGGTGGATTTGGTGGATAAGTATAAATTTTAGATTAATTTTAACTTCTAAATAATTAGAGAAAACTCAGTGTTTATACGGCTTTTAACTGATTTTTTAAATCGTTGACAGCCTTTTTAAGTTATCGTCAGTTTTCAACATTTTCTCCACTTTTGTACACGCCGACATAACTGTTGTATGGTCTTTTTTTGAAAAGCTTGGCAAATTTGAGCAAATGGTAAATCTAGAAGAGATCTGCAGAGATACATAGCAATATGTCTAGTTAAAGCTATTTGTCCTGTTCTAACATTGCTTGTCATTTCCTTTGGAGGAATGTTGTAGTAAGAAGCTACAGTGTTAATGATTTTTTCAGGAGTTAGTTTCCCTTTGTATTAGTCTTTTTTGTATCACCTTCAAGAGCTCGCATGCAAATTTCTTTTGTTATTCGATTGCAGTTGCCCATTGTGACATTGATGAACATTACTCTATTTATCAAAGCTCCTTCAAGAACTCTAACATTGCTAGAGTTCTTTGTAGCTATATATTCTAAGGCATCATCATCAATCATAGTAACATCAAAGCCGTTAGCTTTAATCTTATATTTTAAAATTTCAATTAATGTGTTTTTTCTGGTGGATCAATAGAGATGGATATACCTGAAGAGAATCTTGAAACTAATCTATCTTCTAGACCATCAAGTTCAGCTGGTGGTCTATCAGAAGTTAGAACAATTTGCTTACCTGAAGAAAACAATTGATTGAAAATGTGGAAAACATTGTACACGTTTGAGGCTTATTAGCCATAAATTGAATGTCATCAATCAATAAATAATCGACAGTTCTAAAGAAATCTTTTAAGATTTTCTCCATCTTGATCGCCTTTTGACGTATTGGACAAACTCAGCAACAAATCATCAGCGGTAATCATTAAAATCTTCTTTAATGGATTCTTTCTCTGACAGAATTTCCTATGGCATTGAGTAAAGTGAGTTTTACCTAAGCCTGATTTAGAATAGATAAATAAAGGGTTAAAAGATCCCATTTATCAGCGACATACGTAGCGGCTTGATAAGCTTGCAAATTTGATTTGCCAACAACGAAATTATCGAAAGTAAGATTAGGATTTAACGATGAATACTTAAAAGAAAGCATTTTTTATTAGCATCACTTGTATCTGTCGTTGGAGAACTTGCCGTCAAATCGCTTTGGCAAACTATTCGGATTTGATAAACAGTTTCTAAGATATTTGTAATTGATTCAGAATTTATAGGACGATAGTCTTTGTCGATTAAAGCTTTTGCTAAAGTTGTGTTTAGCTAAAATAACAGCTTCGTTTTTTTTCTAAAGATACTAGTTTTAAATCGGCAAAAACAGAGTTATATAAATTTTTGTCTGTAATCTTTTTTTGTATTTGAGACAAAACTTTATCCCAAATTTCATTTAAGTTAGTTTTTAATGTAGTAACAGGCATTTAAATTAAACCTCGCAACAAAGATTATAACATTTTTTATATAAAATTCTTTTTTTAATTTGTGGAAAAAATATACTCTTCTACGACTTATCCACCAAACAAGTGTCGAAAAAGCTTATAAAATGTGAGTTTTTAACTTTCCACAAAATTTAAATGTGGATAACTTGTGGAAAGATTAGCGGTGAATAATCGAATTTGTGGAATTGTGAAAAGTTATCCACCAAAACCATAGATATACACATAGCAAAAAAAGCGTAAAAAGCTAGAAAATCAATGGATGTTTATACACTTATCCACCATGTGTAAATAAAACCACATATAGGTGAATAAGACTTTTTTTATGAACAAAAAATGGTGAATAAACACATTTTATCCACCAAAATAAAAAAAAAGCCACACAAAACATGTGGCTTAATTAAACAATTTATAAAAGGTTATTCAAAATCAATCTTTACTTCTTTTCGCGCTTTAATTGATCTTGCTTTCTTTTTTTCATCTCGAGCGGATACTAATTCTGCATATTTTTGACGATCAGAATCAGTAGCAAAGTTTTTGCGTGGACGACCTTTTAATGGGCTTGTTGCAGCTGTAGCTGAACCACGTTTATCGATGAACGATTCTTCACCATATAGTTGATAGTTTTGAATCAACGAATAACTGTTTCTTGAGAAGAAATATTGTATTTGTTAGTTAATTCGATGATAGGAGTATCTAGATTTAATTTTCTGTAATAACTTGTCTTTTTAAATCGATGCTGTAGTTTGAATTTCTGTCCTTTTTAGCCATATACCTGCTCTTCCTAATAAAGTTTAGTCTATGAATTATTGAAAGTCAACAAATTAGTATTGTAAAACTGTCAAAAAAAGTAAAAAATATTTTGCTTAAAAGAAATGAATAAAAGAAATACATATAAAACACCTATAATTACTAGAACAATCGACTTTTATTAATAAAAATTTATTAAAAATAAAATATATTTTTATAAAATAAAATGCATAATTATTTATTAATCAAAAAACAGATTGAATCTTAATTTTAAAGAGTTTTAAAAAGCTTTAAAATAAAAAAATATTTTAATAAAAAAACTTGCTGAATAAAAAATATACAGCAAGTTATTATTAATAGTTAAGTGTTACGATAGAATTGTTTTTTTAAGGCTTTGTTTAACGTCTATTATTCTTTGATTTGTTGAGCCTCGATATAATAGAGACAAATCTCGTAAGTTATTTACAAAAGGGCCATCTACTAAAACATCTGTCAATGAAAAAATATCTAAATATATCTTATTATTTTTTTGATTTTTCTAGTATTTCTTCAAAAGTATAACCAGTATAAATCCAAAGGTTTAAGTTATTTTTTCTTTGACAAGTTTTGCGATTTCTAAAGCAGATTCTGGATTGTCAAGAGGATCTCCACCAGAAAAAGTAACTCCATCTAAATAAGGTGAATCAGCTAGTTTTTATCGACATATTCTAAATCATATTCTTTTCCACCAGTAAAAATGAATGTGTTTTCAGGGTTATGACACTTATAGCAGTTATGAGTACAACCCTGAAAGAAAATAGTCATTCTAATTCCTGGTCCATCAACTATTGATTCATCGATGATTCCACTTAGTCTCATTTTTCTTCTTGGGAGGAATACTTGGAGTGTTTAACTCTAGCGTGCTCTTCAGCTCTCTTTGCATCGTTGGAAACGATCAAGAGTTCCAACAAGATAGCCAGTACGTCTTATTCTTTCAAAATCCGACAGAGCCTTCTTCTTCGTGTCTTCCACACTTTGGACAGACATTGTCGATAATACCGTTATATCCACATATTGGATCTCTATCAACTGGATGGTTTACTGCACCGTAGCCAATGCCCTTTTTCTTTCATGTGACGAACAATTTTTTTCAAAAGCTTGAGGATTTTTTTAGCAATATCACCATCGACTTCGATATAGGTGATGTGACCACCGTTTGTTAAATTGTGATATGGTGCTTCAATATCAATCTTTTTAAACATAGAAATAGGATAGTAAACAGGTACATGGAAAGAGTTTGTATAGAATTCTTTATCTGTAACACCCGGAATAATACCAAATCTCTTTTTATCTAGCTTGACAAAGCGACCAGAAAGGCCTTCAGCAGGTGTTGCAATTAACGAGAAATTTAAGTGATATTTTCTGATGCTTCATCCATTTTTTCTTTCTCATGAAGCCAACGATTTCTAAGCCTAACTTTGGCTTTCTTCGCTTTCACCATGATGTTTTCCTGTTAAAGCAATTAAACATTCAGCTAAACCTATGAAGCCAATGGTCAAAGTACCATTTCTAATTACTTCATCAATTTCATCATCCCAGCCTAATTTGTCTGAATCAATCCAAACGTGTTGACCCATTAAGAAAGGCATGTTTTTAACTTTTTTTGTCTTTTGAACTTCAAATCTATCAAGGAGTTGTTTAATGACTAAGTCGCACATTTCATCAAGATGTTTGAAGAATTCGTCTTTATTTGGATATAAAATACCTAATCTAGGTAAGTTAATTGAAGTAAATGAGAGATTACCACGACCACATGTGACTTCTTTTGTTGGATCGTAGTTATTTGCCATAACTCTTGTACGGCAGCCCATGTAGGCAACTTCTGAATTATAGTCGTTTTTCTTTATAATATTTGAAATTAAATGGTGCATCTAAGAATGAGAAGTTAGGGAATAATCTCTTAGCACTACATATGATTGCTTTTGGAATAAATCATAGTTTTTTATCCCTGGATTATAGTTAACTCCTTCTTTAACTTTAAAAAATTTGAATTGGGAAAATAGGAGTTTCACCATCTCCTAGTCCAGCTATAGTTGTATCGAGCAAGCAAAGAGACTACTAATCTACCTTCTTCGCTAGTATCAGTACCATAGTTTAAAGATGAGAATGGTACTTGAGCACCAGCTCTAGAATGCATGGTATTTAAGTTATGGATTAAAGGCTTCCATGGCTTGGTAAGTTTGCTCTTTAATTTCAAGTTCAGAGTCTTTAATAATGTCTTTTTTAATACGATCAAAATTAACTTCTGGATAACTTTCTTTTAAAGCGTTGAATGTTTGATCATAAGATTCTTTATTGAGATATTTTGGGCCAGCATTTTTTTATTGACTAAATCTTTAAAGAAAGCTTTCATGCTCTCTGTATAGTCAACATCAGATTCGGTTTCTCTAATAAAGTTACTAAACTTGATAGTGTTATTTCTAAATATTTTAGTAAATGATTTTCTAACACCTTCAGCCATTGAAAAATCGAAGTTAGGTACAGCTTGACCACCATGCATATCGTTTTGGTCTGCTTGAATAGCAATGCAAGCTAAAGCAGCATAAGAACGGATATCATTTGGTTCTCTTAAGAAGCCATGACCAGTTGAAAAACCGTTGTGGAACAACTTAAGTAAATCAATTTGACAGCAAGTAAAAGAGTTAGTGTGTAGAAATCTAAATCGTGAATATGAATATCACCCGAGATATGGGCTTTAGCAATATCTTTATCGATTAAAGTGCTTAAATAGAAGTCTTTTGCTGTTTCAGAACCGTATTTAAGCATAGTACCCATAGCTGTATCTCCATCGATATTTGCGTTTTCACGTTTAACATCGCTGTCTTTAGCATCTTGGAAAGTAATGCTTCTAATTGTACTCATTAAACGAGTTTTTGCTTCTCTTACTTCGTTTCTATGAGCTCTATAAGTAATGTATTCTTTAGCTGTTTTTGGAAAAATTGTGCTTGATTAAAGCTCCTCAATAATATCTTGAGTAGCTTCAACACTAGCTTTGTTGTCTTTATTATTAAAGCGACTATTTAAGACACTGACTACTTCATCAGTCAATTGACCTAATGGTACATCTTCTTCGCTTCTCTCGACAGCTTTACTTAAGGCACCTAAAATTTTACTGGCGTCAAAAGCAACAATTCTTCCATCTCTTTTTGTAATTTTGGTTATCATAATATACTCCTTTGTTAAAAAAAAGATTTATCTTTTCTTTTCAACACCTTTAAAAAGTGTACGTTGAAAATTATATAGTTCAAAACATGTAATGTAAATCAATTTGCTTCAATTTGTAATGAATTTTAAAACAAAATTTTAAAGAACTTAGAAAACAACCACTTTCATGCTACAAGTTGCTTCAATATATTTATAATTTTATAACCTAAGCGAACACTTATGAAACAAAGAATTTTCGAAAAAGTACTTGATTTTTTCAAAAAATATATATTTAAGATTTATCATTACGCTTTATAAAAAAAGATTATAATGGTAGACTTTTTGATGATGAGGTAAGAATTATGAAAGATATAGTAGAAAGATTTTTAGATTATGTTTCTTTTGAAACAACATCATACGAACCTATTGAAGGACAAGCTTTAGCTCTGTCGGTCAATATGTTTTAGCAAAACATTTAAAAGAAGAACTCAGAAAAACTAGATGTAAAAAACTTATATATAATGAATTTGGAACAGTTGTTGATATGTTCCAGGAACAAAAGAAAGGACCAACTATTGCTTTAATAGCTCATATGGATACTTCTAATTCTGCATCTGGCAAAAGATGTCAAAAGCAAGAGTATTAAAATATGAAGGTGGAGATATTGAATTATCTACTGGAATTAAATTGAGTCCAAACGAATTTTCTACTCTAAAAAGGAAAAGAAGGCCATGAACTTGTCGTTACTGATGGAACGACATTGTTAGGCGGTGATGATAAAGCTGGAATTGCTATCATTGTCAATGTCATAGAAAAGTTAAAAGAAAATAATGTTGAACATTTGCCAATTCAAATAATCTTTAGTACAGATGAAGAAATAGGAGTTGGTGCTGATCACATAAAAAGATGAAGATATAAAAAGCTGATTTTGGTTATACAGTTGATGGAGGTTGCCTAAAATATATAAGTGTTGAAAATTTCAACGCAGGGTCATTAAAGGTAGTTATTAATGGTCGCTCTATTCACCCAGGAGATGCTAAGGATAAAATGATAAATGCTTTAAATGTTGGAATAGATTTCCACAATGCTCTTCCTAGATATGAGAGACCAGAACACACAGCTTGTAGAGAGGGATTCTATCATTTGCTTCATTTAGAAGGAACTGAAGAACACGCTGAATTAACATATATCATTAGAGATCACGATTTAGAAAAACTCCTTCATAGATTTGAAATAGCTGAGTTAACAGCAGAAAGAATTAATAAAAAGAAATAGGCTCTAATGTAATAACTCTTCAATGCGAAAAAAGACTCGTATAGAAATATGAAGCCAGAGTTAGATAAACATCCAGAAGTTACACAACGTATTGTTGAGGCATATAAAGAATTAGGACTCGAATATGAGTTTGAACCAATTAGAGGCGGAACAGATGGAGCACATTTAACTTATCGTGGATTACCATGCCCTAACCTTGCAACAGGTGATTATAATTGTCATGGAAGATTCGAATATGTCGATGTTGATGAAATGAAAAAAATGATAGAAGTCGTTTATAAATTAAATAAAATAAAAAGTGGAATAGTTAGCTTTTGGCTAACTTCCACTTTTTTTATTCTGATCTTAAACAAATTACAGGATCTTTTTAGCTGCAATTCTTGAAGGAATCCAGCCAGATAAGAACGTTAATCCTATAGAAATTAAGATTAAAACAAGAGCTGCAAGAGGATTAAGGTTTGCGATATTTCCAATTTGTACTTCTGGAAATAGACTGTTTAATATCAAGTTAATTGGAACGCATAAAATATAGCTTACGAGTACTCCAATAACTCCAGCTATTAATCCTATAACAAACGTTTCGGCTTTAAATAATCTCGATACGTCTTTTTTTCGTGCTCCGATGCTTCGTAATATACCGATTTCTTTCGTTCTTTTCAATAACTGATACATAAGTAATAATTGAAATCATAACTGATGAAACTACTAATGAAATAGCAGCAAAAAGCTTATTAATACGTAAGAAACTATATCAACCATAGTTCCCATTGAAGAAGTTAATAGAGAAGCTAAGTCTGTATAAATAATCTTTTTCTGAGTCATTTTCAAATTGTTTGTTATAAGCATCAAGATATTTTATTATCTCTTTTTTCTCAGCAAAGCTTTTAGGTAGATTGTAATTGAAGTAGTATACACATCACTTCCTATGCTAAGTCGTTGTGATAAGTGTTCTGAAACAGATAGTGTTGCAGAGCTTGTCGCACTATAAGCTTTGACAGATTTTGTTTCTAAATCTAAGGAAAGATATGTGCTTAGATTTTTTGCAATTTCAGAGCTTTTGTTTTGATTTAAAGCTTTGGTAACTAAGTCAGGTGTGTAGTAAATAATACTGTTTGAAAGTAAGCTCATATTAGTTGTTTCTAGGTCTTAAGACACCAACAATTTTTATGCTTCTTACCACTTGATTTGTCATCTTTGTATTGATTGTATAATTCTTTCTTTTGTATTATCATCAATAATGTTATAGTAAGGTAAATCTTTACTGCTTTTATATTCGAAATATTTGCTTGCAAATGATACCCAATTGGCATCTTCTTTTTTTCTGACATTTCACTAAGTTCTTTAGTGAATTCGTTAATATCTACGCCTTCTTTAATAAACATTGAATTTGTCGCTGTTCTTGTACCAGCTTGTGTATAGAATTCATCGTTATTTAATAAAACGTATTTTTTACCAATTACTTTATCTATACTTATTGTTTCATTTTCAATATCAAATCCAAGAGCGCTGAATAAAGTAGATGAAACTCTATTGTATTTATCGACTGTTAATAAAACTTCATTTTCATTTTTCTGGATAATGTGTTTTTCTCCAATTAAGTCATATTGTGATAAAACAAAGTCTTTATTTCCAGGTAATTCAGCCCAATATGAAGTTGAAGTCATAAGTTAAAAGTGATTTTGGAGTTGTTTGAATAGCATAAACATGATCAGCGTTTTCACTTAAAACATTAATTTGTATAGAATGGTTTTGTTGATTGAATTATATAGGTTATTAGGCATAGCCTCTAAATAATCTATATATGTATCATCAATATTATTTGTATGAAGAGATGATGACAAAAGGCTTTTCAATAACTATTTTTGATTGTTAGAAGGATAAGCTTCTAAGTCTGTTTTTGACACTTCATTTAACGTTGAAGAGTCTGGCATAGCATATTTTTCTATCGAAATAGGAAAGGACGCCAGAGTTTCTGTTTCCATTCTTTTATATAACCCTTAAAGCCGTTAGATACAGCGAGAATTAAGGCGATACCAATAATTCCAAAGATCCGGCAACAGATGTTAGAGTAGTTCCTGGCCTTTTTAGTTAAAAGGTTTCGAGAAGAAATATTAATTGCTGTTGCAAAACTCATAGATGTCTTTTTTCTTTTGACTCTTTAAAGCTATTTCTTCAGCTAACTGATGGTCAACAATAGTTAAGTCTGGTGCAGAAATTTCCGTCGTATCAGTAATTGAAGACTTGTTTTCCTCTTATCAATCATTTTAGATTCGTTCTTCTCATCAGAAAGTAATTCGCCATCTTTTGATTCTTATTATTCTTGTGGCATATTGCAAAAGCTAATTCTTCATTATGAGTAACCATAATAATTAGTTTAGATTTACTTAATGTTTTTAATATATCCATAACTTGACTGAAGTTTTTGAGTCCAAAGCACCAGTAGGTTCATCAGCTAAGATGATTCCAGGATTATTAACGATAGCTCTAGCGATAGCTACTTTTGCATTTGGCCACCAGAAAGTTGGTTAGGTTTTTTATTTGTTTTGCTTTTAAGTCCAACAGAATTTAATGCATCGAGTGCACGTTTCTATTCATTTTTGGATACGCTAGATAAAGTCAAAGCTAGTTGACATTACCTAATACAGTTAAGTGAGAGATTAGTTATAACTTTGGAATATTGTTCCAATTCTTTTGTTTCTATAAGCATCCCAATCTGAGTCGTTATAGTTTTTTTGTTGACTTGTTATCTATTATTAAATCGCCATTGAATATCTGTCTAATCCTCCACTATGTTCAAAAAGTGTAGTTTTACCACAACCCGAAGCGACCAAGTATAGCAACGAATTCGTTTTCTTTCGAAATCGAGATTTATATCTTTTAAAGCAGTAATAATGCTCTGTTTACTAATGTAGTAATTTTATATATATGTTCTAACTTTAACATATGAAACCTCCATTGAATTACTATTAATTTTAGCATAATAAAGAAGAAATTTAAGAGTATTTATGATAAAATAGACTAAATTATTAAGTAGCGACTAAAAATACTATTAAATATTTGTTTAAAACTACAAATTTTTGTATAATTTTATTAGCTAAAAAATGAAAGGAGTAATAAATATGAGTCACTCACAAATATCTTTAAAAACATCATGGGGGAGACACACGATACGGAAACGCTTGACTATTGGAAACTCCAATAGCAAATATAGTTATCGCCCACGGAATGGGAGAATATTCTTATAGATATAATGAATTTGTTAAATTATTTAAATTCATTAGGTTATAATGTTCTATGCAGTTGACCAACCAGGACATGGATTAAATGTCACAGTTCCAGAAACACCTGTCTTAGGATTAGGTGTATGGCCAGATAATGGCTTTAAATTAGCTTTGTTCTTATTTATATGAACTTATAACGCAAAGTAAGATTATCAATGAAGCCAGTAATTCTTTTCGGTCATTCAATGGGTTCTTTTGTCTCACAAAGATACTACCAAAGATTTACTGCTACAATTGACGGCTTAATCTTATGTGGATCTAGTTATAATAATTTAACTTTTTAAAGCCTCACGTAAATTAGTTAGAATTATGGGTGCATTTGTTAAAGGAGCAATACGTAATCGAACG
>VOFC01000644.1_pt1 | contig 38542 bp, 62 predicted proteins | sample 5384161 | NCBI WGS metagenome assembly VOFC01 (sample SAMN12384722, study PRJNA508395) | human gut metagenome | isolation source: healthy gut B | host: Homo sapiens | reverse complement strand
AAGATCAGACGGTGCGCTATTGCTTGAGCCTTGCACACGACGGCGAAGAAAAAGCGCGTCCGGGAGCTGACCGAGGACTTTGTGACTGTGACGGTCAAGGGCCGCCCCATCCGTCCCAAGACGCTGGGCCAGAAAGAATATCTCAACGCCATCCGAAACAACGCCATCACATTCGGAAGACCTATCTTGCCGTTGCAATGGCAGTCAAGGCGTTTTAAAGGCCAAAGACGTCTCCCGCATCGTGCTGACCCGCCCGGCGGTAGAGGCAGGCGAGAAGCTGGGCTTTCTGCCGGGTGACCTGCAGCAGAAAGGTAGACCCCTATCTGCGGCCTCTGTATGATGGCCTGTTCGATATGCTGGGCGCAGAGACCTACGAGCGTTTGGTAGAAAAGCAGATCATCGAAGTGGCACCGCTGGCCTATATGCGCGGCCGGACACTGGACGATTCCTTCATCATTCTGGACGAAGCTCAGAACACCACCCCGGAACAGATGAAGATGTTCCTGACCCGTATGGGCGTCGGCTCCAAAGGTCGTCGTCACCGGCGATGTCACCCAGATCGACCTGCCTGACCGCACCCGCAGCGGCCTTGTGGACGCATTGCAGGTGCTCAAGGGCGTGAACGGCATCGCGCAGTGCTACTTCACCGAAAAAGACGTGGTGCGTCACCGTCTGGTGCAGGAGATCATCAAAGCCTACGAGGCCGCAGCCCACCCGGCCAAACACTGAACCCAATAAAAAACCCCCGGCGGAACGATACGCAAAAAGCCGGAGCATCCATGGAATAGAATGTAAAACGAAAGGAGCGGACGATTTATGTCCAATAAAGTTTTGATCACCAATTCCCAGAAAGCCATCAAGGTTCCCTCGGGCCTTCGCATCCTCATCCGCCGCGCCTGCAACGCCGTGCTGGAATATGAGCATTTTGATGACCCGGCGGAGATCAGCGTGACCTTCGTGGACAACGCAGCCATTGCCGAGCTGAACAACCAGTACCGCAACAAGCCGATGCCCACCGATGTTTTGAGCTTCCCTCTGGGGAGAACGGCGTCTATGATGTAGACGAGAACAACGGCTGTAAGATGCTGGGCGACATCGTCATCAGCATGGAGCGCGCGCAGGAGCAGGCAACGCTCTACGGTCATCCGCTGCAGAGAGGTCGCGTTCCTGACGGTTCACTCGATGCTCCATCTGCTGGGCTATGACCACGAGAACGGCGGTCTGGAAGCCATGCGGATGCGTGAGAAGGAAGAAGCTGTCCTCATCCAGCTGGGTCTGCCCCGCACGGTCAGCTATACGGAATAAAAAGACAGGAGTTCTATTTTGAAAAACGAAACACCGATCCAGAGCCATTATGATACATCCTCTGTGTTCGTGGCGGTCATTGGCCGCCCGAACGTGGGCAAATCCAGCCTGACGAACCTGCTGGTGGGGGAGAAGGTAGCTATCGTCACCTCCAAGCCCCAGACCACCCGCACCCGCATTACTGGCGTCATCACCCGGGGGCCTCTGCAGTACGTTCTGCTGGACACTCCCGGCGTACACAAGCCTCATAACAAACTGGGTAAGCGGATGGATAAGACAGCCAGCGACTCCATCGCCGATGTTGATGTGTCCATGATGCTGTTCGAGCCCTATGGCGCGCTGAACGAATCGGAGATGGTTCTGGTCGAGGCTCTGAAAAAGGGCGGTCCGGCCATCGCGGTCATCAACAAGACCGACCTCGTCAAAGACCCGGCGGACCTCGAGGCCCGCAAGGCGGAGCTGAAAGGCCCTGGGCGTCTTTGATGATGTCTATACCGTCAGTGTCCGCGATAACGACCGCTGCGAAGAATTATTCGATGCTCTGAGCCGCTATGCAGTGGAAGGCCCTCACTATTTTGACGATGACGCTTACACCGATATGCCCGAAAAGGAGCTTGTGGCGGAAGTTATCCGGGAAAAGGCACTGCTTTATATGAGGGACGAGATCCCGCACGGCATTGCGGTCGTGGTCGAGCGCTTCAAGGAGCGCCCCGGCACCGACCTCGTGGACATCGACGTGAACATCTACTGTGAGCGGGAGAGTCACAAGGGCATGGTCATCGGCAAGGGCGGCGCGATGCTGAAGAAGATCGCCAGCGCAGCCCGCACCGACTGCGAGGAATTCCTCGGCTGCCGCGTCAACTTACAGTGCTGGGTGAAGGTCAAAGCCGACTGGCGCGATAACGAGTTCATGCTCAACAATTTCGGCTTTAAGCAGCAGCCCAACCGCTGAGCCTCATAACAGGACAGATTTCCCGGGGATAGCGCAGTACCCTAGAGGTGATACTATACCTTAAAGAAGGGAGCGTTGTCCGATGGATGTGGAACTCAGCTGGCAGACGTTTGCCTGCACCGGTGATATTCTGTGTTATCTGGACTACAGGCGGCAGCTCGCTCAGCAGCGGCTCACCGCCCCGGCAGGAGAAAAAACAGATGGATACCATTGTGACCCCGGGCCTTGTCCTGAAAGAGACCCGGTATAAAGAATCAGACCGGATCATCACGCTTCTGACGCCGGGGCTGGGAGTCATCTCGGCCTCTGCGCAGAGCAGCCTGCGGCTGAAAAGCAAACTGTTCAGCGCCTGCGGGCTTTTTTGTTACTCGGAGTTCGTGCTTGTCCCCGGACGGAATATGTATACAGTGCGAGAGGCGGATGTCAAAAACGTCTTCCATGGCATCTCGTCCTCCATCGAAGGGATGAGCCTTGCCATGTATATGGCGGAAATGGCCTCGGCGCTTTCGCCCACAGGAGACGAAGCCGCAAAAGAATTGAGGCTTCTCCTGAATTGCTTTTACATGATAAGCGAGAAAAAGGCCGATCTCCGGGTCATCAAAGGCTGTATTTGAGCTGCGCACCATGAGTGAGTGCGGATTTCTGCCGCAGCTGGTCTACTGCCGCGACTGCGGCACTTACGACGGCCCGGCCTTTTATCTCGACCCGGCGGAGGGCTGTCTGCTCTGCGAATCCTGCGCCCAAAAGGCGGGGAAGAAGTGCAATCTGGACGCCGGGGCGCTGTTTGCGCTGCGGCATATCTGTCTGGTAGAAGATAAAAAGATATTCGGCTTCCGTATTTCCGTCGGCAGTCTGGCAAAGCTCTCTACAGCAGCAGAGCAATATGCGCTGACCCATCTGGACAAGCCGTTGAAAAGCTACGCCTTTTTGAGATCCGTCTTGCCATAACCATTTGAAATCGATTTGATATAAGGAATTACTATGGAAACAAGTTATTTGAAAACGCTGGAACTGGACAAGATCATTGCCCGGGCGGCGGAGGGCTGCGTGTGCAAAGAGTCCCGCGAAAAGCTCCTTGCCATCGAACCTCAGTGCGACCCCGATGAAGTGCGGTATGCGCTGGAACAGACCGATGCCATCAATTCACTGCTCATCAAGAACGGCTCGCCCCGCTTCGGCGGGGTAGAGGGCGTCAGTCAGCTGGCAGCCCGCGCCGTCAAGGGCGGTGTCCTCTCAATGGGTGAACTGCTGATGGTGGCCGGTGCGCTTCGCAACTTCCAGAATCTCGTCAGCTGGTATGGTTCCTCGGAGCACGACGCCCTACCGACCGACGACCTGTTCTACGCGCTGGCCCCTCAGCCCGGCTTCGAACAGCAGATCTCGAGCGCCATCCTTGCGCCGGATGCAATGGCAGATACGGCCTCGCATACCCTGAACGACCTGCGCAAGAAGATTCGTGCAACGGAAAACAGCATCCGCGACCGTCTGGAAAGCATGGTCCGGAATATGGACACCTCCAAGTACTTACAGGAGAGCGTCGTCTCCATCCGAAATGGCCGGTATGTCGTTCCTGTCAAAAGCGAGTATCGCGGTGAAGTGAGCGGCATCATCCACGATGTCTCGTCCACTGGTGCGACCGTTTTCGTTGAGCCGCAGGCCGTCGTGGAGGCAAACGCACGCATCCTGCAGTACCGCGCACAGGAAGCGCAGGAGATCGAGCGTATCCTGGTAGCATTTACCGGTCAGGTCGCAGCCATTGAGCCGCAGTTCCAGTACAGCTATAAGGCCATGCTGGAGATCGACGTCCTGCTTGCAAAAGCCCGCCTTGCGCTGGACATGAAGGCGTTCAAGCCCAATGTCCGTACAGACGCCTCTTTCTCTCTCATCCGGGCGAGACATCCGCTCATCGATGCAAAAAAATGTGTGCCTGTGGACATTGCACTGGGCAGGGACTACGATTCCCTCATCATTACCGGTCCGAACACCGGCGGCAAAACTGTCACACTGAAAACTGCAGGTCTGCTGTGTGCAATGGCGCAGTGCGGCTTCCTCATCCCGGCGGATGAACGCAGTGAGATCTGCGTCTTTGATGAATTTCTTGTGGACATCGGCGATGAGCAGAGCATCGAGCAGAGTCTGTCTACCTTCTCTGGTCATATGAAGAAAATCACCGGCATCCTCGAGCTTGCCATGCCCTGCACGCTGGTGCTTCTGGACGAGCTGGGCGCAGGTACTGACCCGGCGGAGGGCGCGGCGCTGGCGGTTGCGATCATCGAAGAGCTGCGCCGCCGCGGCGTGCTTCTGATGGCGACCACTCACTACGCAGAGCTGAAGGTGTTCGCTCTCGAGACAAAGGGAGTCGTCAACGCCAGCTGCGAGTTTGATTTGGAGACGCTGCGCCACCTATAAGCTCAGCGTGGGCGTGCCGGGCAAATCCAACGCCTTCCTCATCAGCGAAAAGCTTGGCATCCCGGAGCGGGTCATTGAGGCGGCCCAGCAGCATCTTTCGGCAGAAGACAAGCGTCTGGACGCCGTTCTGGGCCAGCTGGACGATCTGAAGCTGCAGCTCAAGGCCAGTCAGGACGAGGTGGAAGGCCTGAAAAACGAGGCCGCCCACCAGCTGGATGCAGCCCGTCAGAAGCGCGATGAGCTTATCCAGCAGGGCGAGAATGAGCTGGAAGCTGCCCGCGCCAAGGCCCGCGCACTGGCGCAGGAGGTGGAGAGCAAAGCCTACGCTCTGACCGATGAGCTGCGCCAGCTCCAGAAAGACGAGCGGATGAGCACCCAGCAGAAGGCACAGCGCGCCCGCGAGATCGCCAAGAAAGAGTCCGAAAAGCTCTTTATGGGTACGGAGGTGGTGCATAATCCTGTCAAGGAGTTCGTTTCGCTGAAGGAAGTCAAGGTAGGGCAGGAGGTCTGCATCGCAGAGCTGAACCAGCTGGCTACCGTGCTCTCTCTGCCGGATAAAAACGGCGATGTTCTCGTACGTGCCGGCATCATCAAGACGAAAGTGCCGCTCAAGGGCCTCAAGCAGCCGGAAAAGCTGGTCAAGGAGACGAAGCCTCAGACCAAGGCACAGCAGCGTTACTCCCGCCTGACCGGCGATGCTAACCGGCCCAATGGCAGGGTAGAGCGCGTACAGCGCACGGCAAAGATGGAATGCAACCTGCTGGGTCTTACCGTAGACGAGGCGCTGCCGGAGGTGGATTCCTTCATCGACCGTGCGATTTTGAACGGCCAGACTGTGGTATATCTCATCCACGGCAACGGCACCGGCGCACTGCGTACCGCTATCCACAAGCATCTGAGGGGCAACCGGATGGTCAAGAGCTTCCGTCTGGGCCGTTATGGCGAGGGCGAGAGCGGCGTGACCGTCGTCGAGCTAAAGTAAGCCGATGGCAGGACGTTCAAATCCAAGACACGCACGCCGGAGAAAACAGTGCGGCCCGTCCACTGCGACGGTCATCGGCCTTTTGGTGTGCGTCGTCTGCTTCAGTGCAGCATTTTTCCTTTGGAAAGCAGCGCTGTTCGGCTTCGGGCGAAATGAGAGCGGGGAAGAGCCTTTCCGGCCTGTGGTGGGCGACCCGCCCTACCGGGTCTGCATTGATGCCGGCCACGGCGGAAGCGACCCGGGCGCAAGGGGAGTCGTCGAAGAAAAAGAGATGACGGCCCAGACCTCCGAGGCTCTGCTTGCGCTGCTGGAGGCCGACCCTAATTACATCCCGCTGCGTTCCCGTGAAAGCTATGATGTCACCGCAAAGCCCAGCGAGCGGGCAGAGGCCATCAATGCCCAGAGCCCGCAGTTGCTGCTCTCCATCCACGGCAATTCAGCGCCGGAAGGTTCTGCCGCGTCGGGCCTTGAGTGTTATCCGTCCGTTCCGGGCCGTACATGGCATCAGGAGAGCTATTACTTCGCGCAGCAGCTGGCACAGGGAATGCAGGCCGCAGGCGCAAAGCTCCGCGGCCACGGTGGCATCCGGTACATTTATTATCAGGGCGAGGTAAAGCAGCTTGTAGAGAGCACACATACCGAAGTAAGGGACGAGCGAAGCTTTACCTTATTGGAAGATGTAAACTGTCCGGCGGTTCTGGCAGAACAGTGCTTTGTGACCAGCGAAGAGGACGTTGCACAGTTTGGCAGCGAAGAAGGCTGTAAGACAGTGGCGCGCGCTTACTATGAAGCGATCTGCGCGTACTTCGGAACACAGCCGCTGGATACACCGCTGTAAAGTCTGATGCAATGGACGCTCGCATGAAAGCGGTCTTGTCCAGCTGTATTTTACGATGCCTGCTTGGCAGGCGATCCACACGTCCCAAACGAAATGATATAAAAGAACAGCAGAGGCTCCCAAAACCTGCACCGATGACGGAACGCAGGAGAAGGGGGCCTCTGTTTGATTTTTATAATATTTCGTATAATGCAGGTTATACGAAATATAGGGGAGCGAAAAAGCCCTCTTTTTTTTTCGGGTTTCAGGCCTTTCCGGCGGTTTCTGAGCCTTTTGGGCTGGCTGGGCCGGTTTTTCGCGTTTTGTACAGTTGTGTTATTTGAATGCATTGCTTTGTATGTTTGGTCAGCTTTTTGTTTTACAATCGTCCGGTTGCTCGTAAAACCTTTTCTAACTCTAATGTCCAGTTCTTTGCCGCTCGATTCGGATGCGGCATACTCACAACGAGCGTTTCTTTACCTGTGCAGACCAAACTGCTTTTGTAATACCACAATGCAGTCTCTTCATGGGGTCTGATCCATTCAGCATCATCTGCAAATATCTCATCATGTAAAATGTTCGATACCAGCCCCCAGCCGCCGGTCAGGATAATATCCGGCTCATAAAGCTGTATCTGACACTTTAACAGGTCCGCATCTTGCCGGGCGGCCTGCCGTACCGCTTTGAGCTTGCGATGGCACCGCCCGGACACTTTTTCAGGTTTGCCACAGCGATATTCCGCACCATATCGTCCAGCGAAGATTTTGGAACAAATTTCCAGTATGTGCCGTTCAAAATCATATTTGCCCAGCGTGCGACATTATTCCACGTCCGGTAGTAAGTTTCGCTTCCACCATGAGAAAGGAACTCCACAAGGCTTCCGTGCAGCCCATTCGTTTCTTTTAACAGTACAACGATATGTTTTCTGTCCGGAAGTGCTGACCAGCGCTCATAGTCCACAACACCGTCGGCATTAAAACAGGCAGACTGCGCCCAGCGTGTCTGCCATTCTGTCATCAGCGAGGCCTCATCACGCCGAAGCTTCTGCGTTTGTACCCATGTCATCATTTGTCGGTGTTCTCCATATCGGCAAGGCTCGAAACATCCACCCGGAAACCTTCCTGTGCGGCACCCTCAAAGGCTTCCATCGGGCCGTCCGGTGCATCATTTTCAGGCTCATCCGACGGAGAATCGGCAAATTCCCCCTTGCTCTCCCCTGTCTCCTTCGGACGTTGTATCCAAGCTTGCCTTCTTAACTTCACCCAGCGGATTCTGCTCAATCGCTGCACGCACCTGAAATTCCTGCAGGTGTGTATAAATTTGTGTCGTGCCGACGCTGCTGTGGCCCAAAAGCTGTTTGAGGGTCAGAATATCCACGTTGCCAGTCTGATACATCAGCGTCGCGGCAGTATGGCGGAGCTTATGGGTGGAAAAAAACCGCGCAGACCCGCTGCTTTCATGGCGCCGGTGACCAGCTGCTCTACCCTGCGGTTTGAGATTCGCTCCTTGCGCCGCCGGGTGATAAAGACCGCTCTCTCTTTGGGGTTTAGACCCTCCATCGTGTTGCGCTTGTTCAGATAGATCTGCAATGCCTCCATGCAGGCATCATTCAGGTAGACCATCCGCTCTTTATGGCCTTTGCCGAACAAACGGATCTGCCGCTGTTCCATGTCGATGTCGCCGAGGTCCATGCCGACAAGTTCGAAAGACGCATCCCACAGTTCAAAAACAGCACCACCATACAGTAATCCCTCTCCGGGAAAATCGCTCTGGGTCTGGGTGCTTTCCAGTAAGTCCATCGACTGTTCTGCGGTCAGATATTTGGGCAGGACTTTATCCTGCTTGGGCGGCTTGATGGATGCTGTCGGGATTCTCTTTGAGCAAATCTACCTGATTGACCAGATAATCATAAAAGCCGTGGAGACTGGCCAGCCGCCGGGCCGTCGAAGACTTTTTGTTGCCGCACTCCCTGTTCAGAAAATACAGGTATTCGTAAACGTCTTCCTTGGTCACGCTGCCCCAGAATGCCGTATCAAGGCCCTTGGGGTCAATGTCCTTGATCTCGGCGTTCGTCTGCGGCAAGGCCGCGCCGACGCTTCATAAAGCGGCTGAAATTGCGCAGGTCGCAATAGTAGCTGAAGGCTGTATTCGGGCTTTTGCCTGCGATGACTTCCAGATAGCGCACATACGCGACGATGTCCGGCGAGGCATCATCAAAGGGTTTGTGTTTTTCGGGGTTTTTCTCATCCAGATAGATCGACATAGCTTCCTCTTCTTATCATTGTCACAGACGATCGGATTTCAGGGCACGGATGGCGTCCGAGATATAGGCGGCTCCCACCAGCTTCATGCCGGGATAGTCGGCGGCATTGAGGTGCGACAGGCTGTGTTTGGGGTACAACGGCGCGCTCAAAGCCGATGCGCTCAGCCTCCCGCAGACGCTGTTCCAGATTGGGCACACTGCGTACCTCGCCGCCCAGACCCACTTCGCCGATGGCGATGAGCTTATCGCTGACCGGACGATCCAGCAGCGACGATACCATACTCATGCAGACCGCAAGGTCGCAGGCAGTGTCCCGCAGCGTGATGCCGCTGACGATGTTGATATACACGTCCAGATTGCCAAAGAAGTACCCTGCCCGCTTTTCCAGCACGGCGATCAAAAGGTTCATGCGGTTATAATCATATCCGCTGCAAGCGCGACGGGGTGCCGGAAAATTGGTTTTGGTCGCCAGTGCCTGGATCTCGCTCAGGATGGGGCGGCTGCCCTCCATCGTACAGGCCACACAGTTGCCGGAAACCCCCAGCGGACGGCCTTCCAGAAGCATCTGAGATGGATTCTCGATCTCCTCAAGGCCCTGCCCCGTCATATCGAACATTCCCAGCTCATTCGTCGAGCCATAGCGGTTCTTTGCGGCCCGCAGGATGCGGTAAGGGAGCATCTTGTCGCCCTCGAAATAAAGCACCGTGTCCACGATGTGTTCCATGACCTTCGGGCCTGCAATGGCACCGTCCTTGTTGACATGGCCCACGATGAACATCGGGATCTCCTGCTTTTTGGCGACTGCCAGCAGACGGGCCGCACTCTCTTTCACCTGACTGACCGTGCCGGCAGAAGAGGAGATATCCATGCAGCGCATCGTCTGGATGGAGTCAATGACCACAAGGTCCGGCTTTTCTTTCTCGATGAGGCCGCAGATCTCGTCTACGTCGTTTTCTGCCGCCAGATAGATGTTATCCTGCGGGATCTTCAGCCGTGCCGCCCGCAGTTTGACCTGACGGACAGACTCTTCGCCTGTGATATACAGCACCGTGTGCTGGTTGGAGATGGCACCGCAGAGCTGCAAAAGCATCGTAGATTTGCCCACGCCCGGCTCACCACTCAGCAGTACGACGCCGCCCAACACGATGCCGCCGCCTAAAACACGGTCAAGCTCGGAGATGCCAGTCAGAATGCGGCTCTTCTCCTCGGTGGTGCTGATGTCGGCCAGACGCCTTGCCGTCAGCGAGGTGACGCCCTCCTGACGGACAGGGGCAGCCGCCTTGCCGCCGGTAAGACCGGCCTTGGGTGCCTCAGCGACCACATCCTCGTTCATGGTATTCCAGCTGCCGCAGCTCGGGCAGCGGCCCATCCAACGGGGGCTTGTCTCTCCGCAGTTGGAGCAGACGTATACGGTTTTCAGCTTCGGTTTTCATTCTGGACTCCCTGTTTTCATTTCATGAAAATCATTTTCTTATCATACCACATCCGGCCCGAGGCCGCAAGAAAACCAGGGCGCTTATCCGGCCTGCATCAGACGATTTGCAAGACACACAAGGCCGGTGGCCGCACCGCAGAGCGGGCAGAGACAGACCGCCAGTAAGGCGAACTGTCCCACCAGAAGCCGTGCCCCTGCCGGATGGCTTGCCGCCCCCTATCCCCCTCTGCCGAAAGAGAACGCGTGGATTCGGCTGCTGACCTGCAGAGCCGAGGCACCGAACAAACAGAGCGCACCCAGCCGCCAGTGCCGTCGGCAGGCTGGCGGTGAGCAAAAATAAAACGAGCTGTTTTCCCCCAAGGCCTTCAGGAAGCTGCGCCGAGAGCAGGCCGGAGCCTGTCCCATATAACATCGCAAACAAAAAGATGGGCAGCGGCCCCACGCCGAAAGCCCCAGCAGGAGGAACACCGCCGCCGCCCCGAGGACGACAGCCAGCTCTGTCCCAAACAGTCCCACCGCCTGCGCGTACTGGACGCCGCGAACACACCGCGCCAGCAGTCCAGATAATAGGCCAGCGTCTCCATCTCTTCAGCGTCGCACAGCGCCTGCAGGACGCCCGCCATCAGCGTACCGAAGAGATAGGCCGCCGCCAGCAGGATGCAGTCCCGGCTGGCCTGGAAAGGCTTCCGCCGGGGATCTTTTCTGAGGCGGCATTTCCGTCATGGCCCGGTCTGGCGTCATGGCTTCTTTTTCTGCCAGAGCTCGCCCGCTGTATCTTCCGGCAGCGTCGGCACAAGCCCGCTGCATTTGTTTTCGTTTCCTGATAGACCCACATCGTGCTTTTTCCTCCTGATTTTGTTGTGTATGGCCGCTGTAGCGTGGACTGAGCATTCAGCGCCGCTTTGCTCCGCGCGCAGCATTCCGAATATCCCGCCCAGAACGCCCATCAGCAGGACAAGCCCTGCCCGGACGAACTGCATCGTTCCACTCACTCTGGTACAGTGTGCCCAGAATAAAAAGCAGCCCTGCAAAAAGTGCTCCTTCCGCTGCACCCCAGACGAGCCCTTTTTTCCTTTCTGCAGAATGGCCATCAGCAGACCGCTGAGAAAAACTGCCGAGACAGACTGCCGCCGTGGCCAGCGGAGCAGCGGCTTCCTGCGTCAGGCCCTGTTTGACCATCAGCCAGCCGAACCCCGCCAGGCTCACGGCTGCTGCCGCACTGCCCAGCCCAAAACGACCAGCAGCCCCATCGCCGGGAAATTTCTTTGTATCAGACATAAAAAACGCGCCTCCCTGCACCTACTGTATGCAGGAGACGCGTTCAAAGCACGAATCCGGAAAATTATTACTTCTTGGGGGCGTTGTCCATGTTCAGCTTCTCGACAGAGCTGATGGCGTTCTTGGTGAAGCGGATCTTCACACGGTCAGCGCCAGTCTCCAGCACGAAGGTGTCGTCCTTGATGGCGACCACACGGCCGATGATGCCGCCGATGGTGGTGACCTGATCGCCGATCTCCAGAGAAGAGCGCATTGCAGCGTCCTTCTTCTCCTGCTTCTTCTGCGGACGATAGATCATGAAGTAGAGCATCACCAGCATCAAAGCCAGAGTAAAGAAAAGGCTGATGTAGCTTTCGGTCGTAGTCAGAAATTGCATGGGGCAAAATCTCCTCTCAAATTCATATGACCTTATTATACGCGCTTATCCGGCACGTTTCAAGGCCAAATCTCAAATTCGTGTGTCGAGCAGCTTGACATAACGGTCGTGGAAGGCTGTAAAGGTGCCTGCATCCAGCTCATCGCGGATTCGCTCCATCAGATGATTGTAGAACCAGAGGTTGTGCATAACAGCCAGACGCATTCCCAGAAGCTCCTCTGCCTTGAACAGGTGGCGGATATAGGCACGGGAGTAGTTGCGGCAGGCCGGACATCCACAGGTGGGGTCGATGGGTCGCTCATCCCGCTCGTACTTGGCGTTCTTGATGTTGATGATGCCACCCCATGTGTTCAGGTGGCCGTGGCGGGCGTTGCGGCTGGGCATGACGCAGTCAAAGAGGTCCACGCCCCGGGAGACAGCCTCGATGATGTTGCCGGGGTGCCCACACCCATCAGATAACGGATCTTGTCCTTGGGCATATACGGCTCGACTTCGCTGATCATTTCGTACATCACATCGGTAGGCTCACCCACTGCGAGGCCGCCAATGGCGTAGCCGTCGAGGTCAAGGTCGGCGATCTGCTTCATATGCTCGATGCGCAGATCATCGAAGCAGCAGCCTTGATTGATGCCAAAGAGCAGCTGGTCGGGGTTGACCGAAATGCCCTCATGCTTCAGGCGGGCCATCTCGGCCTTGCAGCGCTTGAGCCAGCGGGTGGTGCGCTCACAGCTGGCCTTGGAGTAGTCGTGCTGGGCAGGATTCTCCACACACTCATCAAAAAGCCATTGCGATGGTAGAGCCGAGGTTTGCCTGGATCTGCATACTCTCCTCCGGCCCCATAAAGATACGGTGGCCGTCGAGGTGGGATGCGAAGGTCACACCCTCCTCGGTGATCTTGCGCAGCTTGGCGAGGCTGAACACCTGAAATCCGCCGCTGTCGGTGAGGATGGGTCCGTTCCAGCGGGTGAACTTGTGGAGGCCGCCCATCTCAGCCACCAGCTTGTCGCCGGGACGCAGATGCAGATGGTAGGTGTTGCAAAGCATGACCTGTGCACCGATGTCCTTCAGATCGTGAGCGGACAGACCGCCCTTGATCGCGCCAGCGGTCGCAACATTCTGGAATGCGGGCGTCTGCACCGTGCCGTGCACAGTCTTGAACTCACCCCGCCGGGCGTTGTGCTCCTGCTTGAGCAGCTTGTAGGTCGTCAAAGAAGGCATAATGTTTTTCCTTTCTGCGCACGGAAAACAGCCGTGCATCCTGTGCCGCGTGGTCAGGCGGCAGTGTTCAGAAATTGTCAGAGTGTTTATATACAGCAAAAAAGCCCCATGTGGAGGCTTTTTATTCGGTGTAGCGCCGCGTATCTATTTTAACAGATGCTTACCGATAATGCAACTGCTTTTTGGCGGAAATCAGTGCCCGTGCGTAAAGCTCACCCCGGCAAAGTCATCTGCGGTCAAGACGTAGGTTTTGTTGTCCCAGGCTCCATTGACAAGCAGCTTGGCCTCTTCTCAATTTTGGGTCCTTTTTGATTTGCATTTCAAAAAACTTTTCGCGAAATGGGGGTAATCAGCGCCCACATTCCCCTCGAAAGGCATTTCCGCACATAAACAAAAATCCCCGAAAAGCCAGGCGCGAAGCCACTTTTCGGGGATTTTACTTTGGAGCTACTGATCCGATTCGAACGGACGACCTGCTCATTACGAGGCTGTCAATATTTCCGATTTTATAACATATCTTCGTTAAAACAGAAACTACCTGCGCCACCTCTTGCGCCACCTCCCTTGCGCGGAAGGTGGCGCAGTTTTTGCGTATTTACCGGTCGCTTGCCGCCCGTCCGCCTCACTTCACACTCTTCCGCAGCCGCTCAAACTCAGCGTCGGCCTGAATGGCCTCCTTGGTAAAGCTGTTATTGAACCACCAGTTGACCAGCGCAGACACGGTGGTGAAGCCGGTGGAGATGAGCTGCTCGAGCTGGGTGCTGTCGATGGGCAGTAGGGGCTTGCCCAGAGAGGACAGCACCTTATTGATAAGGGCCAGCGCCAGCACGGCGGTGCGGGAATATCTCAAGTAAACAAAAAATCCCCGATGCTCCAAACGGAACACCGGGAGTTTATTTTATCCAATAATTTCATCAATGCCTTTCAGGCCGTATGTAACGCTTGTCATGATATTCTCCTTACTGCTTTTTTGAAATTTTAACCCAGCGGGTTTTCATTTGGCGCGGGTATTGCTCCGGGTTTTTAGGCTTTCTTTTTCCTGTCCACTCAACACCGCCTGCTTTGCCTTCGCATTTATACCCGGCCGCCTTTTAGCGAGTTGCCTGTCTCGGTGTCCAAATGTACGTTACGACCTTTTTGTAACCCATTGCTCTTGCGGCGCGATATGCTGCGCCATATAGCATACTGCATACATCCGGCGTGCCATCTGTGCAAAGACGTGTGATCTCCAGTGTATAGCCATCGTCTAAAAATCTTGACACCGGTCTGCCGCATATGGCAACGCCAACAAGCACGCCGTCCTTTGTGGCACCAATAGAGAACTTATGCCCAACGACGGCTCCGTGATGCCGGTGATGCTCTTTGACGTACTCGTTTGCGGTTTTTAAAGTGACGGGGCATAGCTCCAGCATTTTTGTCACGCTTCCTTTCCTAGCGCCGCCTTTGCCCGGTCAAAAAAAATTGAATCACGGCACCGATGGTCTCATCAGTGATGGCCCAGCTGATAAGCCTGCCGTATTTGCTGGCGCTCAGAGCGGCCCGGAGCATCTTGACGACCCACGCCTTGCGCTCTGCGCCCCTCTTTGTACCCTGAATCTCCTGCTCTGCCCTCTCGATGAGGTCCAGCACCAGCGGCTTTACCGCGGCACCATAGCCCAGCCGGATGCAGCCCAGGGCGTAAAAGATAAAGCCGCCCAGCATCAGCACTGCCGCCACCGGGGCGGGAATGACGCCCAAAATGTTATTGATCGTTGCCATGTATTACTCTCCTCTCTCTTTTTTCGAGGTCTGCAATGCGGTGGTTTGCCACCTTCATCTGCTCTTCGAGCACCGGCACACGCTGGGCGAAGTTGTTGTGCGCCCGGACTTCCCGGGTCAGCTCTTCCAGCTTGGTTTCGGTCACCGCCTGCTGCTTGTCCAGCTTGGCGTCCATGCTCTGGGCGGTGCGGTTGTTGGAGACGATCACGCCAATCAGGCTCAGACCGCCGGTGATAATGGCTACGATGATTGCTTCACTCATGCGCCCTCCCGGAGACGGGTCAGGCCCTTCTTGCGGATGATTTTCGGATAGTTGAGGGTGGTGACGTTGAGGTCTACGTTGCCGGAGATGCCCGGCACGCTACCTTTGCTGGTGTGCTGGTGAGCGTTGTAGCTAAACGTCACGTTGGGCGTCTCGCCCGTGTAGTCGGCCAGCCAGACGTCCCACCGAGAGGACAGCCGAGCCATGTCCAGCTCGTACTTGTAACCGGTGTAGGTGTACAGTTGGGCGTAAAGCCCATCTTCTCCACCTGTTCCAGCGCGTAAGCGGTAAGGTTGGACAGGTCAAGCGTGGACAGCTGCTTGAGCTTGTTTTCCTCCACGTCCACGCAGATGGGGAGAAAAACTCCTTGCCGTAGACTGCCTGCCGCAGTAGGGCAAGCTCTGCATCGGCCATGGCCTCGCTGGTGGCGTAGGTGTAGTAGTAGACGCCCACGTCCAGACCGGCAGCTTTGGCGTTGCGGTAGTTGGTCTCAAAGGTGGGGTCGATATACAGGCCGTCTGCCCGCTTGGAGAGCTTGCGGTTGGTGCTCACCGCCCTGAGCATTGCTCCCTTTGTAGCCCGCCGCTGCCACCTGCGCCCAGTCGATAAGGCCCTGATACCGGCTCACGTCGATGAACCGGTAGGGCGGCTCTCCCTCCCAGCCGGTTACGGCCTCTGCCCCGGGGGCTTGGGGTGCAGGCTCGGGCTCGCCGGTGTCCTGCTTGTCCCCCCGGGCCAAAGATGGCCCGCACCAGCTTTTCCAGCAGCTCCAGCAGCTTACCCATCGTAGTCCTCCCCGTGATCTCTTTGTACTGCTCCGGGTGATCTCGTCCTCGGCCACCCGCTTGGCCAGCTCCGCTTTGACTCCGGCATGGCGGCGTGCGGGCATCTCTGCCCACGTTTTCGTGCCGGCGATGAGCCGGTTCGCCCAGATTTTATCCATTTTGAAATCCTCCTTACTTGTTGACGGCGGCGTCCAGCTCGCACAGCGAGTCCTCGATAGCCGCCTGCCGCTCCTGTGATGCCATATCCTGCTCACACAGGGCGTCCTCGATCTCCGCCACGAGACCGGGCATTTCCCTGAGCTTCTGCTCCTCTGCCAGCTTCCGGTGGAGCTCTTTCAGGCTCTTATCCATCTTGCAAAGACTCATCCGATGACACCCCCGATCATGGTGATATTGCCGCCGACGCCGGAAGCTCCCCGGGTGATCGTCACCTTGTAGTTAAAGGCCGCTCCCTTGGCGGCGGTCTTGTTGGCAAAGGCGTGGTGGACAAAGACCCGGCTTTCGCCGCGCTGGATGTCGGTGCAGTTCTCCCACACGGGGGCATCGTCCCGTGCGTTATTGGTCAGCTCCACGGTCAGGCTCATGTCTCCCGGGAAACTGCCCTCGAGCGTCAGCGCAGCCACGGTGATGGTGTCGTCCGCCGTCAGCGGCTGGGCCAGCGAGAGGACGGCACTTGTCACATTTTTGGTAAAGGTAGCGGTCCAGTCTGTCGAGGTCTTGCCGTCGTCCGCTTTCAGCACCAGTGTGTTCTCCCCGTTGAGGATCTGCTGGAACAGGGCCTTCTCGCTCAGGCACTGTACCGTGAGTTCGGTGCCGGAGGCCACGTTCTCGCGGACGGCCAGCGCCACGCCGTTCACCTTTTTCGGTGATGGTCATGGGGTCTCCGTCGCCGTCGGTCACGGTGTAGGGCAGTGTAAACGGCTCGTTCTTCTTGCCCAGCGCCGCGCCGCTCTCGCCTGCATCGCTGGTTACTTCCGGCGGCTGGTTTTCCGTGGCGAAGCCGTCCTTGTCGATGTACAGCGTCTCAGGCAGGGTGAAGCAGGGCAGATAGCCCCATCTTTGCGTATGCCCATATGTGGTACTAAAACGGCCCCAATCATTTCTGCTTACGCCGCTGAGCGCAACTCCGTCATAATAATAATCATTATCAGAAGAGTCGTGGTGATAAGACGTATTACCGCTCAGGGTTCTTGTCCATATGTTTGTCCCGAAATCAGTAAAAATATTTTCCAGTCTTTTCCTGGCTTCATCGGAGAGCAAAGCTCCTTCGGGTCTTGAAGATAAGCTGTACACGCTTTCGCTTTCTGAAAGTGTGAAGATTGAGGTGCTGAACGTCGTCCTGTGGGCTAAATATTTTGTTTTCCCCCATCCAGCCCTTAACGTCAGCGGCAAACTTATAAAAATAAGTAGTGGTGAGCCAATCGTAGATGCTGCAGGTGTACCCAGAATTCGTTGTTCCCCATGCAATATTGACTCTTCTGCCATACTCGCCGACGCTCGACCACGGGCCCTTCGTCGCCGGACTCTCCCGGCAAAACAGCGTCCGTCCCTTGCCGTTCAGGCCCGACTCGTAGTTGTGGCACAGCACGTAAAACTTGACTTTGGTGCTGCCTTCCATCAGGTATACAAAGCCATCGCCAATGGCTAAGTTTTTGATCTGCATTCAAATCCTCCTTCCTCTTAAAAATCCACCCTCGACGCCGCCTTGTTCCACACCCCCGTCAGCTCTACGCCGTCAAGCGTGTCAAAGGCCGAAACAAAGCTGATGCCGTTTACGTCTGCTCCCTGCGTCATCTCCAACAGTTTGATGCGCACACCGGTGGCCGCAGCATCCGCCGCAGCGCCGGAGAGGGTGAGGGTGGGGTCCACCCTCACGCCGCTCCCCGCCACCAGTCCTGTCACCACAGTTCCGCCCGCGTTGCCCAGCAGCGTTACCTGCACCCGGATGTCTCCGGAGGGCTTCGCCCGGGCGTAAAGCGGACAAAGCCGTCCTGCGCCTCGCAGTAGGCCGGGCATCCCGCTTCCTGCGCCGCTGCGCCGTAGTTGTCCGGGTAGGAGCCGAGAGCCGCATAGCCGGTCTTTGCTTCCGGCACCGGTGCGTCCTGCATCAGGGGCCAAGCTCCCTCTGCCTCCTCCCAGCTCTCCGGCGTCAGGGTCACGAGGCGGCTTCCCCGGTATCCGGCCCCGTCGCCTGCAAGGCCGGATACAGCACCTCACCGGCGCTGTTGTAGATAGGTTCACTCACTCTTTTTACCTCCGCCTTTGCCGTGACGACCACATTTCCGGTCACGGCCTCGATGTTCACGCAGCCCTCTTCGGCATTCCACGCCGTTTTCGTAATGTCCTCGCTGCCCATCTTCACGTTCACTTCGGTCAGCGTATATCCGCTCTCGGCGGTCAGGGCGGCTTTGTAGGCCCGGCCCTTGGCCACCACGACGGCGGTCTGGTCGGTGGTCACATGGCTCAGCCGGTTCACCACGCTGCACCACACCAGCGCCTGGCTCACCGTCACGCTGCATTCGGCCTTTGCGCCGCCTGCCGTGGCGCTGATGAGCGCGCTGCCCTCGGCCACGCCCCCGCACGATGCCGCCGCTCACGGTGGCTACGTCCTCCCGGCTGCTCTGCCACACCACGGTGCGGTCGTCGGCGTTCTCGGGCCGCACGGCAGCCGTCAGCCGGGCCGTGCCGTCCACGCTCAGCTCGAGGGTGCTGCGGTCGAGGGTCACGCTGCTCACCGGCACCCTCGCCGCCTTTACGGTCACGGTGCAGCTGGCCGTCTTGCCGCCCACGCTGGCCCGGATGATGGCCGCTCCGGCGGCGCGGGCCGTCACCACGCCGCCGTCCACCACGGCAGCCTCTTCGTTGGAGCTGGTCCATACGATGCTGCTCTGGGGGATGCTGGTGGGCAGCACCGTGGCCGTCAGGGCGGCAGTCCTGCCCTCCGTCAGCTCCAGCGTCCCGGCGCTCAGCATCAGGCTGGCGGCTTTCAGGCCGTCCTCAGCTACCATTACGCCGCACGCCGCCTTCACGCCGCCCGCAATGGCCGCGATCTCCGTTGTTCCGGCACAGATAGCCACCACCTCGCCCCCCGACCACACAGGCCGTCTCCGGGTCGGCGCTGTACCATACCACAGTCTGGTCGGCGCCGGCCGGTCTGACTGTGGCTGTCAGGGCCGCAGTCTCCCCGGCTTCAGTGTCAGGGTGGTCTGGCTCAGAGTCACGGTCTCCACCGGCGCCTCGGCCTCCCGCACCCGGACGGCACAGCAGGCGTATTTCCCGCCGCTGGCCGCGAGGATGGCCGCAGCGCCCGGCTTCTTGGCCGTCACGGTGCCGTCGCTCACCTCGGCCACGGTCTCGTCGCTGCTCAGCCACGCCACGTCGCCCTCCGGGTCGGCGGCTGCGTCCAGCACCGCCGTCTCACCCGCCGTCAGGGTCAGGGCGTCGGCGCTCAGGCTCACCCGCTCCACCGTCGGCTTTACCAGCACGGCGCACTCTGCGCTGCATCCGTCCGCCCGGGCCGTGATCCGCGCTCCGCCGGGGGTCTTTGCCGTAATGACGCCGTCCTCCACCGTGGCCACGGTCTCGTCGCTGCTCTCCCACAGCACGGTCTGCTCCGTTGCATTCTCGGGGCTGATCCGGACGCCCAGCGCTGCCCGGTCGCCCACATGCAAGGTCAGGCTGTCCCGGGTCAGCGTCACCGCTCCCACCGGTACCTCGGCCCATACCCCGCTCAGCTGGTCCAGCAGGGTGTCGGCGGTCTTGGTCTGATAGGCAGCTTCCCGCAGCAGACGCATCAGCAGGCGGCGCTCCTCCTTTTTCGGGGCAAGGTTCGCCGCCCGGTTCGCTGCCTGAGTGGCAGCGGTGCAGGCGTCCAGTGTCTCAGCTGCCGCGCCCAGAGCGCTGGCCGCGCTGGCAGCCGCAGCCGTGATGTCCGCCTGCGTCCTTGCCGCCGCAAGGGCAGCAGCGTTTTCGGCGTCCTCGGCGCTCATCCGCTCCTTCTGGGTGGCGGCTGCGCCTTTCTGAGCGGCATCCATCGCCGCCTGTGCCGTCTTGGCCGCGTCCTTTGCGGCTGCACCCTCGTTCATGGCCGTGTTCACGGCCTGCTGCACCAGCGCCACAAACTGGGCGTATACGCTGGGGTCGATGTCCTCCACCGTACCCGACAGCCCGATGGTCTCGTAGCAGTCGTATTTCGCCGGGCAGCTCATGGCCGTGTAGCCGTCCGCGCTCTGGGCCAGCAGCATCCACAGCCCCTGCCGGGCGGCAGTAAAGCGTCGGTCGATGGTCACTTCCCGGCTCTCGTCCAGCAGCACCGGCTGGGGCAGCGTGCCGCCCTCCTGCTCGATGTGCAGGGTCACGGCCATCCCGCTCCACTCCTCCGGCAGCGCGAAGCTCAGGCTCTCCACGCCCGCCGTTCCTACGCCGCCCAGATGCAGCACCCCCGGCTCGGCCCGCCAGCCCATCCCGCCGAATCGGTCCTTGATGATCCTTACTTTCACTCTGAGGCTCCTTCCTTTGAGAAAGGCTCCCCTAGCGAGGGGAGCTGCTTTGCAGCGCCGCCGTCAGGCGGACTGCAAAGCTGAGAGGTTCCCTTCCGGTCCACTGCCGTTTCTAAAGGCCTCTTCTTCTCCAGCCTACCACGTCCCCTGCTTCAAAACTACTGCGGACTTATTCAAGCCCGCAGTAGTTTTAAGGTCTCGCCGCAGGCGAGCACGAAAACGGCTCCCAGCATCTGCTGCGCTGCCGCTTGCATCTTGCTGGCCGCTGCCCCAACAGCTCCTCCCTGTTTCGGCCACCGGCCGTGGTCGTCGCCGTTGCAGACATACAAAAAAAGAACGAGCACCCCCGGCTCACAGCCAGAGTGCTCGTTCTTTTCTTAAAACTGATTCAGAATATCGTGGTGTCCGATGTCCAGCAGCAGTATGATGGTGTCTCCGTCGTATTGCCATATGACCCGAACATCCATATTGACGCTGAATTCGAACAGGTCTGTCGTTCCCTGTATCCGCTTTGTTCGCAGTGACGGGTATAGCGGATCCTGCATCAGCAGTTCCAGCTTCTTTTTCAGCTGTGTCCGTTCTGCTGCCGACAGCCGTTTCATGTTCTTGACGAACCGCTTGGTAAATGTGATCTTGTACGCCATCAGCTCACTCCATCCAACATCTCAAACAGCTCGTCAACGGTACCAAAGACCGGCTGTTCACCGGCTGCGATCTTCGCCTTTGTTTCATTGATCTCGCTGCGCAGCTCGTCCAGATACTTCTTGGGGTACACGGCCACCGGCATGATCTGGATGGTTCCGTCTTTTTCCACGATTTCCAGCTTGTCGCCCTCGTGCAGGCCCAGCCGTGCCACGATGTCCTTCGGGATAGTGATCTGAGACTTGGTCCTCAGCTCTGTCAGCATATCTGTCAGCTCCTTTGCATCGTTGGATTTTCCAACTTTCTTACCATCAGTATACGCCAACTGCGCCGGAATATCAAGTCATTTTACTTCACCCCCTCCCACCAATTTCTCTCGTCCTTCGCCTTCTCGGCCTTCTTGTCCGCCTGGTTCACCCACTGTGCAAAGTCCTTTTTCCTCGTACAGCGGATTCTCGTCTGCGTCCTCGAGGGCCAGCAGCTTCTTCTCCAGCTTCTCCCGGTCCCGGTCGCTTCCGGCCAGATACTCTTCCTTCACGGCCTCGGTGATCTTGGTCTTGATTCTGCCCTTGTCCTTGCCTGCGGTCAGCAGCCGGTTTATTTCGGCCTGCACGTCCTTCGCCCGGCCATTTTCCACTTCGTCCAGCAGGTCAGCGTACACGCTGGCGTCCTTGTCCCGGCCCTTTTCGGCCAGCAGCAGCTCGTTGGCCCTCTCGTTCACAGCGCCGGTCACCACGTCGGCCAGCTCCGCCCGCCGGGCAGAGTCTGTGCTGCCCACGTCCAGTCCCTCCAGCAGCTTCCTGAAGGCCGCTTTCCGTGCCGTCTCCGCCGCCTTCTCCTTGCCTGCGTTCTGGGCCTTGGCTGCTTCCAGAATGTCCTCGTCGTACTTCTTCAGCCGGGTCTTGAGCTGGCTGTCCACCTTGTCCGTCTTGTTCATCTGTTCCAGCTTCTTCATGGCCGCAGCAGCCTCCTCGCTGTCCCCGCTCTGGATGGCGTTGTACAGCCGGTCGTACTGTCCGGTGGCCGAAGAGGGTGCAGAGCTAAAGCTAAAGCCTTCGCCTCGGCCGAGGGCCTGTGCGTCCTCCCAGTAGCCCTCGAACGCCTGCATCACCTTCCGGATGTTGGCCGCCGGTACGCCGTACAGCTCAAGGCCGCACTGGATGTCCTTCAGCACCGCCTTGTTCAGCTTCTGGTGGTGCGCCGCCAGCTCTTCCTCGCTCATCTCCCCGGTGTCCGTCCGCAGCAGCTTGGCGGTCTTGGTAAAGGCAGCAAACAGATCGTTCACCGCACTGATATTGGTGGCGCTCACCACGTCGTAGTCCGCGCCGCTTGCGGCGTTCGAGATAACGCTGTAGATCTCCGCTCCGTACAAAAAGTTTCCAGCTGCGCTTTCGGTGTACAGGTCGAAGAACCGCTTGCCCACGCTGGCCGCCGTGATGTCGCCGTTCTCGTCCTGCTCCTTGTCCCACCGGTGGAGCAAAAAGTCCGCGCCGATCTTCATCAGGGCAAATACCGCCGTCTGCACCACCTGGCTTGCCGCCGCCCGGCGCAGGTCCTGTCCGGCCCGCTGCACCTCAGCTTTGTTTTCCGCACTCTGGTCGGCAGCATACCGGGCTTTCTGGGCCTTGTAGTCGCCCACCGCGTCGGCCAGGATGCCGTAGTTCTGGAAGCGCTGGGTGGTAAACATGGTCAGCGTCTTTACAAACTCATTGTCGCTGCGCTGGATGCCCGCCCGCTGCATGGTGGTGTAGTTGGGCTGGGTCTCCTCGATGACCCGCTGGTACATCTTGTTCACGGCTTCCCAGTAGGCTTCGCTGTTCCTTGATTCTTGGCTCCCCTCGGTAGGGGCTGCGAGCAACGCCGCCATCGGCGGACTGCGCAGCTGAGAGGTTTTCCTCTGTCAGCCCGAATTCCGCTGCGTGGCGCTCCACATACCGCTTTGAGCCCTCCCACAGCGCGGCCACCGTGATCTCGTCCATGCCGGTGATCCAGCCGGTCACGGCAGGCATGGCCTCCGAGGCCTTCGCCACAAGGTTTTTGTGCGCGCCGATGGAGCTCATCTCGCCCCGCTTCGTTCCCCGCAGGCGGTATTGCAGCAGGGCGTCTCCGTGCTGGCGGATCTCCGCTTCCACCGCAGCCCGCTGCTTGCCCGAGAAATTCTTTACGAAGGGCAGCACCGCCGCCATGGTGTCTACTCCCAGCACCGCCGCCGCCGTGGGCAGACTGGCTGCCTGCGCGATGGCCACGCCCGGGTTCACGGTCAGGATGGCCCCGGCGTAGTTGCCCCGCATCCGGTCGAGCGCCCGGCTCATGGTGCTGCTGCGGTGCCGCTGCCTGGTCTGCAGGTCGGTCAGCAGGTCGTTGATGTAGCTTACCGTCTCCCCTGCCCCACTTCTCGCCGATGATCTTGTCCTTCAGCACACCGATGCCCTCTGCCGTCTCCACGGTGCTGTTCAACACCCGCTGCACGTCCCGGATGGGGCCGCAAGGCCCGCATAGGCCGCCGTGTCCCGCAGGCTCCGCTTTACCACGTTCTGGCACTCTTCCAGCAAAATGGGCTTGTCGCTCTTCACGCGCTCCTTCAAAAAGCCCCGGCCCTCGATGGTGGCATCCATCTTCACGCCCTCGATCTCCGTCGCCAGCGTGCTCCGGTCTACCGCGATGGGGTAGTAGTTCTTCACGGTGGCCCGGTCGTAGCCCAGCAGCTTCATGCTGGTCTCGTTGATGAGGTTCGTGGTGTACCGCCCGAAAAAAGTCCTTCATGTCCTCACACCATGCCCGGTCATAGTCCGTCATGGCGTCCTGTACCGTCTGCAAAATGGTGTCGGCCATGTGGACGCCATCGGCGCCCACCAGCGTCCCCAGCATCACGGTCTGGCTGCGCTGGTAGGCTCTCTCGATGTTGCCCTTGGCGTACTGGGCGGCGTCCGGCAGGGTGAGGCCGCCGGTCATCAGGTGGTGGCGGCTGTCCTCGTTGCGCAGCAGCATGTACAGGCTGCACAGCTGTGCGTGGTTCAGCGGCACGGCATTGCCCTTGCTGTCCTTCAGGCCGATGTCCACCAGCTCCGCCCCCCGGCCCGGCAAAAGCTTCCACCTCTTTCAGGTGTTCCTTGCCGGTCACGTTGGCAAACAGGCTTTCGCCTTCCACGAGGATCTCCGTCTGCCGCCGCTGGCCGTCGTTCAGCATCTGCCCCAGCTTCTCCATCTGGCCGTTTTTGGTGTAGCCGCCCAGACGCCGGAACATTCTCGTTCCGCCCAGCATGTCCAGCTGGTAGCGGTTCATCGCGCCCTTCGCCTTCTCAAATTTCTCCCCGAAACCGTTGCCCTCCGAGTTCAGCACCTCGTGGGCGGCCTTCATGGCCATGCCGTCCACTTCTTCGGCCCTCGCAAGGGTCAGGGTCTTGTTCTCGGTCCGGATCATGTGCAGGGTGCTGGCCGTGATGGCCTTCAGCATCCGCAGCTGGTCCACCGTCATGGGCAGATAGGTGCGGTTCTCCGTCTCCCGGATTCGCTGGCGCAGCCGGTCCCGCAGCTGTTCGGCCTTGTCGCCGTCCGGCAGGGCCTTGGCTTCTTCCAGCTGCTGCCGCAGCCGGTCCAGCTTGGCCTGCTTGCTGGCGTTCATGTCGTCCCGCAGCTTCTGGATGAGGTTTTCTACGCCGCTGTTCTCCCAGTCGGCGTGGATGCCGGCGTCCATCTCTCCGCTGCGCCGGATGCTGTCCTGCAAAGCGGTCAGCAGCCACGGCGTTGTTGTTCAGCACTGCCATGTCCGCCAGCTTCGCCACCTCAGCGGCCTGCACGATGAGGCTCTTCTGTACATATTTCCCGGGCTTCGGCCGCAGCGCCATCTGGTTGAGCTGGGCCGCATTGTTCCGATGCTCCGTTTCAGTTCGTCCGCCTTCCGTCCTTCCCGGGCTTTCTTCTCCCGTTCCTTTGCCAGCGCTTCGGCTTTGGCATTTTTGACCGCACGGTTGGTCAGGACATTTTCTGCCTTTTCGGCGTACTCCTTCCACAGGGTCTCTGCCTTTTCGTCCCGTTCCTTCTGCAGCTGTTCCCATTCGGCCGCTTTCCTCTGGTTCTCCGCTGCCCAGTCTGCGATCTCGTCCTGTTGGAACACCAGCTGCCGTTCTGCATAGTCCGCACGCATCTGCTCCTTTGCATACTCGTGGGCCAAAAAGTCGTTTTCAATGTTCAACCGGCGTTCTTTCTCGGCAAACTTCAGGGTAATATCGTCCAGCATCCGCTGGCGTTCCAGCTTCAGTCTCTGGCTCTCTGCCTTCAACCGCCGCTCATACTCCTCCCGCAGGAACGTCAGCCGCTCGTTCATGTCGCCCACGGTTTTCAAAACTGTCTCGTCCGTCTCTCCCGTTGCCTCGGCATACTCCTGCACGGCCTGTCCCCGTTTGTTTTCCCGCATCCGGTCGGCAAAAGCTTTCCGCTGGGCCTGCTGCACACTCTTCAGCCCCTTCGTCACCTCAGCCGCCCGCTCCTCGCTTCCGGCGGCCATGGCGGCCACCTCCCGGTTATGCTTTAAGATGCCCTCGAACACCGCCTCGGCATCGGTCATCTCCGGGTGGCTCATGATGTCGCCGATCATCCGGCCCGCCAGCTCCACCTTGGCGTCCTCGTATTCGGCAGCGTCCGCAAACCGGCTCATCATCTTGGGCTTGATGGTGTCGTGTACGTTCATCAGCACATCGAGCCATTCCGTGCTCTCCATGACGGCTGCGCCCGCCACGCCCGCTTCCTGTGCCGCCGAGCGGAAGAGTGCCGCAGCGCTCTCCCTTCACGCCGCCCACGGCCCGGGTGTCGTTCACGATGGCCTCGTACTGTTCCGCCGGGTTGCCGTCCCGGTATCCCTCCGCCTGCCGCAGCTTCACGCCGTGGCGCCGGGCCTCGGCCACCGCCTCTGTCCAGCTTCCGTACCGCTTCACAAGCTCCGCCTTGGCCTTGCCGTTCTTGTCTACCGTGTAGGTCAGGTCATGCAGGTCGGGGTATTCGTCCCACAGCTCGCTGTTGCGGTAGGTCGCCCCGTCCAGCACTTCGCCCGCCAGTGTCTCGGCCAGTCCCCGCGCCTTGGCCATATCCGCGCCCTCCGAGCGCAGATACTCCACCAGCGCCCGCGTCTCGTTTGCCAGCTTCGTCCGGTCGGCCCGGCTGCCGTTGGTCTTGGTCCATCGGATGGCGAGGCTCTCGAGAGCAGCGTCCGGAGCCGGGTGTTCTTCGTCAGGCCGAAGAACTGGTTCAGGGTATCAAAGGCCGCTGCCTTCTCCGCCAGTACCCGGCTGGCCTGCCGCTGCTGGTTCTGCTTGGCGTCCCGATCTGCCTGCTCGGCCAGCTGAAAGCGGGTGGTTTTCTTCACAGGTTCGTCGGTTCTCTTGCTTTCGTCGGAGGTTTGTGCTATACTTTGTTTAGAAGATACTTCCTGGGTGTCTGCAAAGGCACTCAGCATCGCTTTCGGGAGCGATGTGGCGGTATCTTCTTTTTTTATTGGTAAGCCTTGAGTATTCAGTGTTACATAGCTTCCATCCGTCCAGCAGACTTCATGTACATAGAACACCCTTCGATTATCATGACGGTAAGAATTGACGATAACACTTTCATAAAGTCTTGCTCCATTGATCTCAACAGGTGCTGCAAAAACATAGGTATCATAGCCTCTGCCCTGCCAGTTCTTTTTCGTATCCAATTTGACGGCCGTTTTTAATAATTTCAGGAATTGCGCCTACTGCCGCTTGTTTTTGCTGCGCTGTTACCGTGTTGAATTGTAGTTCTTGCACCTTTTGCGGTCAATTCTACTGTTCCAAATTCCGACCTCTCAACACGATTTCCGAGAGAATCAAAATAAGCTGCAACATTCGCAATGTTTTCTTTTCGGCTTGTGCCAAACGAGACTTCCGTTCCCTTAATGACCGCTGCCGTTTCCATCTGCTCGAGCTGTGTAAGATTTTTATTCATCTGCTCAACAAGGGAATTTTTACCCTCGTGCAGCTGAAACCGCATTCCTTTCTTTTCCGCCGCGCTCTCGGTCTTGAGGGCTGCGGCGTTTTCTTTTGCCGTCCGCAGGTTGTCCATGGCCTTTTCTGCGTGAGCAAAATACTCGTCCTGTAAGGTGCGCTTTTCGGCCTCGGCCAGACGCTTCGCCTTCAGGGCGGCGCGGTCGTCCGGGTCGATGGTCAGCACTTCCTTCGCCCGGCTGATGAGCCCATCCAGCATCTGCCGCACCTGCTCCATCACCTTGTGGATGGCGCCGCTCTTGCCTGCGTTCTTCTCTGCCTGCCCGCGCTGGAACGTCACCCAGCGCTTGAAGCTCTCCTCGCTGTCAAAGATGCCCCGCCATGCGTCGGCCACCAGCTCTTCCGCTGCCTGCTCATAGGTCAGGCTCTGGGCGCTGTAATCCCGCAGTTTCGCCCGGATCATCTCGTCCAGGCTTTCGTAGCCGCTGCTCTTCGCCAGATATTCCAGCGCGTGCTCCTGCAAAGTCCTTGCGCCCTCGGCATCCAGCGCGTTGTACCAGTGGTAGTCCTCGTGCAGCACCGTGCCGAAGATGTCCTGCGTGCTGTCGCCGAAGAAGATCCGGGCCGTCTCGGTGTCCACATAGGCCCTGACGTTCCGGTCGTTCTGCAGCACATCCCTCAGCACAGCATCCGTGCCGGTGGCCGCGGCGTTCAGGCGGATGATCTGGTCGGCCGCGTCGCCCTCTGGCCGCATCGTACCCTTGTCGTATACCTCGCCCCTGCCGCTGGTACTCTCGCTGCCAAGCGCGCCGCCCAGGCCGGTCATCTTTTCGGCATACAGCATCCGTTCGCCCTTGCCCTAGGGTGTAGGCGATCTCAAGGGCCGTCCGGCCGGCGTCGGTGCTCAGGATATAATTGATGTCCGCCGCCGTCCCGCTCATGCTGCCCGCCAGCTCCAGCGCCTGCGCAAAGGTGTCTGCACCGCTCCGGCCCAGCCGGTACAGCGGCGACGCTGCGGCAGCATACCGGTCGGCGTCCACCCTGTCCGGCATATTTTTGCTGATGGTCTCAGCTGCCTTGTCCGTCACCCGCCAGTCTTCCAGCGCCCGCTGCACCTCAGCCTCCCGCTGGGTCTTCGGCGCTTCCGGCCGGAGTCCCAGAGTCTCCCGCAGCGGGCGTTCTCGTAGCTGTCGGTTTCAGCTGCGGCGGCAGTCGCTTCACGCACGTTGCCCGGTGCAGCCATTTCCGGCACGACATCGGCGATTTCTGCGGGAGTGTCCTGTACTGTCTGCGGCACACTCGCAGCTTCGCCGGGCAGCTCTGCGCTCTGTACAGCAGGCGCTGCTTCGCTTTTTACGTTCTGCTGTGCGGCGATCTCCTGCAGCATCCGGCGGGTCGCGGCCGCAGTGTCGGGCAGCGTCACACCGTAAGCCTGCTCAAAAAAGCCGCACGGTTTTCCCGGTTCTCGGCGTTCGGCGTAAACAGCCCGATGGTCTTGCCCGTCAGGCTGTCGCTCGCCGCCACTTCGGCAAACTGCCGCACCGCCGGGTTTTTCCGACTGCGTAGCAGCGGCCTCGTTTACGCTGCTGCTTCCCTCTTTCGCATCGCCCGCCATCTCACGCCCCGCAGCACTTCCGGCGTCCAGCTCAGAGCTGCCCGACACGCCAGTGGCGCTTTGCGCCCGGCTGCGGCTCCCAGCGCCTGCTGCGCAGGGGCCGCTGCCGCCGTCCTCTGTAGCAGCGCCCGCCATTTTACGTCCCATAGAGCTTCCGGCGTCCAGCGAAAACTCGCCCGACACGCCAGTGGCTCGCCCCTCTGGGGGAGCTGTCGGCGAAGCCGACTGAGAGGGCTCATTCCCTGCCAGCGCTCTATCAGCAGAGGCATCCGCAGCCTCATTAAAGGAGCCCGGGTTGCGGCTCCCGGCGTCTATTTCGGCCCTTGGGCGGGCCTCATATCCTGCCGGCCGCTGCCCCAACAGCGCCTCCCTGTTTCCGCCACTGGCGGCGGTCGGCGCTGTTGCCCTGTCCAGCGCTTCGCTCATACTGTGCAGCCCTGAGCCCACAGCGCCGCCCAGCGCGCCGGACGCGCCGCCGGAAAGTCCGCTTTCCAGCGCGGTGAGGAAGGTGTCTTTGGTAAACAGGTCCTTCGCCGCCTCGCTGTCCCCCAGCGCCGCGTCGATGGCCATGTCGGCATAGGTCTCCGCAAAAGCCTGCATCGAGTTGTCGATGCCGCCCGAGATGGCCGCAGCCACCGCCGGATAGCGCTTCGCCAGCTCCGAGCTGCCCGCCAGCCCCTGCACCCAGTCCGCGATCTGCCCTGCCAGTGTGTCCTTCGCGTAGTCCGAGCCCATGGTCTTTGCAAGGTCTGCTGCGCCCACCGAGTTGATGGCCCATCCCGCGCCGAACTTGGCGAGGCCGCCGCCCAATGCCTTACCGGCGCTCTCGCCCTTCTCCGCGCTCTGGCCCATGGCCTCCGCCGCTCCTGGGCGCTCAGGATGGGCAGCACTGCCGCCGGGTTCACGCCCGCCACGGTAAGGTTCTCCGCTGCGCTGGTCACAGCCCCCATCACGGCCCGCTGCGCCGGGCTCAGGCCGCTCTGGGCCGCCGCCGTCAGCTTCTGGCCCCGGTCGTAGAGCTGGTAGCCCACGCTCTGGTTCTTGTCGATGCCGTCGCTCACTTCCAGCCCCCGCCAGCCGCTGGCGCATCTCCCGGATCTCCTTGGAGTTGTACCCCATCGAGATGAGCTCCCGGTTCCGGCTCTCGGCCAGGTGGGGTTATAATCCATGTCCACGTCGGTCAAAAGGTCGAAAAGGCTCTGGGCGTGTTCGTCGCCCTTTACCTCCTGCTCCACCTGTTTCCAGTTCTTCAGGGTGGCGTCAATGTTCTTTCCGCCTGCACGCCGTACTCCGCGCCCAGCACCGGGGCAGCTGCCACCGTGTCCGGATGCCGCCGATGGTGTTCGCCGCCCGGCGCGCGCCCCGCTGCCATGCAGGGATGGCGTCCAGCGCAGCGTTCATCTTCCGGGCCTCGTCGATCTGCGCCTGCGTCCAGCCGCCCTTTTGGATCAGGTCGGCGTCCGTGTACGCGCCGTGGGTGTTGTCCACCCGCCGCACCGCGTCGGCCAGATTCTTGTTGTCCCCGGTGTCCAGCCACTGGTTGATGCGGTCAAACTCGTCCGGTACGCTGTCCTTGGCAAAGCTGGCTCTCAGCTCCTGCGCCCGGCCGGTGCCGTAGGCCATGGCCCCGCTGCCCACGTTCTCAGCACGTTTCCGCTCTTCGCCGGAACGCCCCACTTCTGCCCCATGTCCAGCGCCCTTTCGGTGGGGCTTCCTTTAGAAGGGCTCCCCCTGATAGGGAGCTCCGTTCTCGCGCGGCGTCAGCCGACGGGAACGGTGAGAGGTTTTCTTTCCGCCCGCTGATGTTTTCCGTGGCTGTGGGCGAAGCTGCCTGAGAGGGCTCGTTCCTCGCATCCACCTCCCCATGTCGCTTATGTGCCGCTCGGTATACTGCTGTAAGGCTTTGTCCCGGGTGTTCTGCTCCTGTTCTGCCTGACGTTGTGCTTCCTTTTTGTCAAACTCCCGGCTCCACTGGCTCAGCTGCTCCTTGGTGACGCTGCTCTTCTTTGTGGTGATGTTCTGCGCAGTGCTGCCCGCCCCACTCACCTTGTCCGGGTTCTTTGCGGCAAATTCCCTGCTCCATTGTGCGAGCTGCTGTTTGGTTACTGCCATTCCGTCTTCTTCCCTTCTTTTTTTGTCTTACAAATAGTATTGTATTTGTTATTCTGTTATTGAGGAGATGATGTCGTGAAAAGTTATTCGTCCCGCGAGGTCATAAAGGCGCTCAAGGCCGACGGCTGGTATGAGGTCAACTGCGTGGGCAGCCACCACCAGTATAAACACCCCCGCCAAGCCCGGTCGCGTCACCGTAAAGACCCCCGATAAAGATATTCCCGGGCTACGCTTAACCGCATTGAGCAGCAGTCCGGCCTTAAATTCCGCTGAATGATAGGAGGCTTTTCTGATGAAAAAGAATCTTCCCGACCGTTACTTCTATCCTGCCGTGTTTATCTACGAGGACGGGCAGGAGATCGCTGTCGATTTTCCCGACCTCGGTGTCGCCACCAGCGGTACGTCCGAGGACGACGCCCTGCTTTCCGCCCGCGAGCTGCTTGGCTGCGTGATGTGCGGGCTGGAAGAGGACGGCGAGCCTATCCCCGCCCCCTCGGCCCTGTCCGCTATCCAGCCTAAAAGAAAACGAGCGGGTCGTGCTGGTCGATGCCTATATGCCGTCTGTCCGGCTCGCCAGTGTCAATCGTTCGGTAAACCGCACCGTCACTCTCCCGGCGTGGCTCAATGCCGCCGCCCTTGAACGCAATGTAAACTTCAGTCAGGTCCTTCAGGACGCGCTCAAGCACCAGCTCCACCTCGCCTGACTTTATCCCAAAGCCTCCTGCACACGGTCGTGCAGGAGGCTTTTTCTGTTACCCTGCCAGCTCAAAGGCTTTCCAGATCTCGTCGTCCGTGTATCCCTGATACTTCAGGCTGTCAAAAATAGTCTGGTCATCCGAGCCGTGGTTTCTCTGGCCCTTGATGGCGTTCGCCGCCACCTGCGCCCGCTGCGGGACACGGGTGTCGTCCTTTATCCAGCCCGCATCCGTCAGCGTCCGCTTGTAATAATCATATCGCGGGTCACTCGCTTTCATTGTGACAAACTCCTTCGACATACTCAGCAGCTGAGCATAGGTCGGGCTGCTCCTGCTGCCCGAAGAGCCGCCCGAGCTGCCGCTCCTTCTGCCCGAAGAGCCGCCCGAACTGCCGCTTCTCCGACCGCTGCCCGAAGAGCCGCCCGAGCTGCCTGCGCTCTTTGTTGCCAGCGTCGTCGCAAGCTGCCGTCCTGCGATCGTCCTGTAATTTCCCACAGAGTTCGGATCCAGGCCGTACAGCTCCAGCACCGCCCGTGCGGCCTCGTCGCTGCCGCCGCCTGCCAGCCCGGCTGCGGTCGTGAGCGCACCCGCCTTGTCTGCGCGGGTGATGGGTGCGCCGCTGTAATTGTCGAAGATTCCGGTATCCAGACCATACCGGCCCAGCACGGCGTTCGCGGCATCGTCCGCTCCCTGCTTGTACAGATTAAACGCCTGCTCGTAGGCATTCAGCGCATCGCTCTGGCCGGTGCGCTCTTTGTTGTACTCCCACTGTTCCCGGGCAAACTCGTTCTCCCACTGCTGCTGGGTGTATCCCTTGTAGGTGTGTCGTAGGCCGTCAGACCGGCTCTGCCCACACTCTTCGCCATCTCCCACAGGTTCGAGAGGAAATCGCTCTTCTCCTGCGCCGCCTGGTCTGCCCGGCTCTTCTTGTAGTCCCGCCAGTCCTGCGCGTTGGCCACCGCCCCTGATGCTCTGCCGCCTCGAGGCTGTCCTGATTCTGCAGCGCACCCAGCAGCCCTGAGAGGCCGTTCTGCTTCAGCTGGTACATGGTCAGGGCCTTGTCCCGCAGTCCGGCCAGCCCGTCGTCCACGTTGGCCATGGCCTGCTGGTAGCCCTGCTGGGCCACGCTGTTTGCGTAGCTGGAGCCGTACCCGCCGCTCAGCGCGGCAGCGCCCGCAGCGGCGTTCTCAGCCGCTGCCCCTTCGCCTGCGCGCCCGCGCGGTACTGCCGGTAGAGTTCGCTGTCCGTGCCTACGTCATAGCCCGCATTGCTGGCCGCGCCCATGCTGTCCAGTGTCTCGTTGATCCGGTCGGTGTAGTTGCTCTGGTACGCCCCCCGGCATCGCGTTCTCCGCTTCCTTCTGCGCCGCCTGCGCGTCCCTGTATCTCTTAAAAACTCCCATTCGAAACTCCCTTCTTGACAAAATACGCGAAATGCATATATGCTATACTTATAAATTCGGAGGTGAATCTTGATGCCGATGACAAACTATACTTTCTATCCCGCGGTGTTCCACCCCGAAGAAACGGGTTATTCTGTCACCGTCCCCGACATCGAGGGCTGCTTTACGCAGGGTGATACGATGGATGAGGCTGTGCGGATGGCACAGGATGCCATCGGCCTGATGCTGGAAGAGTGCGCTGTCTGCCCCACTCCTTCCGTTCCTTCCTCTCTTCCGGTGGAGGCCGGAGACTTTGTGGTCATGGTCCCCTTTGATATGGCTGCTTACCAAAAGCAGTTCCGCCCTGTTAAAAAGACCCTCTCCGTCCCCGCTTGGCTCAATGATGCAGCCGAGGCCGCACACATCAACTTCTCCGGCGTTCTTCAGGACGCCTTGAAGGAAAAACTCCATCTTGCATAAGACTTCCTTTAAGAAAGGCTCCCTCGATAGGGGAGCTCCGTTTTTGCTCCGCCGCAGGCGGACAGAAACGGTGAGAGGTTTTCTTCCGCCGCTCAGCCCTTCCGGGCTGGGCGCTTTTTCTTTACAATAAGCCCATCAGTATGCTTGCACCTACGCTCAGGATCGTGTTCAGAAGTCCGCTCCCCGGCTCTTCTTTGCCTGGCTTTCGCTGGCCGCCTGATTGTACGCGCTCTGATAGTAGTTGCGCTGGTTCTCCCAGTTCTGGTAGTTGGTCTGGTACTTCTCGTAGTCCTGCGCCTCGGCCTGCTGGTAGCCGCTCAGCTGGTTCTGCAGGTCGCTCTTTTTCTGGGTGTACTGGTTCAGCGCCAGGGCTGTACAGACTGTTGGTGGCATTGCTCAGGCCCGCCATGGCATTCTTGTAGGCGCTCTGGCCCGCCCAGGTGCCGTAGCTGGAGCCGTACCCGCCCGAGATGGCGCTTGCGTTGGCCTGGGCGTTCTCGTTGGCCAGCTTCGCCTGCCGGGTGTAGCTGTTCTTGTACTGCTCGTAGGCAGCATCCCGGTGGGGTCGTAGCTGAAATCCTTCATCCCGTCCAGCTTGCCCATCACGCCGTCGATCTTGTCCTTGTACTGGCTGGTGTAGTCGCCCGGCCTCTTCGCCTCCCACGCATCCAGCTGCGCTCTCGCATTGCTCAACTTGCTCATAATTACACTCCTTCCTTTAAGAAAGGCTCCCCTCGCTAGGGGAGCTGCTTTGCAGCGCCGCCGTCAGGCGGACTGCAAAAACTGAGAGGTTTTCTTCCCGGCTGCTGCCGTTTCTAAAGGCCCTCTCCGCCTTATTTCAGCTTCTCCTGTAAATCCCCCGAGAGATTCTCGGTGTCAATGTTGCTCAAAATATATTCCAGCTGCTCCTGCATCTGGTACAGATAATTCCTCAGCTCCCGGGCACTGTCCGCGTCCAGTTTTTCCAGCCTCGGCATCGAGATCTTGGAAAGCCCCACAATGCTTGCCATAGTTTCGCTCCTTTCTGCCCTCTGTCGCAGGGCACTACATTTTACGCCAAGTCAGGCTTCAGGTGTCTAGCTCAGACCTGTCCGGCCTGCCAATGGCTCCCCTCTTAGGGGAGCTGGCGCGAAGCGCCTGAGAGGTCCTGCCGGGCGAGCGTTCTTCCAAAGGCTCTACCTTTTCGGCATCGCTCCACTCACTCTTCCGCCCTCGCTGCTGCTCAGCGTCATGGCGATGCTCCGCACCGCGATCTGTCCTTTTCCGGTCAGACGCAGCCGCATGGTGTCGTGCCGGGCCGGGACAAAGGGCAGGTTCACCTGCACCCGCCTGTCCCGGTGTCCACCCGGCCCTTTTCTTCCCACTCGCCGCCGTCGAAGCTGGCCCACAGCGTCACCACCGTCCGCTCCATGGCGTCCAGCCGCACCGTCACCCGGCTGCAATACTTGTCGTCCGGGTCTCCGAGTCCGATGTCGCCGGTCACGGCCTCGTATTCCACCGTGTCCTCTTCGCCGCCGGCTTCCCGGCTCCCGTCTGCGGCCCAGATGGCCTCTTTGTCCCAGAGGTAGAGCTGCCGCCCGGTGCTGCACATGGCCCAGCCGGTGGCGTCCTCCTCGTGCCAGAGTCCCTTTTTCTGTGTCGTAGACCAGCAGCCGCTGCCCGCCGGGGCTCTCGGTGTGCGGGTAGTACCGTCCCACCAGCCCGCCGGCGGCCGCCCTTGTCACCGGCTCATGGCCGTCTCGTCCAGCGAGGCCGACACCTTGGTGGGCAGGCTGCCGTCCCACGCCATGACGCCGTCCATCGAGAGGTAGTACAGTGTCTCGTTGATGACGCAGAGGCTCTGGTGGGCGCCCTTGGCCACGCCCGAGCACTGGATGCTGCTCATCTGGTAGTCGCTGGGCTTGGTGCCGTAGAGCTTGTGTAAGCCGTTCTCCTTGAAGAAAAGCACGTATCCCATGCAGGTAGCCGCGCCGGTAAAGGCTCCGTCGCTGCCCACGGTCACGGCGTAGCTGTCTGCCGCTGTGCCGCGATAGGAGAACCAGTTGGTGGCGTCACCCAGCTTGCAGGCATAGATGACGTTCTCGGTGCTCGAGCAGCCCCAGACACGGTTGTTGTGCTCCGTCAGCCAGTCCAGATCCGGCACCCGCCGCTGGGCCGTCACGTCCGGGAAAGGCCCGTCGAAGGTCTGGGTGGTCTTGCCGTCCATGGCCGTCCACACCACGCTCTGGCTCGTCACCACACAGGTGCCGTAGTACAAAACGCTCTCGATGTCCGGCGCGATGGAGAGGATCACCGAGTCCCCGGCCACGTCGTCCACCACCACGTCCCCGCCGAAATCGGCAGAATAAGCATTCTTCACCACGCTGGGGATGCCCGTCAGGGTCACAGTGTCCCCAGCCTTGAACGCTTTGCCCAGCCCCGCGCAGGTCACGCGGCAGTAGTTCAGCAGGATGTTCTGCCACCCGCCCGCCGTGCTGTAGAGCTTCAGGGCGTCGCGGTAGCTCCACGGGGCATCCTCGGCCTGCTTGAGCCAGACGTCGCCGTTCTTGGGGCTTTCCGGCTCGGTCGCGCCGAATTTGTTCGGCGTGTACACCACGCCCGCAGCGTCGCAGGGGTCACAGTCAGGCTTTTGCCTCCCTGCTGCCAGCTGGAGCCCAGCGCGCTCAGTGTCCCCGCTGCGGTGTCAAAGGACATCTTATCCGGCCAGATGAGCACCTTTGGTCCCCATGCCCACCATCTTCTTCTCGCTGTCCGTCAGGGCGTCCTTCAGCTCCACGGTGTCGCCGCCGTCGTCCGGGGCATACCGCAGGGTCGTGCCTTCCACGGTCAAAAGGCCGTTCAGGTGGTACATCCGTTCATCCCGGTCGCTTGACGCACCTTCCGCCGGGGCTTGCGGGTCTCAAGGGCCGGGTATCCCCGCGAAGAAAAGTTCTTCTCCTTGCTCAGCTCTGCCTCGCTGCAGGCATACCCCTCGTTCAGCCCGCCAAATACCCGCAGCAGCTGCCGCTGGCTGTTGATTTGATTCAGACTTGTGCTTATCATTTCATCCTCCTTCCGGGTTCTCGTTCTTATTCCAATCGGAGAAACGAGAAAAAAGCGTTTAGCGCAGCGGCTAGCTTTTTTCCGTTTCGACTTCTCCTTTTTGGTCTGAAAGGGGCGAGCAGCCCCTTTCCCGTGCCTCCCGCGCTTCGAAGTAGCGGGTGCTTTTTCTGGTTCTCTTTGGCACGCAAAGAGAACATATCTCACGTTAAAGTTTCCCGCCGCCTACCGGCATATAATTTCGCCTCACCCACGCCGCAAACTCCTGCACATAGCTCGTGTAGAGCTGCAATTCGTTCGCCGCCCGGGCCGTCTCGCCGAGGGCAAGGTCCATCTGCGCCGCCAGCCAGTGGGGGTAGAGCGCTTCCGCTGCGTTGTCTGCCAGCAGCGGCGTGTCGTATTCCAGCCCTTCCGCCCACAAAATATCCGCGCCGCGTCCCTCGAAGTCGCTGCCGGTGTCGCTGCGCTCCACCACGCTCCGCCGCAGGCCGCTGTCAGCCTGCCGCAGCCACAGCTGCTTCATCTCGTCCGAAAAGCTGTTGTTCGGCCTCAGCTCGTCGGCCATCTTTATCGCTTCGCCTGCTGTCATAAAACCTCCAAAACAAAATCCCCCCGGCGCAGCAAGCGCCTGCAAGCTGTACCGGGGAATATCTCTCTGCCCTCTGTAACAGGGCTCTCCATTTTACGCCTCATCGGGCCTTGAGCGTCCAGCTCAGGCCTGTCCGACACGCCAGTGGCTCCCCTATTAGGGAGCTGGCTGCCGTAGGCAGACTGAGAGGTTAAATGGTCATCATCTGCGTACCGGCCGCCGCCTGCATGGCTTTCCGGCTCTTCCGGGCCGCCTCGGCGTCCTGCTTGATGCTGTGCTCCAGCACCTCGGCCACAGCCTTCGGCACCTTCACGTCGATGCCGCGCTGGATGAGGTAGCTATCGCCGTTGACGCCCACGAACACCGGCGCCGCGTAGCGGTCGTCGTCCTTAAACAGGTGGATGGTCACCATGCCGTCGTCCTTCTCTTCGGTCTTTGCCTCGGTCTTTGCCTCGGTCTTTGCCTCGGCCTTTTCCACGGCATCCGCCGTTCTCCACGGCATCCGCCGCAGCAGTCTCTTTCTTAGTCGCCATAGTATCCTTCTTTCTGCCCTCTGTCGCAGGGCTATTCCTTTTGCGCTATAGCCTCTCCCTTTGGGAGAGGTGTCACCATAGGTGACGGAGAGGGCAAGCCCGTTGCGATAGCGCTATCATGCGTCGATAAGCAGGCTCTTTGTCAGAGCCATACTATCCGCCGCGTCCATGCCAATCTGTCAGCATCCTTGCCCTCTCAGGCCACTTCGTGTCCAGCTCTCCCAAAGGGAGAGCCATCAGAGGTGCGTCAGTTCGCCTTCGCCTTCGCGCTGTACTTCGGGCTGACGCTCTCGATGCGCACCATGTACTGCTCACACAGGCGCTCTGCGGTCTTGATGGCCTTCCAACCCACGGACGCGCGCTGGTTCAGCGGGTCTTCGCCCGCGCCCAGCTGCTTGACGATGTGCTGCAGGCCGCCGCCCTCCACCTCGGTCACGGCGTAGGCGTGAGCCGCCAGCACCAGCGTACCGAACACGGCCAGACCGCTCGGGCAGCCGTCGCCGGTCCAAATTTTCGCCTCGCTGGTCTCGATGAAGCGCACACCGGCCAGCTTGCCGATCTCGCCGTTGTAGATGTTCTCGGGGTTAGAATACTTGTGGACGTCGATCCACCCGGGTTGCGGCGCAGGTCATAGGCCACATAGGGGTGGACGATGGCCACATAGCTCTCGCCGATGGCGTCGGCATTCTGGGCCTTCAGGGGCAGTGGCCGCCTGGTCGATGAGGTCGGGCGTCAGCACACTGGCGGTGGTCAGGGTTGGCGCGGCTGGTCACAGCAGTGTCGCCCGCCGGGTCGCGTAGATGACATTGGTGCCGCCCGCCAGCACCTCACGGGTCACGGTGTCCAGCGTGCGGCCTGCCTGAGATGCCAGTCCTTGGTGGCCTGGGTGATGTTGTTGTCGATGGCGGTCAGCTGCAGCACGTCGGTGATGGCTGCCCAGCCGCCGTACTGGTTCACGGTGGCGGTCATAGGGGTGACGGTCAGGGCCTGAGCATTGGGGGTCACGCCCTCGGTCAGGGGCTGGTGGCCTTGGGCAGCGCGTCATACTTGCGGAACTCAATGGTCTTGCCGTTGTTGGCCGGGATGGGGTAGCTGTCGCCGAACTGGTTATGCACCAGCAGCGGCTCTGCCTGGTCCAGCAGGCGCTTCTCGTAGTAGGTCTT
>VOFC01001296.1_pt1 | contig 38574 bp, 59 predicted proteins | sample 5384161 | NCBI WGS metagenome assembly VOFC01 (sample SAMN12384722, study PRJNA508395) | human gut metagenome | isolation source: healthy gut B | host: Homo sapiens | reverse complement strand
TCAGTAATACTTCGTTCAGTTACGTGATACTATTGTTATATAATTGGAATTTATCTTGTGACAAAATTCATAAGAATGTGATATAATATATGGTAATCAATGAATAAATAACAAGAACATTTTTATTTGCCCTCTGTAGAAACAAAGGAAGAATAAAATGTTACATTGATACATGAAAAAATAAGAACTAAAACAAATGTACTTGTACTCAAAGCTGTATATATGCACGATATTCATCGGATAATACAGCATTGGAGAGTCTATGGAGCACTGAGTAAGATTAATTAGAGAGTTTGCAAGAAAGAATAATATAATCATTGTGGGGTGAGTATATAGATAAACACAAAGTGCAAAACAAGATGACCGTAAGTGCATTTCAAAAATGATGAAAAGATAGTAAATCAGCAAACTGACAAGTGATAGTACATAAGCTGGATAGATTTGCAAGAAATCGATTGATAGTGCTTTACATATAGAGTTCACCTTCGTAAGAATAGAAAATATTTGATTTCTGCGGGTGGAACAGTTTGATGATTCTCCTGAAAGGGTGCGATGATGGAAAGCTGTTATAGAAAGCAATGTCAGGAGTATTATTCACATCTTGCAAGAGAAACTATGAAAGGCTTAACCGAAAATGCACTTAAAGCGAAAGGAGTCTTGTGGTGAAGTATTCCACCATTAGGATATGATTTGGATGAATATATTTTATAAAGTCAATGAGTTTGAGGCTCAGGGTGTAAAACTTATTTTAGAATGTTCTTGAGGTTGAGACATATGGAAATAATAAGCAAATTGAATGTAGCTGATTTATCGAACTAAGTGTAATCGATTATCGGTGACACTAGATCCTAAGTCTAGCGCGTCTGCCAATTCCGCCACATCTGCAAACAACATAATGGATTATATCAGATACACATACATTTGTCAACACTTTTTAAAAAAAAATTTTTTATGAAAATATTTTTCAGATAAAAAATTTTAGTGAAATTGTAAAAAGGACTGTACAAAATTTAATTGTTATAGTATAATTATGTTATTAATGATTAGCGATCATCAAGCTAAGAGAGGGAGAAAAGAAAATGGAGAAAAGAAAAAATTGCTGTCTGCGATACTTTCTGTATCAATGATTGCAAGTGCGTTCACTGCCTTGCCTTTATCAGCAAGTGCAGAGGGTGAACAAAATTCCGGTGAAGAAGTTACTGCGACTGTTTCACCGAGTACAACGGCTGGAGTTACGACAACAGGTGAACCTGTTGCAACAGCGACAACTGAAGTTGAGTCTACAGACGAACCTGCTACAGCTGCAACTCCGGAGGCAAACAGGAGTTGTTTACGAAGACCCAAAAAATCAAAATTACAAATGCTAAAGCTGACAAAGTAACAATCGTAATTTCAAAGTATTACGATAACAAAAAAACTTTAGCAGGCGTAGAACTAAAGGAAAATGTTACACTTGAAAACGGTAGCGGTGAAGTTGCTTACGATTTACAAGGTAAAGCAGCTAAAATTATGGTTTGGGATGATATAAAGACAATGACACCTTTATTTGCAACAACAAGTGTTGAAGGTACTGTTGATCCTGCACCTACTGTAAAGCCGACTGCACCTACAAGCCAGCCGGAAACAACACCGAACCACGGCTGAGCCTACTGCAACACCGACAGTTAAGCCTACAGAAGTACCGAGAGAATATACAGAGATATATACTCAGGACTATGAAGATGTAACAGATACATCTGCATTAAAAGAATATTTGGGCATCAGCAAACTATGCAGACAGTATTACTTTGGGTACAGATAATACTAAATATGCACAGTACACTGACGCAGATAAGAATACAAGAAGTGCAACATCGGCATTTGATGTTGATTTGTCTTCTCAAAATAAGTATGCGGTAGAATTTGACCTTGCATTAACTAAGTCAAGCAAAAGATGATGTACAATTTGTTGTAGCATCAGGAACTATGCCGACTGCAAACACAGGTATGACTTCAAATTATATCTTCAAGATAAATATGGCAGGTAATTCTAATAACTGTAAGATTAATGACGTTGACGCGGCAACCGTAACTCTTACAGACGCAGCTTGGTACCACTATACAATATTGGTTGACAAGAACGAAGGCTTGGCAACTGTCAATATCACAGATAAGAGCGGTAAAGGTTGTAGACAAGTTGATTGTTCCTACAAACGGCGTTAATGATAAGATTACAGGTATCTTATTCTTGTCAGGACGTTATCAAGAGTGTTATGAAATTGGATAACATTGTTGTTCGTACAACAGATAAGTATGATGAGTTTGGTCAAAAGGCAGAAGAAACTCTATCAAAAGTTGAATTTGCTTCTGAACTTAATACTACAATTAACCAGCCCTAATGAAGGCGAGCCTGTACATAAGCCTATTGCAATTAAGGCAACAGGTATATATGGCGGCGACCTAACAAACAAGGAAGGTCTTAATGTAGAATGGACAGTTACAGGTCTTGATAAAGAAGACGGCTATATTTCACTTTACAAAGGCAGAAGGTACAGGTGAGGGTACTGACGGTGAAAGCCCTAACGGAAATACCACTGCTTACTTCAATGTAAGAAACGGTGTTTCAAACTGGTTCGGTAAGGTTACTGCAAAGGTAACATATCTTGATGAATCATTTGAAATATCTACTCCGTTTGCCGTAATCGGTGCGAGCGGTTCAACTAATATAGCTCCGGATGCCGGTTATCCTGAAAACATGAGTTCATATGACGATTCTCTTGTAGGATACACAGCTACATCAAATACAATCAATTCAAAGGATCTTGTTCTTAACGGCTGGTCAATATACGGTTCAAACGGTGTAAGAACTCTAACACTTAAGAAGGATGAAGATAATACAAAGTATCTTCAATTTGCATCAAACGGTGGCGGCGGTTCAACTGTCGGTGTATATCAACTTGCAGAACAAGCGTCACAATATATCGTTGATATGAAGGTTAGATTTACAGGCGGTGCAATGGCATTCGGTCACTACGGTAATACACCGAATAATGCAACTAATAATCCTAACTGGACAGTATCATACGGAAGTGGTGCTTTGACGGTTGGCACTCAGTCAATTCCAGGTGTCAACAGTGAAGATTGGTACAGAGTAATTGTTTCTGCAGATGAAAGCGTAGGAACTTACTGGGTTAAGGTATATAATGACGCAGGTACTCTTGTAGGCGAAACAACAGCTGAAGCTATGAGTTCTACATATACAGAAACACAGAAATATTTCTGTTTCCAAGGTACATATCCTGTAGATTTGGCAAGCTTCAAAATTTACACACCTACAGCCTCAACAATGACTGTAAATACTGAGGCAGAAACTATCCAGGTTCCTGAAACAGGTGCAAACAGTGCAACAGCAGAAACTAACTGCTATAGTTAAGGATACAGACGGATATAATATCTCAGGTGCCGTTACTTGGTCACTTGCTGATGAATACACAGGTGTAAGCATTGCAAGCAAGGATGCTCAGACAGCAACTTTGACAGTAACAGACGAGGCGGCTGCCGGAACTGTTACAGTGGTTGCAACTTACGGTTCAAAGAGAGTTGAAAAAGAAATTTCTCTATCAACAACAGGTAATGCAATCGCATTTACAAAGTCATCTTCAAGCATAACAATTCCGTTTGAGGGCTCTGATGCCGTAACAGGTAACTTCGCGGCAGAAGTAAGAGACAAGGCAGGTCAACCTGTTGAGGGTGCAAACGTAACTCTATCACTTGTTGATGCTACAGGCACACCGGTGACAAATGCGAAGGAATTACATTCGATGCAACAACAGGCGTTTTGACAGTTCAGGCAGGTGCAGTATCAAAGGTTCTTTATGTTAAGGCGGTTGCAACTGTAGGTGACGAAACTTTGACATCAAGAGTTAAGGTTAATGTACACGGTTTGTCATTTGCATTCGGAAGTAATGATCCGTCAGACGACAGCTTTACAAAGGTAACAGCAGCTGACATATTCAGATAAAATTGGTTACGGTTTTGATGATACATCAGTAGTAACAAGTGAAGAATCAGATGTAAAGGGTACTGCGGCATACAGATTTAAGGCTAAAGTTCCTAACGGTAACTATGTTGTTAAGGTTACAACTTCATCTGCAACAATGACTTCTGAAGTAGTTGAAGGAGTTGCGGCAACAACAGGAATTACAAAGACAGGTACACAATTTAATGTAGCAGTTTGCGACGGTGTACTTGACCTTACATTTGAAAGCGGTTCAACATTGTCAGATTTGACAATTACACAAGCTGCAGCTAAGGCAGCACTTGCTAAACCGGCAGTATATGCTATCGGTGACTCAACAACAAATAATAATGCATCAGGTAACATTTCATGGGGTAACCGTGTAGGTAATGGTGTAGCAGTTCCTGATACATTCTCATCATTCAGCAATAACGGTATGGCAGGACGTGATTCTGTAAACTTCTATAACCAAGGCAGAGTTGAGACAGTTCTGTTGAGCGTTTGCCCTGGTGACTATGTAACTGTTAATATGGGTATCAACTCAAAAGAGGCAGGTGAATCTGCATCATACTACACATTGCTTAATAACTACTATGTAGAAGGTATTATTCAACGTGGTGCTATTCCTGTAATTGTTACAGCTACACCGCTTGGATTCAGTAGTTCACAGTATCCGTATAATGCATCAACAGGTAAGTTTACAGTAAATCGTGGTACAGGTGCTTATAACGGTGATTTAAGAAAGATTGCTCAATCACATAATTTGAACATTATTGAATTGGGTTACTATTTTGAAAATTACTTTAATAGTCTAACAGCTGAAGATGTTGCAGCTTATAACGCTGAAAACGGAACAAGCTTTACATCACAAGTTGAACTTGTAAAGAGCTGGTATGGTGACCACAACCACTATAAACAGTATCTTGCTGATAAGATTGGTTCATATATCCTTGACAGTGTGTCGAAGATTGCAGGCGGAAGTACAGACTTCAACCAGGCAAATGATACACACATCAATGAACAATAATCAATTTAAAAAGAACTTCCCGAACGGGAAGTTCTTTTTTTGTGCCTGCTTCCATATACATAAACTAAAAAGGGGGATTTGGGTGTGAAAAAATACTTTTTTAGTAGTTGTTATAATCATTTTATTACGTTGCTTTTGCCGCTTGCGATAGTTTGGTTAATCGGTGGCAGTGGAGAAGGACAAAGTCCGATTGAGAGCGGAACGGTAAGTGTGTATGTGTCGGAAGAAGATTGTGTTAAAGATATGGATATTAACGAATATTTAAAATGCGTGGTGGCGGCGGAAATTGCCGATTTTGAGGAAGAGGCATTAAAGGCACAAGCCGTTGCGGCAAAGAACTTATCTGTACTCACATATTGCCGAAAAAAGACAAAGCAACATTGCCGAAAGTCACAACGGTGCGGTGATATGCACCGATTCAACGCACTGTCAGGCGTATATTTCGGAGGATAAGCGGAGAGAAAGCTGGGGTGCCGGTGCCGATGAAAATTGGAACAAAATAAGCACAGCGGTTGACGAAACTACAGGACAGATAATGACGTACAACGATGAAATAATATCGGCGGTATTTCATTCAACTTCGTCGGGTATGACGGAATCGGCAGTTGACGTTTGGGGGCGGACGTGCCGTATTTGCAAAGTGTTGCAAGTACGGGAGATGAAGAATCACCGAAGTATCACAGTGAATTGACATTGAGTGAACAGGAATTTAAAAATATTGCGGAAGAAAAAATTGATGGTGTGGATTGGAATAATGGACTTGTATCGAACATTAACCGCTCAAATGCAGGCGGTAATTGATGTAGGCGGAGTGAATATAAAAACAGAATTTAGAAATATATTTTCACTGCGTTCCGCAAATGTTGAAATATCGCAAGAAAACGTAAAAATGAGCGTAAAGGGTTCACCGGCGTCGGTATGAGCCAGTATGGTGCAGATTACCTTGCAAGGCAGGGAAAGACATATGAGGAAATTTTAAAACACTTATTATACAGGTGTTGAAATAGAAAATAGGTAAAATTGCACAAAAATGATACGAAAATTTGTGACTTAAAAAAAAAAATATGACTGTTTTTTATATTGAGAAATTCCGTAAAAAGTTATAAAATATTATTATAATTATTTTTGAGGGAGAGATTTAATAATGAACAGAAAAAGTGATAAGTGCGGCGGTTGCAGTTGCAATGACCGCCACAATGAGCAGTTTTGCCTTACCGGCAAACGCCGCGGAAGTTAAACTCCGCAATATCAAACAAACGCACGTCAAATGGAAAAGCTTAATCGTGGATTGATTGCTGTTAAGACAACGGCAGATACACGAGGTCAGGCAGTTAACGGTGTATATTTGAGTTGGAGATTGCTTGGTGACGAAAGTCTTGAAAATCAAGCATTCGATATTTATAAAAACGGTACAAAAAATACATACAACAGGTGTACATGACGCTACAAACTGGATTGATACATCGGGTACTGCATCGGATAAATACAAGGTTGTAAAAGCGGGTGAGGACGCGTCTAAGGAAACTGAAGTTACACCTACTTCAAACAACAACTGTGCAAAGTCAAATGAGGTCGGAAATGGAAACAGTGAGAAAAATTCATTTACATATGTAGATATTCCTATTTCACGTCCTGATCCGGTAGAAAGAATGGGTGACGGCAAGATTTCAAATTATTACACTGTTGACAAAAGCCACGAAGGCGGTGCGAATGACGCGTCTGTCGGCGATCTTGACGGTGACGGCAATTATGAAATTGTATTAAAGTGGGACCCGACAGACTCAAAAGACAGTGCCGGTGCGGATTTTACAGGTAATGCATATATTGACGCATATAAGATTGATCCGAACAATGACGGTTATATGTGGCGTATTGATTTGGGTAAAAAATGTTACATCAGGTGCACACTATACGCAATTCTTGGTGTATGACTTTGACGGTGACGGTAAGTCGGAAGTGGCAATGAAAACAGCACCAGGTACGGTTGACGGCACAGGTCGTTACGTTACGGAAGTCGGTGATACTGACGAAATCAGAAATACCGACAATACAAAATCATATATAGGCACAAGCGGAAGATTAAAGGGTAAAAATCCGTTTACGCAGTATTTAACCATATTTGACGGCGAAACAGGTGCCGCACTTTATACAACGGACTATATTCCGTATGATGCGGCAGAAGATCAATATTGGGGCGACGGCAGGGGCAAAAGTATAACAGAAGTGAAAGATACCTTGCCGCGGTGGCATATCTTGACGGTGTACATCCGAGTATCGTTATGTGCAGAGGTTATTATCACGACTCTGTAATTCGTGCATATACATGGGACGGTACTGAACTTACAATGCAGTGGGAGCATAAAGGTAAGAAGAGTGAAAGCTCAACGACACTGTACGGACAAGGAAATCATAATCTTTCTGTAGGCGATATTGACAATGACGGCAAGGACGAAATTGTTTACGGAAGTGCCGCACTTGATGATGACGGTAAAACAGTTCTCGGAAATACAGGTCTTGGACACGGTGACGCAATGCATATGAGCGACTTTAATAATGACGGCACTCAAGAAGTATTTTCGGTAAAAGAGGAGCAATTTAAAAAGTATGCCGAAGATTTAAGAGTCGCAAGCACAGGAAAGCATTTTTGGGTTCCGGAAAACTTGACTACATCAAGTGATAACGGACGTGGTGTTATGGATAACATTGATGATAGCTACGCAAAGGAACATTCAAATGCATTGGCGATAGGTTGGAGCAGCGGAATTGCGAATGCTCACGACTTGAACGGTGATGATGTTGCAGCAAAACCTGCGGGTGCGGGAAGCGGTACCTTTGATAATTTCCTTGTATATTGGGACGGCGATTTGAGCCGTGAGTTGCTTGACGCAAACATTATCCAAAAAATATTATGCCGCAACAGGTACAACAAAGAGATTTTACGGTCCGTCAGACGGATACACACTTACAGGCGGTTCTACAAACAACTACTCAAAGAGAAATCCTTCGCTTGTTGCCGATATTTGGGGCGACTGGCGTGAAGAAATTATAATGCCGGTAAACAAAGGCTCGGCAACAGATCAGGCATATTTGAGAATATATACCTCAACAATGCCTACAGATTACAGAATTACAACATTAATGCACGACTGCCAATACAGATTGTCAGTTGCGTGGCAGAATGTCGGATATAACCAACCGACACACGCAAGTTATTATATAGGTTCTGTGGCACTTGCAACAGACGAAAGCGGCAATACACTTAACTATCTTGCACCGGCAGTGCCTTATACAAAGGTGACATATTCGGCACCGGAGCAAGTAGCGGTCACTGGAATGACTTTGGAGAAAAAGTCAATAGAAGTTGAAAAAGGCAAGACAGAAGCAATCAATGCTATTATCACACCTGAAAATGCGACAAGAAAGGGTATAACTTGGACTTCGTCCAATGCAAACGTGGCAACTGTTACAAACGGTGTTGTGAAAGGTATTTCAGCCGGAACTGCAACTATAACGGCAACAACCAAAGACGGTGGCTTTTACAGATACTTGTGAAGTGACTGTTACGCAAAATGCAGTTACGGGCATAAGAATTTCGGAAAAACTAATTGATTTGGGAATGGGTTACAAAAAGCAAATTACCGCAACGGTAATGCCTGATGACGCTACGGATAAGTCTGTAGAATGGACATCGGAAAATCCTGAAATCGCAACAGTTTCGGACAACGGTACAATCACAGGTAAAAGCTACGGCAGAACGGTTGTAACCGCGACTACCACAGACGGCGGATATACCGCAAAGTGTGTGGTAAGAGTTAAACCGATAGATGTAGTTGACGCAACGGGTAACAATGAGTTTGTATCGGAAAATACTGATGCAAACACTGCATTTACAGGAAGTGCCAACAGTGCGGTTATTTCGCAAACAGGTGCGACTGACGGTGCGGAGGCACATAAAGATTTTGAAGTTTATGACAGCGGTAAGGTTGAGCTTGAATACAGACTTACAACAGGCGGTGTAAAGGTTGACGGTTCAAATTGGAACTGGACAGGACATGAATATACAATGGGAATGAAACTTCTTGACAGTGAGGGCAACAACATTGTGAATATATATCAGCCGTATACCACAAAGGCTCAAGACTTGATGGCACAAACTTCTGCCGATTCTGCGGCAGCTGTTGTAACCGCATCGGGTTCGGGATGGTCAAACAGCGGTAACGTTGCGGGTAATATTCAAGGTAGTTCAAAGCGTTGGAAAGTAAAAGTCACATTGGATTATGATAATGATAATTGTACTGTAAAGGTTATGGGTACAGACGGAACATGGGCAAATGATGACGGCGTAATGCAAAGAACATTTGCGCTAAACGGTGCTAAATTCAAGACATTAAGTTTGTATACTCAAAAATGGAAGATTATGCTTCGGCTACTTTAACAGCGTCGCCGAAAATCGAAAACCTTGCATACAGTAAGTCAACGACTGCTTCGGGTGTAACAGAAGAATTGTATAACAAGGGCGGTGACAGTAAGTTTGCTGAAAGTGACTTGACAGATTGGACACAAGTAGGTACTGACACTGTGTCACTTGCTGTAGACAGCGACAATAACCGTATTTGGTACAATCCGACACAACCGACAGGTGAATACAGTGCGGAAAAGAATTTTGAAGTAGGCAATAATGCTATCGTAACTTATGATGTTGATTGGTATTTCGGAAGTGCGGTAAACAGAGACGGTAACTTTGAGTATCTTCAAATCGGTAATATTCGTCTTGGTTGGACAAACGGCTATAAGATGTTCCTAAGCACAGACGGCGGAGCAACATGGCTTGACAGCGACAGTGACGGCACAAATGACAGCATATTCAACGGTGCAAATCAAACATACACTAAGAATGTTAAAGTGACGGTTAATACTGCTACAGGTGTAGCATCACTTTGGTTTGACGGAACAAAAGTAGGCGATTATACTACAGAAAACGCAACAAATGCTGTTAAATTCGGATTTACTCGTGCCGGTGCGGCACCTAACTGGGCTGTTCCGAACGGTATCGACAGAATTAAAGTGTCACAATTTGTTCAAGGTGAAGAACCGCTTGAATTTTCAGAAGTGAAAGTAAGTGGAAAAGACGATAAGACTGCTACGGTAACATATGCGGTTGTTGATGAAGATGTTGATGACATTTCATTGATAGGTGCATTGTATGGCAAGGACGGTAAACTTGTTGAAATCAAGACAGTCCCTGTTGCCAATCTTGAAAAAAAGGCAAATATTTGGAAAGTGAAATTACTTTTGACAAAAGTATCAAAGAAAATAATTTGAAAGTATTTATGTGGGATTCGCTTGGCGGTATGACAGCACTTTGCGAAAATGCTCAATAACAAATTTAAAAAAAAATCGCAGACTATAAGGTCTGCGATTTTTTAATGTGTTATTTAGTATGTTTTCGAGTTCTATTGCTTTTGATACGACTTCGGGGTCGGAAAGACAATAATTTTTTTTTCAATTATAAGATTTTCAAAAATCTGTTTTCAGTTGTTTAATGTTGTTCATTTATGTATGCTCCTTTCGATTACATGGTTATATATAAACCACTGCTTGTTGTATTTATTTTACAATATATGATAAAACTTGTCAATATATTGTGGTATAAAAGGAGCAACTTTCGTGTTGCAGAAAACGACACAACCGTTTAAATTTCATTATCTTTCTTCGTTTTAACCTGTAAAACGACAAAAGCTGACACAGCGGCAATCATAAACAGTATTGCAACAAGCTGAGAAATGCCGAGAACATTTGGAATTACATATAATATATAATTCGGATTTCTCATACCTTCAAGGAACAGTCTGCCGAATGAATACCAGAAAATATAGAAACAAAATACCTGTCCGTCATTCTTTTTTGTCACGAATCAGAAGAAGTATCACAAGTCCGATAACATTCCATATCGATTCGTATAAAAATAATGGGTGAACAGGTGTTGCACCGTTTATGGACATACCGAAAAGGCTGTTTGTTTCACCGCCGTACACTTCGACGTTTACAAAGTTTCCGAAACGTCCGATTGCTTGACCGATAAACAGACCGGGTGCACATACGTCAAAGACTTTGGCGATATTCAGCTTTTTAACCTTTGCAGTATATAACAGTTGAGATTATCGCACCGATAATACCGCCGTAAATAGCAAGTCCGCCGTTCCAGACTTTAAACATATCGGCTATCGAGTCAAATTCATCGAGTGCGAAAAGCACATAATATATTCTTGCGCCGATTATTCCGAAAATAAGTCCAAGCAAGGCGATATCCCACACATTATCTTTTTTCACGCCACGCTTTTCGCAGGTTTTATAAACGAAAACAATCCCAAAAGAAAACCCGAAAGAATGATAAGCGCATACCAATAAATAGGCTTTGAACCTATTGAAAATGCGACAGGTGAAATGTTTAGAGAAATGCCGAGTTTAGGAAAAGCAATGTTGTTCATAATCATACCTCCTTCATAGTAAGTGAAATACGTTTTTTTGGTACGTCAACTTCAAGTACACGAACTTTCACAACGTCACCGACTGAAAGTACGTCGGTTGGGTGCTTGATGTATCGGTCACATATTTGCGATATGTGTACAAGTCCGTCTTGATGAACACCTATATCGACAAATGCACCGAAATCTATAACGTTTCTCACCGTTCCTGTCAGTACCATATCCGGTTTTAAGTCCTCCATTGATAGAATGTCGCTTCTTAAAACGGGCTGCGGCAATTCTTCACGCGGGTCGCGACCTTTCTTTATAATACTGTCGGCGATGTCTTTTAAAGTGATTTCACCTATTCCGAGTTCTTCGGCTAATTTATGTGTATTTTCTTTCGACAGACGTTGCTTTTAAATCCGCAACAGTGCCGTCTTGAACGTCTTGTTCGGTATATCCCATATGTTTAAGCAGCTGCGCGGCGGCTTTGTAGCTTTCAGGGTGGACGGAGGTGTTGTCAAGGACATTGTCACCGTCTGTTATACGCAAGAAACCTGCGCACTGCTCAAATGCTTTTGCACCGAGTTTTGGCACTTTCAAAAGTTCTTTTCTTGTATTGAATTTACCGTTTTCTTCGCGGTATGTGATTATGTTTTTTTGAAACTGTTTTGTTAATTCCGGCAACATATGCAAGCAGTGACGGCGAGGCGGTGTTAAGGTCAACACCCACGCTGTTAACGCAGCCTTCGACCACGCCGCCGAGTGCCTCACCCAGACGTTTTTGGTTCATGTCGTGCTGATACTGTCCCACGCCGATTGATTTAGGGTCAATTTTTACAAGCTCTGCAAGCGGGTCTTGCACACGTCTTGCTATTGAAACGGCACTTCTGAGTGCAACGTCATACTGCGGAAATTCTTCGGTTGCAAGCTTTGACGCACTGTAAACCGACGCACCTGCCTCGTTTGTCATAATGTAAAATACTTCTCGGTCAATTTCTTTTTTAAAGGTCGGAAATAAATATTTCACTTTCCTTTGAGGCTGTTCCGTTACCGATTGAAATTAAGTTTACATTGTTTCTTAAAATCATATCCGTAAGAATTTCCTTAGCCTTGTCTTTGTCGTGGTTAGGCAATGTGCAGTAAACAACATTGGTGTCAAGAACTTTGCCTGTTTCGTCCACAACCGCGACTTTGCACCCTGTTCTGTAACCCGGGTCAAAGCCCATAACGATTTTATCCTTAATAGGCGGTTGCAATAAAAGTCCCGAAAGATTTTGATTGAATACCTTTATTGATGCCTCCTCGGCATTTTCCGTAAGCATATTGCGTATTTCTGTTGATATGGACGGCGCGATGAGTCGTTTATAACTGTCCTCGGCGGCAAGCTTGACGTACTTTGTAGATGGTGATTCGTGTTTTTGGAGTAAGTCGTCTGAAAAGATAGTTTGTGATTTTTTCTTCGTCAATATCAATTTTTACCGATAAAAAATCCTTCTTTTTTCGCCACGATTTATCGCAAGCAATCTGTGGTTTGCAAGCTTTTTTTATTGGTTCGGCAAAATCATAGTAAAGACGGTATACACTGTCGTCTTCTGTTGACGCTTTTGAAACCAAAAGACCAAAGTTGATTGTTTTTTGACGAATATCTTTTCTGTATTCGGGGTTATCGCTGATTTCTTCGGCGATTATGTCCATAGCACCGGCTATTGCGTCCTCGCTGCTTTCAACATCTTTTTTCGGTGTCGATAAAATCAAGCGAAATACTTTCTATATTATCGCTCGGATTTTGTGCAAGGATAATTTCGGCAAGCGGTGCCAGTCCTTTCTCTTTTGCGATAGTCGCTCTTGTGCGTCGTTTTGGTCTGAACGGACGGTATATATCCTCAAGTTCCGATAATGTTACGGCATTTTCGATTGATTTTGCGATTTCAACGGTCAAATTTTCTTGCTCGTCAATCAAACGCAATATTTCTTCTTTTTTATCTTCAAGGTTACGTAAATATGAAAGTCTGTCGTAAAAATCTCGTAATATTTCATCACTTAGAGAGCCTGTTGCCTCTTTTCTGTAACGGGCAATGAAAGGAATTGTGTTTCCGTCATCAATCAGTTTTACAGTGTTTGTAACCTGTTCGGAACGTAAGTTAAATTCAGACGTAAGCTGATTTATGATTTTTTTTCTGATTTTTCCATTATGTATATCCTCCAAAAAATAATGTTTTGCTTTGAAATTATTCTGTAACAATTCTGCAAATGAATTTTAAAAATTCTATTCACAAACTGAAATATTTGTGATATAATAGTAACAACCACAATATATAGTGTGCAATTATGTAAACTCAACACCAAATATATATGTGATTAAAAATGCAGTTAAGCTAATTATATCCCATTTAGCTTAATTTTACAAGCAAAACAGTAAAATGAGTTAAAATGAGATGTACAAGCTGAAAAAAATACAAAAAAACTATTGCACTTTTGATTGATTTAGGGTAAAATGGAGTTAATGGGAGCGAATTGGAGCGTTTGGGGTGACAAACGGTCAAATTGGAGAGAGTAACCCATAAATCAATAAAAAGGCAGGTGACATTGAATATGGTAAATTTTGTTGACGAATATCCGCGTCAGCTTGACGAGCGCGGAAGAATTATCTTGCCTGCCAAAGTTAGAGAAAATATGTCCGAAACAGTGTACGTTACACGTTCAATGTCAGATAAATGCCTTCAATTATACACACAAGAGGAATGGGATAAGATTTCTGAAAAGATTAATCAACTCCCAACTGCCACAGACAGAAATGCTGCGGCTTTTGTACGTTTGTTTTTCGGTAAGGCTACTTCAGCCGTTATAGACAAGAACAAGGCAGAGTGCCAATCGCAAAGCGTCTGATGGAATATGCTAACCTGAAAAAAGATGTTGTGCTTGTAGGTGCAAACACACGTCTTGAAATATGGGACAGTGAAGAATGGGATAGATACCAAGATGAACTTTCAGACGATATTATGATGGACGGAATATTAAATTACGGACTTAATATTTGATTTGAGGTTGTCGATAAAGTGTTGACGGTTCAAAAAATTAATTGAAAGGGAATCAAAATGGAATTTAAACATATTTCAGTATTGTTTGGGGAAAGCATTGACGCGCTGAATATCAAACCGAACGGTATATATGCAGACGGCACACGCGGCGGCGGCGGACATTCGCACGGTATTTTGTCAACAAACGATTCGTGCCGACTTATCGGTATAGACCAAGACAAAAGAGGCTATTGCGGCGGCAAAGGAACGTCTTAAAAGAATTTGACGGCAGAGTGACGTTCGTAAATCGCAATTTCAGTGAGATTAAGGATATTTTATCAGAACTTGATATTGATGAAATTGACGGTGCGGTACTTGATTTGGGCGTGAGTTCATATCAGCTCGATAATGCCGAAAGAGGTTTCAGCTATATGCACGATGCCGCTCTTGACATGAGAATGAATACGTCTTCGCCGAAATCGGCATATGACGTTGTAAATTCATATTCATGTGAGGAATTGATGCGTATTTTTATGACTACGGCGAAGAAAAGTGGTCAAAGCGTATTGCGGAATTTATTTGTGAAAAACGTAAAACAAAGCCTGTTGAAACAACATTTGAACTTGTTGAAATCATAAAGGCGGCAATACCGAAAAAGCCCGTATGGAAGGCGGACATCCTGCAAAGAGAGTGTTCCAGGCGATAAGAATTGAAGTCAATAACGAACTTGGCATATTGGAAAATGCTATTAAAGACTTTGTGTCAAGCATAAATCGGGCGGCAGATTGGCGATTATAACGTTCCATTCGCTTGAGGACAGAATTGTCAAAAAAACATTTCAGGATTTGGCAAGGGGCTGTACTTGTCCGAAAGAATTTCCGGTATGCGTATGCGGCAAGAAACCGGAAATTAAAATTATTTCAAGGAAACCGATTTTACCGTCGGAAGAAGAACTTGAACATAATTCACGTTCAAAAAGTGCAAAATTGAGAATTGCCGAAAAATTATAGGATAGGCTAAAGGATAATTAAGGGAGAGAATTATTGTGGAATACGGAAATTTGGCATATAAATTGCCGGAACAGTATGATGAACCGATAAAAAGAGAAACCACAAAAGAGAAAAGAGAAAACAGTTAATACCACAGCAGTCAGTAACAAGAGGAATCATGAACAAATGCAGTATAAGAGAACAATTTTTTCGTGGAATATGCGTGACAGTGCTTTTTAGCTGTATCAGCAGGATTTATGATTTCAAAATTCGTTGCTGTGAATGAAATGAACCAGCAGGTTGCGTCACTTAAAAGTCAGCTTACAACGCTTGAATCAGCGACAAGTCAGATGGTTTTTGATCTTGAACAGAGTGTTGACCTTACAGAAATTGAAAAAGAGGCAACAACAAGATTGGGTATGCAAAGACCCGAAAAGTATCAGACAATATATGTAAACGTAAAGCAAGATGATATGACAGAGAAAACTGCCGGTGAAGTAGAGGGTTTGGACACGGTATTGTGTCTGTATTGAAAAAAGATTGGTGGTAATATTGTACAATTTTTCAGCATAAAATAAAAATGGACTTCTATAATTATAAAATTATGAAAAATGTACATTTATTAAAGTATTAAAAGGAATTGATAAATTAATGAAACCATCATTAAATGAAATTAAAAAGAAAAACGATATTTATGGTGTGTATCGTTGCTGTACTGCTTGCGTTGCTTGTTTTGCGAGTGGCATATTGGCAGATAATAAGAGGTGACGAGCTTTCAAGCAAGGCAAAGGCACAACAGCAGGGCAGCAGTATTGTTACAGCGTCAAGAGGAGACATTTACGACCGTAACGGTAAGGTGCTTGCGGAAAGTGCAACGGTAAACACACTTATTTGCAATCCTAAGGATATTGAGGCGGACGGTGACAGTGAAGTAATCGCCGCAAGATTGGCTCCTGTTTTGAATATGGATCAAAACGAAATCCTTAAGATTATAACAAAAATTCAAGATACCAAGTTATAAAAAAACGTCTTACGAACGAACAGACCGAGGCGGTAAAAAAAATTAAGAGATTCAGATGTTGACGCAACGATTGCAAAAGCGTTTAAAAGGGGTATATTTTGAAAATGATTCAAAGAGATATTATCCGTTCAACGTTGCACCGCATATTTTGGGATTTACGGGATATGACAATAACGGTTTGCAGGGAATTGAGCTTACTTTCGACGATGAGCTTATGGGGCGTAACGGAAGTATAGAAACTAATCAGTCGGCAAAGGGTACAACACTTAAAGACCAACAAAATGAGTATTTGAACAGTTCTCAAAACGGTGATGACGTTGTGCTTACGATTGATGAAACAATCCAGCATTTCCTTGAAAAGCACCTTGAAGAAGCGGTTACGGAAAACAAGCTTAAAGAGGGTGCGGCAGGTATTATTATGAACCCGAAAACGGGCGAAATACTTGCCATGGCAACTAAGCCTGATTTTGACGTAAATAATCCGTATGATATTGACCAGTTTGAAAAATATGCGATAGATTTGGGATATGATACATCAGATGACACAAGTGACGATCCCGATGCAACACCGAAACCGACAGAAGATCCGAATAATTTAAGTGACGAGGCCATTGCGAAAATAAGAAATAAAATGTGGAGAAACAAGGTTATTTCGGATACATATGAACCGGGCTCGACATTTAAGATTATTACTGCGGCGGCGGCTTTGGAAGAACACGTTGTAGACCTTAATTCAACATTCTATTGTCCGGGATTTAAGATTGTTGCCGACAGAAAAATCGGTTGTGCAAACAAGAGCGGTCACGGTGCTCAAACATTTGTAGAGGGTGTAAAAACTCTTGTAACCCTGTATTTATGGAATTGGGCGAAAGACTTGGATATGAGAAATTTATGGAATATTTCACTGCATTCGGTCTTACAGAAAAGACAAACGTCGAACTTGTCGGTGAGGCGTCAAGTATTTATTACCATAATAAAATGAGTGAAGTCGATATTGCGACAAGTTCATTCGGTCAAGGTTTCAAATAACACCGATTCAGCTTGTAACAGCCGTTTTCGGCGGTTATCAACGGCGGTGAAAAGAATGAAACCGCAGATTGTAAAAAATCAGAAACTCAAACGGAATTTTGAAAACGTATGAGCCGGAGGTTATAAGCCGAGTTATTTCGGAAGAAACATCTCAGCAAATGAGAGAAATTCTTGAATCGGTTGTATCGTTGCCGACATCAACAGGTAAAAATGCGTATGTAAAAGGCTGCCGTATCGGAGGTAAAACAGGTACTTCGGAAAAAGGTAACCGTGACGAAGAAAAACGTATTGCATCATTTATCGGTTTTGCTCCTGCAAACGATCCGGAAATAGTGTGTCTTATAATGCTTGACGAACCACAGGTTGATAACAAATACGGCGGTACAATAGCCGCACCTTTGGCAGGTGAAGTTATTGAAGATGTACTAAACTATCTCGGTGTTGAAAAGCAGTACACAGAAAATGAAGAACCTGACGTTAAGCAGGAAATACCTGACGTTAGAACAATGGATTTGACAGAGGCGAAGAAAGCCATTGTTGACAAAAAAAAAGTTGAATGTTCAAGTGAGAGGTGACGGTGATACGGTAGTTGACCAGCTTCCGAAACCGGGTACAATGCTTAACGAAGATTCAACGGTAATATTATATACAGAAGAAATTGACAAAACACATACGGTAACGGTACCTAATCTTAAAGGAATGTCCGTGGATAATGCGAAATATACTCTTGAAATGAGCGGACTGAACTTTGAGATTGTCGGTGCGGGACACAGTGAAGTGTCGAGTGCGTATGCGGTAAATCAGAGCATAGCGGCAGGCGAGGCGGTTACACCTGCGACAGTAATAGGCGTGGAATTCCGCCAAGTAACTTCAGACTAATAGGACAGGGGGAAATATCAAATGTTAGCAAGTGAATTATTAGGCAGTAAATGGCTTGATGAGCATAAAGATATAGATATAACCGGAATAGCGTACGATTCAAGAAACGTACTTCCGGGAAACATTTTTGTATGTATCAAAGGCTTTGAAACAGACGGACATAAATATGCAGAAATGGCAGTTAAAAACGGTGCGTCACTAATCGTTGCCGAAGATAAAATAGATGTAGATGTACCTGTTTGGTATGTTGAAAATTCGAGAGTTGAAATTGCGGAAATGGCTTGTAAGTATTACGGCAATCCGTCAAGCAAATTCAAACTTATCGGTATCACAGGCACAAACGGTAAGACTACAATAACATATTTAATAAAGAGTATAATCGAAACAGCCGGTATGAGAATCGGTGTTATCGGTACAAATCAAAATATTATCGGCGACAAGGTGCTGGTTACGCAAAAGTACAACACCTACAACACCGAACGCACTTGAACTTCAACAGCTGTTTGCGGAAATGGTTGACAGTGATGCGGAATGTGTTGTAATGGAAGTTTCGAGTCACGCACTTGAACTTGAAAGAGTACACGGTTGTCACTTTGACGTGGGTGTGTTCACAAATCTTACGCGTGACCATCTTGATTTCCATAAGACTATGGAAAATTACTTAAATGCAAAGGCTAAGCTGTTTAAAATCAGCGATAAGGGTGTTGTTAATTTCGACGACGACGGCGGTAAGAAGATTGTTGCAAACAATGACTGCGATATATTAAAAGTCGGTCTTTCGGACGGTTGCGACCTTAAAGCGAAAAATATTGAAATTTCATCATCGGGTGCTGATTTTGATGTTGAATATGACGGTAAGACATATCGTGTCCATATAGTAATTCCGGGCAAGTTCAGCGTATATAATGCAATATGCGCTATGGGTGCGGCACTTCAGATGGGTATTGATATGGATACCATTATCAAAGGTCTTGAAAATGCAACAGGAGTTGTCGGACGTGTTGAGGTTGTTCCTACAAATACCGATTATACGGTTATAATCGACTATGCACACACACCGGACGGTCTTGAAAATATAATTAAAACCGTTAAAGATTTTGCAAAGGGTGAGGTTATAACATTGTTCGGCTGCGGCGGTGACAGAATAATACGAAGCGACCGATTATGGGTGAAATCGCCGGAAAACTTTCGGATTACAGCATTATAACGTCAGACAATCCGCGTACGGAAGACCCTGTTTCTATTATAGAACAGATAGAAGTCGGAATGAAACGCACAGACGGAAAATATAAAGTAATAGTCGACAGACGAGAGGCTATCGCGTATGCTCTTGACCACGCAAAGAAAGATGATGTAATCATTCTTGCGGGTAAGGGACAGGAAACATATCAGATAATAGGTAAAGAGAAACACGACTTTGACGAACGTGTTGTTGTATATAAACACCTTAATAAATAATTGAAAAGGGCGGCTGAAAAACTACCGCCCTTATTTTTGAGACATAGGACAAAAAGAGAGAAAGGATTTAATTTATTATGCAGGCAATGACGATTGAAGATGTATTAAAAAAGCAACAGGGGAACACTTTTAAGTGGTGACATACACCAAACTTTTAACGATGTAATCAGTGATTCGAGAAAGGTTACGGCAGGTGTGCTTTTTTGTGCCACTTGTCGGTGAAAAGTTTGACGGTCACGAATTTATAAAGGCGGCTTTCGACCTTGGTGCTTCGGCTGTTTTGACACAGAGAGATACCGAGCTTTTAGTAGATAAGACAATCGTAAAGGTTGAAGATACATTAAAAGCATTCGGCGACATTGCAAAAGTATTACAAGCAAAAGTATAATGTTCCGACTGTTTCCGTTACGGGCAGTGTGGGAAAAACCACTACTAAAGATATGCTTGCATCAGTCCTTTCACAGAAGTATAATACACTTAAGACAATGGGCAACTTCAATAATGAAATAGGTTTGCCTATTACGATTTTTGGACTTGAAAAAGAACATGAGGCGGCTGTTCTTGAAATGGGAATGAACCATTTCGGTGAAATCGAACATCTTGCTGATATAGGCAGACCTGATGTTGCGGTTATAACAAACATCGGTCAGTCGCATATTGAAAATCTCGGCTCACGCGAAGGCATTTTCAAGGCGAAAATGGAAATGACAAAGCTGTTTACAAAGGATAATACACTTATAGTAAACGGTGATGACGATTACCTTTCAAAAACAAAGGGTATGGGTGAATACAAGGTAGTATATTACGGCATAACAAATCCCGAAAATGATGTTTACGCAAAGAATATTGAAAATAACGGACTTAACGGAATTAAATTCACCGCAGTTGTTGACGGCGGCGAATATCCTATTGAAGTAAATGTTCCGGGTAAACATAATGTGTACAATGCACTTGCGGCAATATGCGTAGGACGTGAATTTGATGTGCCTATGGATAAGATTGCAGAGGGAATACGCAGTTTTGAACTTACAAAATGAGATTGGCTGTTGAAGAATATAACGGTATTACGATAATCAATGACTGTTATAATGCGTCACCGGATTCGATTAAAGCGGCACTCGGAGTGCTTGCGGATACAGATAAAAACAGAAAAGTCGCAATTTTTGGGCGACGTGCTTGAAATGGGCGATTTTGCAAAAGACGCACATTACAATCTCGGTAAGGCTGTCAAGGAGAACGGAGTGGACTTGCTTATAACAGCCGGTGAAAATATGAAATATCTTGCACAAGGTGCAAAGGATAACGGTGTAGAAAATATAGTGTCATTTGATAAAACTCTTGAAGTGTGCAACTATGTCAAAGATGAAATCAAGAGCGGTGACGCGGTGCTTATAAAGGCGTCAAGAGGAATGCACTTTGAAGAAGTATATAACACAATTAAAAATAAAAATAACGAGAGGAAAAGGATTAAAAAATGGAATTGATAAAAAGAAATGTTAATGTCATCATTGCTTACACTTGTCGTTGCACTTGTTGTAACGCTTGTGTTCGGACCTGTGTTTATTCCGTGGCTCAGAAAACTTAAATTCGGTCAGGAAATAAGAGAAGAAGGTCCGAAGTGGCACCAGAAAAATCGGGTACACCGACAATGGGCGGTATTATGTTCATAGTTGCAATGGCGATTGCGATACTTGTAACAACCGTCATTTTTGCAATGAACGGTAATTTTAACACGACATACGCAAGATGTATTGTATTGTTTGTAATTTCACTCGGTTTCGGTGTTATCGGTTTTGTGGACGATTACATTAAAGTAGTAAAAAACGTAATCTCGGACTTACAGCACCGCAGAAATTCATAATGCAAGTTGTGCTTGCGGCAATTTATATTGCAGTGCTTTACTTCATAGGCGAGCTTGATACGGCGATTAAAAATACCGTTTACAAGTATTGAATGGATAATGCCGATATGGCTTTACATACCGTTCGTAATGTTCGTTGTCGTAGGTGTTGTAAATGCTGTAAATCTTACAGACGGACTTGACGGTTTGGCATCAAGTATAACGACAATAGTTGGAATATTCTTTATGCTTGTGTCATATATCGTATTTAAAGAGTATGGCGTGACTGTATTTTCAGCGGCATTAATCGGCGGTTTGATAGGATTTTTGTGGTATAATAAATATCCGGCAAAGGTATTTATGGGTGATACAGGCTCACTTTTCTTGGGTGCGTCGGTTGCACTTATGGCGATTGACCTAAAAATGCCTATACACCTTATATTGATAGGTTTTGTATACTTTATGGAAACACTTTCGGTAATTATGCAGACCTCGTATTTCAAATATACGAAGAAAAAATACGGTGAGGGAAGAAGAATATTTAAGATGAGCCCTATTCACCACCATTTTGAAATGTGCGGTTGGAAAGAAAAAGAAAATCGTTGCGGTATTTACATTGGTAACGGTAATTACTTGTGCTGTTGCATATTTTGCAATTTAAGACGAATTAATCGGAAGGAGATTTAGATATGGCAGGGACTGCATATCCTAAAAGAGCTATAAAACAGAATAGACGAACAACTCGTGCTAAAATAGGAAAACCGGTTAAGCTTGCACGAATGGGAGAGATAGACTATACATTTTTGTTTATAGTAATATTGTTGCTTTCATTCGGTTTGGTAATGCTGCTCTCGGCGTCTGCACCTGCCGGAAATACTTTACATAATAATTCGTACTACTTCTTTAATAAACAATTCCTTTGTGCAATATTGGGACTTATCGGAATGTGGGTTATTTCAAGGATTGATTACAACAAATATAAAAATACCGTTCCGAAGTTTATGATTGTATGTACAATACTTTTGGTCTGCGTTCTTATACCGGGTTTGGGTGTAAAATTGAACGGTTCGAGAAGATGGCTTAATACTCCGTTTCTTCAGCTTCAACCGTCGGAATTTATGAAACCCGTTATAGCGATGTATTTTGCACGACTTGTCGATTCGGGAAAATATAATTTGAAACATCTTAAGGGTAATTTGCCGTATATAGGAGTTATGCTTATAGTTGTCGGACTTATGCTTATGGAAACACACCTTAGCGGTGCGATAGTTATTGCCGGTATCGGTGTAAGCGTTATGATTGCAGGCGGTACACCGATTAAACCCGTACTTATCGGAGCACTTATTCTTTTGCCAATCGGCTTAATCGGTGTCCGCGCACTCAGCGGTGTAAGATGGGCACGCGTAACAAGTTTTATGAATCCGTTTGCGGATATTCGTGACGAAAGTTATCAGGTTGTGCAAGGACTTTATGCGATTGGCTCGGGCGGTATTTTCGGACTTGGCTTGGGACAGAGTGTACAGAAATATTCGTATTTGCCTGAACCGTATAATGACTTTATATTTGCGATTGTTTGTGAGGAACTTGGTCTTATCGGTGCGGCTGTTGTAATTTTGCTTTTTGCGGCGCTTATTATAAGAGCAATAAGAATTGCTATGAATGCACCCGATACATACGGCTCACTTGTTGCGGTGGGTATTGCGGCTCAGCTTGCTATTCAGACGATACTTAATATCGCCGTTGCAACATCGAGCGTACCGAATACAGGTGTAGCATTGCCGTTTTTCAGTTACGGCGGTACGGCGATAATAACGCTTTTATGTGAAATGGGAGTATTGCTTAATATATCAAGACATTCCGTAAAAAGATTAATGTGGAGGAAGATTTATGAGAGTATTATTTGCGGGCGGAGGAACAGGCGGACATATTAATCCGGCTATTTCAATCGCCGATTATGCAGCTAAACAGGATAAGGATTTTAAGGCTTTGTTTGTCGGTACAAAATCGGGACTTGAAACAAAACTTGTACCGAAAGCAGGATATGATATTGAATATATCGAAATACAAGGCTTTGACAGAAAGCATATTTTCAGAAATTTTGAAACGGTAAAAAACTTATTTCAGCAAGAAGAAAGTGCAATAAGATTATAAAGGAATTTAAACCTGATTGTATCGTTTGTACGGGCGGATATGTAAGCGGCCCTGTTGCTATGGCATCAAAGAAAATGAAAGTGCCGTCGCTTATACATGAGCAAAATGTGTATCCGGGTATGACGGTAAAAGGGCAGTGCAAATTATGTTACATATCTTGCACTCAGCTTTGAAGAAACAATTAATCATATGCAGCATAAGGAAAAATGTGTTGTAACAGGCAATCCGATCAGAAGTGAAATACTTCATTCCGATTACGAAAAGTCAAGAGAAAGCTCGGTATAAAAAGCCGTTTGTGCTTATTTTCGGCGGCAGTTTGGGTGCGGACAGAATTAATGATACGGTAATCGGTATGCTTGACAGAATATCAAAGGACAATAAAATCGAATTGCTGTTCGAACCGGTGACAGAAATTACGATAAAATAATGAGTAAAATTAAGGAGAGCGGAATAACTCTTTTTTCGGATAACATAAAGATTGTGTCATATATTGACAATATGGCGGAGTGTATGGCGGCGGCAGACGTTGTTGTATCAAGAGCAGGTGCGATAACCGTAAGCGAAATTGCCGCACTCGGTAAACCGTCAATACTTATTCCGTCACCGAATGTTGTGCGTAATCACCAAGAGCAGAATGCAAGAGAATTTGAAAATAAGAATGCGGCAGAATTAATTTTAGAAAAAGATTTGACGTCTGACGCATTATACGATAAAATAATGTCTATGGTAAGCGATAAGGAGAGATTGAAAGAAATGTCGGAAAATTTGAAACCGCTTGCCAAAGTAGACGCACTTGAAAAAATATATGAGCTTATGATAAAAATGGCAAAAGGAGATAGAAAATGAAAATCACGACAGTAAAAGGTACAAATGATTATCTTCCTGAAGAAGTCAGACTTAGAGATTATCTTCAAAATCAAATTTTAAATACATATCAGGATGCCGGCTTTGAACGTATTATGACGCCTGCAGTTGAAGATATTGAAAATCTTGATAAGAGTGACGGCGGTGATAATCTTAATTTGATATTTAAAATTTTAAAGCGTGGAGATAAGCTAAAAGAAAGCAATGGACAGCGGTGATACAAATAAGCTTTGTGATATGGGACTTAGATATGACCTTACACTTCCGCTTTCAAGATATTATGCAAATAATCGTGAACAACTTGTTCTTCCTGCAAAGTGTATACAGATTGATAAGGTGTACAGAGCGGAAAGACCGCAAAAGGGCAGACTTCGTGAGTTTGTGCAGTGTGATATTGATATAATCGGCTCATCTTCTATAAGCTCTGAAATCGAGCTTATTCATACAACAGCAAAAAGCACTTTGTCGCTTGATATAAAGGACTTTACCGTAAAAATTAATGACAGAAGAATTTTAAGAGCATTGCTTAAAGGTGTAGGCTTTGAAGAAAGTCAGCTTGACAGCGTGTGTATTACATTTGATAAAATGGATAAAATCGGTACTGAGGGCGTTATCGGTGAGCTTACCGATAAAGGCTTTGACGGCGGTGCTATCGCAAAATTCGGTGAAGTCATCGCAAAAGCACTTACTGTTGAAAGCGTAAGAGATGTTTGCGGTGAAGAATCTGCAGAAAGTATTGAAACAATAATTAATGCCGTTGAAAAACTTTCGGACGGTGCGTATAAGATTAAGTTCGATATTTCGCTTGTAAGAGGTCAGGGATATTATACGGGTACTGTTTTTGAAATCGTAAGCGATAAGTTTAAAGGCTCTATTGCCGGCGGCGGTCGTTACGATAACTTAATCGGTAAATTTACGGGTGAAAATATTCCTGCGGTAGGTTTTTCAATAGGTTTTGAAAGAATTTTCTCACTTCTTACAGAGGCTGGATATACAATTCCCGATACTAAAAAGAGAATTGCTTTGCTTCACGATAAAGCAGACGTTGTAAATGCAATAGAAGAGGCAGAAAAACTGCGTAAGGATTATGATGTTGTAATCTATGAAAAGCCAAAGAAATTGTCTAAATTCCTTGATAAAATTCAGGCAAAGGGTTACTTTGGTTTCTGCTTCCTTGAGAAGAAATAAGAGAATTGAAGAAATAAGAATCAAAGCAAGCTATTTATACAACAAAATAGCTTGCTTTTGTTGTAGAGAATGTGAGGTTTAAAAATTTATGAATTTGGGATTTTATATGCCTACAAAGGTTATTGTGGGAAAGGATTGTGTCAGAGAAAACAGTGACGTTTTCAAAATAGGAAAGAAAGCACTTATCGTTACAGGCCAAAAATTCCGCAAAATTAAGCGGCGCACTTGACGATGTCAAATATGCGCTTGAAAAGAATAATATTGAATATGTAATATTCGATAAGGTTATGAGTAATCCGACAGTTGAGTGTGTGTATGACGGTGCGGAAACGGCAATGGAGGAAGAAGTTGATTTTGTCATTGCCATAGGCGGCGGCTCGCCGATGGACTCGGCAAAGGCCATTGCATTGCTGGCAGTATCGGACATTGAAAGAAAGAATTTGTTTGACGGCAACATAGGCAATAAGGCACTTCCTATGATACATATTCCGACAACTGCCGGAACCGGTTCGGAGGTTACGCCGTATGCGATTTTGACAAACCACGAAAAACAGACAAAAAAGTATTGCGTCACCATGCCTTTTCCCAACATACGCATTGCTTGACGCAAAATACACAAAAATCTCGGACTTGCCACTACGGTCAATACCGCAATAGATTCACTTTCACATTCGGTTGAAGGAATGATGTCAAAGAGGGCGAATATAATGGCTGATGTAATAGCTAAAGAGGCTGTTAAAATTATTGCGTCAACATTTGACGATTTGATTAACGGTGAACTTACGGAAGACGACAGAGAAAAAAACTGCTTTATGCGTCAATGCTTGGAGGTGTTGTCATATCGCAAACAAAAAAACAACGGCGGTACACGCAATGGGCTATTCGCTTACATATTTCAAAAAATATCGACCACGGCAGAGCAAACGGATTGTTGCTCGGTGAGTTTACAAAGTATATTGAAAGAAATGATAAGGACAGAGTTAAGGAAATATTGTCTTGTATGAATTTAGACAGTGCAGAAGAATTTAAAAATATTCTCGTGAAAATTTTGGGTGATAAAGAAAAGTTTGAAAAAGAAGAACTTGAATTGTATGCAGAAATTGCTCAAAATGCAGGCGGTACACTAAACAGTATGTTCGTTCCGTCAAAAGATGAAATACTTCAAATATATGTTGAGTCATTGATGTAAAAAACGGCGGTCTTTGACCGCTGTTTTTTTTTGTTTGGAATGTTAAAAGGCGGCCAATGACCGCCCGTACGAATATGAATGGCAGATGACCGCTTATGTTAAACAATATTGTATGTAGGGGCGACCATTGGTCGCCCTTTTTTTAGATATTAAGGCAGTAGAGGACGGCGCCACGATGTCCCGAGAAGCCACCACACAGTCGGCGTTGCCGACAGCCCCCACAAGGGGAGCCAAAAAGCCTCTCCTTGAGGAGAGGTGTCACGAAGTGACGGAGTGGCGGCAAAAATCAATCACCTGTCAAAAATCTTTCGGCGATTTACCGGTAAGTTTTTTAAACGCTTTATAAAACGTGGAATAATCATTAAACCCACATTCATAGCAAAGCCCCATAATATCCGCACCTTCGGAAAGCATTTGTTTCGCCTTAGTGATTTTTCTTGTATTCATAAATTCTTTTATCGTAATACCGGTCTGTTTTTTAAATGTATGGCACATATAATACTTATTAATAAAAAAATTTCTCTGCTAAAAAATCCAGTGTTATATCTGTGGAAATATTATCGGTAAGGTAATCGATTATATCGTCAATACGGTTATTATTTGTCGGTTTTATCGGCAAAACGGTGTTGTCAAGTGCATGATTTACCGCGACAAGAAACTGTAAAAATACGATTTTATCATAGCGTCACTTTCGGGTACTCTGTTTGAAATGTAATGTTCAACATTTTTAAAATAATCGTAAAGTCCGAAAGACTGAACAATGTCTGACGGTATTCTGTTATCTTCGCCCATAGGTGAAGAATTTATTTTATCAAACAAATCAAATTCGGGGATAAAGTCGGGATGTATCTGCATAAAAATACGCTCATACGGCTTTTCTGACTGAAAGAAAATCGTATGAAGTTCTCCTGGTCTTGTAAGCAAAATATCGCCAGGGTGAATTTTATATAGATTATCCTCGACTATGTACGTTGCATCACCCGATATAAAATACAGAAATTCATAATATTTATGAAGGTGCAAGTTAAGCTCCGGAGGCTTTGAACGGAAATAACTGTAAAGATATTCTTTCTGTTTATATGAAATTGCATCCATAAAATACACCTCCTACACAATTATTATAGCATAAAAGGACAATATTTGCAATATTTTGGATAACAAATGCAATGGAATAAATTTAATTATTGTGTTATTATATAACCGTAAAATAAATCTCTCTCATACAATCGTATTCTTATATGGATACGGTTGTTTTTTTATAATAAAATATGTCGAAAAATATTTACTTGATACATTTTTGTGATAGAATATTTATACCGATAATTTATAAAAAAGGTTGAGGCAGTTGTAATGTTGAAAAAATATTTTGAGGACGAAAGCTATAATATAATGCCGTGTGGTGTTGTTGCGTTTCAAAATGACAGTACGCTAAAAATTATTTCGGCGAATGATTACTATTATTCGACTTATGCGAACGGAAATTTTGAAAGTCTTAATATTTGCAAAGAAGACAAAAATATTATAGCTGATTTGAAAGATAAAAATGAAGTGGTATACAAATGTATTGTTTCGGACGGGACGATACGTTATATTTGTATGCATTTGACTAAATATAATGAAAATGATATTCTCGGTATTCTTATTGACGTTACGGAACAGCATACGAATCTTGTCAGGATGAAAGATGAGAGAAGATGTTTACGTTTGCTCTTAAAAGTTCAAAAATATTGTTTTTGAACATAACGTAGCGGACGATAATATGACTTTATATATTCCGGTGAAAGGTCAAACCGAACTGAAAAAACTGTCTATCCCCAATAATACGGAAGATGCTGTTTATGAGCTTGCGGATAAAAAGAGATTACGGTTATCTTAAAGAAAACATATTCAATGAAAAAGTAGAAAATATAAGTGTCAGAATGAAGTTGCCGGGTAATAAGAATTATGAATGGCACCGCATTTTCAGAAATTTTGAACGTGATGAAAAGGGTAATCTTAAAAAGAGTTTTCGGAACAATAACGAATATCGAGGACGAAAAACATCATGAAAAAATTAAAAGAAAAAATCGAGATTGATCCGGTACTTCATGTCTATAACAGAAATGCAGGCGTTGAGAGGATTAATGAGTATATAAAATCCAATCCCAAAAGCAGAGATTACGCACTGTTTGTTATTGATATTGATGATTTTAAAAATATAAATGACACATACGGACATTTATACGGTGATACCGTTATTGCCATGGTTGCGGAAATGCTGAACAAGGCAACCGATGACGACGCTATTGTCGGAAGATACGGCGGTGATGAATTTTTCGTGTTTTTGAAAAGTAACAGAATAGCCGAGAATGCCGACAGAGTTGTTGACAATGTATGTAAGATTAATATTTCAGACGATAAGAGAATAACGTGCAGTGTCGGAGTGGCAGACGGCAGAATATTTGAAGAAGTGCCTAATTATAAAGCGTTGTTCTCAAAAAGCAGATAAGGCACTGTACAGTACAAAAAAAGAATGGCAAGGCTCATTGGGAGATATACAATGAAAATATTGTGTACGACAATTCAAGCCATGCGATTGATTATGAAGTTGAGGACGCCGAAAACAGTACGGAATTATTTAAGACACGCGATATGATGAAAGTGTTCCTTGAACTTTCTTCAAGTGCGAAAAACAGCGATGACGCAATGTATAAGATTATTCGGTATGTGGCTGAAAAGTTCGATATTGACTGGTTTCAGATAATGAAGGTCAATACCAAGGAAGATTTAATCACAATAAGCTATGAATGGTGCAGTGATCCAAAATTTCAGAATAATGCGGGAAAAAAGGATATTATGCTCATTCTGACATTGAGCATTTCAAAGAATTCTTTGAAAAATATCCTGTATTTATTCTTTCAAATGAAAAAATAAACGGATTTTCGTTAAAGTTTCAACGTGAATTTGAAAAGAATAAAAAAAGAACGGTGAAGTGGTCTATAATGCAAATATTACAACAGGAGATTCGTTCTTTATGTTTGTTTGTACGAGATTCGGATATGAAAATCCTTGGCAGATAGAAGAATGCGTTGAATTGAATATGGCGACTAAGCTTATGACGATGTACATTTCTCAAAGCGATAAGGAAACGGAAAATGAGAAAAAAGCTTAGAAAAATAATTGATTATGACCGCAAAACCAGTTGTTATACTATTGCAAAGTTTTATGAACAGATAGGCAGACTGAGAAAATTTGCAGAGGAAAAAGACGAACAGGTTGCTCTGTTACATACCGATTTTTCGGGAATGCTTGATTTCAACGAACGGTTCGGTCAGATTGAGGGAGATAAGGTTTTTACAGAGTTTGTAAACTGTATTTTGCCAAGTGATAATGATTATAATATTATAACTCACATTGACGGTGCGGATATTTTTTTCAGTGCGTTCAGATTTAAAAATTTAGAAAGCTTTGATAAGATAGATGCGTTAAATAAACAATTCAGTAAAATGATTAATGAAAAATATCCCGGCGCGCATATTATTGTTAAAACAGGAATTTATGTGCTTAAAACAAATGAAGTTGTGGGAGTGGGGCTGGATAAGGCTTTGAAAGCTAAAAAGACTGTGAAAAATCCTACAGAATCATTTTGCATTGTCTATGACAAAGATAAACATGAAAATAGCCGTTGCTAATTGCAACAGCTATTTTTTTTATTGAGTTTTCAATTTGTATAATCGGTCATAACTGTATTCATCGACAAGCTCGTAATTATTGTTGATTATATTCATAAACTGCTTACTGTTTACAATGTCGATATTGTGTATAACAACCCACTTAGGTTGTTTTTCAAGCATCATTTGATTAATTTGACGACCGAACTCGGGATACATTTCCGACCACCATTCCTGAAGAATAAATATCTTAAAGCAAGGCATAATGTCGGCTTGCAAAAAGCCAAGTTGCCGAAATGTCGTAGCAGTATACGCTGTCTTTGTCTTCATCGGGAATTTGCGAGCTAAGCTGTTTTGCACTGTAATAAATATCCGAATATACGTCGCTTGTTTTGGCAGGGTGCCTTTGCGAATACAACTTCTTTGAGTAATGCACTATATTTGACTCTGATTGAACAAAGTAATTTTGCCAACGGAAATGCCATTATTACGCAAAGTATTACTGCCAAGAATGTTTATTTTATTTGATGTAATATAGAAGAATACAGCGCAATAAATCGGTATTAAAGGTATAAGCGTTGTGTAATAATGCGTGTAACTGAAACCGAGTAATATAGGTATCAGTGCGAATATGGATATTGTTGTGATAAATGACGCAACCTTTGGACCAAGTCGTTTTTGCGAAAAATGACGATATGAATATCATCATCAAGACAGGTGCAACCCATCGCAGAAGCAGTAATATGGCTGATGATGTCTTTTCTGACGAGCCTTCCGACGCGTATAGAAAGTTGAATACGAAAGTAGAAAACAACATATCCGACAGCGTCCCTTTAATAAGGAAGAAAAGGCATACAGGCACTGCCACTATCAATACACCGACTATAAAATACAGTATATTTTTAAATATTTCTTTGATATGCTCGTTTATAAAGTCGGTCATAATCGTAACGAATACAATACCGCAGATAATCAGTCCGTTGTTTACGCGGATAAATGCACAAATTCCAAAACATATTCCGTAAATAACCATATTTTTGTGAGGGTGAGGTGCTTTTGGGTGCTTTGTGATGAATTTTAATGCGGTGTAAATCGCTATCATACAGTAGAGAATACAGTATTCTTCCGTTAAGTTGCCGTCACTGATTGTCGCACCGAATGCAAGAATGGTGATTATAACGCAAATTACCGAGCGTATCGGTTTTTGTGAAAAAAACGTGCCGTTTTGTACATAAATATCGAAGATATTGAAAAGGGATATACATTGTAGTATGAATACGCCTACTTTTGATTTTGTCAGGAAATATCCCAATGCATTTATGTAAAACAAAATCGGACCTTTGTGGTCAAAATAATCTCTGTATGCGTCCTTGCCGAGCGTTATCGCTTTTCCGAAGAATATGAAAATGCTTGAATCACCGTCGCATAAGTCTTTGTATAGCGGACTTGTGGACGCAGACAAAAATAACAGAAAATGCTATGCAGAATAATGTTAAAAACATAGATTATTAGATTTTTTTGCGTGTTTTTTACTTTTTAAACTCACTGATATTTTTGTACCGATTTTTTTCGGATTGAGTTTTTCTTGTATATTGTCTTTTGTATTTTGTAAGAATTGCGTAAATTCAATTTTGTTCATTATATGCTCCTGTGTTTTTGTGTATTGTTTATAATACTATTATAAACAATATGATTATATTTGTAAAGCGAATTTACAGTTGAAAAAAATAAAAATGTGATACAATAAAATTATGGTATTATATATTATTATGGGGGTGTTGTGACATGAAATGGATTAAAAACTTAGAAAGTATAGCAATAACAAAAACAAGCGGAAAATGCCCGTATTGCGGGAGTGATAATACCGATTATACTTTTGTGGGAAATGTCGGAGGAGTCGGATATGGTGAAATATGGTGTAATGATTGTAAATCAGCATATCATCTATCAAGAGTATTGATTACGGAAGAGTATAATTTGAATAAAGAAATTCCTAAAAAATATCATATATAGATAAATATACAATAAAAAGAATAATCGGTCTCCTCACAGAGCAGGGTTCGCTATAAAAATCCCCCCTATCTGAATGTTCTTCTAAAATAAGTATACCGAATTTATTGTAATACTAATAAAAACCGTATAAACACTTGATATTCAAGCATTTATATGGTTTATACGTTTTGGCGGAGAAGGTGCGAATCATATCAATTTCCTCCTATAAAACAGAGAATACTACCATAGGTTTGGTGGTATTCTCTGTTTTACTACTTATATATAGTATAGAAGTCTGAATTAAACTCCGTTAGCTTTTACGTTAAAAGAAAAAAACAGTGATTGTCAATAGTTGATAATTGTTTTAGTGAGGTAAAACTACTTACTCTTTAAATATAACTTTAATATCGTTTTCTGTAATGTAAACACTGTCAATTATAGAGTGTATAAGCTTTTTGAATCAAGTATATTTTTAGGATTTGTCAGAAAGGCTTTAAGCTTTTTCTTGCTTGTTCTTATATTGTCTTTTGTAGGCGGTTGAGGTATAGAATTTTTGAGCTTTTCAATGGAATTGGTGTAGGTGTTTATTTCAGTATTGATACTCGTTAGTTTGTCGGTTATAGATGTTTTTATGTTCTCATCAGTTGTTTCTGACAATGTATTTAATAAGTTGTCATATTTAACTTTTAAAGCGTTGATTTTGAATTTGAATTTCTTTATATGTTGTTCTATGCTTGCTGTTTGAGTTTGAGAAATAGTATCAAAATTATTAGTGAAATACTCCATATTGGACTTGGAGAAAATTTTATTTACGACCTTTAGTATAACTTTTTCCTTGACATTGTCCATAGGTATAGAATTAATACATTTGTCTGTTTTATTCTTATTATGACGTAAGTATTGCACATTGCCTTTTGTATCTACATGATATGAGTTGTGACATATAGGGCATTTAACAAGTCCTGATAACAGGTATTTACCCTTGTTTGTTTTACCGCTCAAATTTTTTTTGGTTGAACACTGTCCCATAATGATTCGGATACTATGCGCTCAATCTTTCCTTTTACGGTTATAATGTTATCGGCAGACTTATATTTATGTCTGTTAGGTGATTTGTTGTACTCTGTGGCTGGAGCAGACTTATTATACACAAATACACCTTTTATATTTTGATTGGTAAGTATCTCGTGAAAGCTGTTTTTTGTGAATTTTCTGCCTATTTTTGTTCGGTAGTTCTGCTTGTTTAAGGTATCTGCCATTTGTTCGTAGGTTTACACCGTCAGACTTCATTTCAAATATCTTCTTTACTATTTTTTGCTTCTTCCAGGATTGATAACATATTTACCGTCGGCATTAATATCATATCCGAGAGGAGCAATACCTCCATTTGTCTTTCCTTGTTTAGCCGTATAGGTTTGACCACGTTTTACGTTTTCACGTATTTTTTGGCTTCAAATTCATTATTGATTAGTGTTACTGCTTTCAGAACTCTGCTTCCTATGTCATTTTTGTATGTTTCTTCTGTTGCACTCAGTACAAATACTCCGCACTTATTCAATCGGTATTCATAAACATTAAATAGCTGTTCGTGTCTAAACAGTCTGTCTAATTTATACACAATTATAAGCTGTATATCATTGCTCTGGTTTTCAACATATTTAATCATTTCTTGAAAGTTGGGTCTATTGTCAGTTGTACCCGCTAATACCTTTGTCGGAAAATACTTTAATGATGTCTATATTATTACATTCCGCAAATTCACGAGCAACAGATTCTTGACTGTCAAGTGCTGATTTTGGTTGCATTTCTGTTGATACACGTATAGATAACAGCCTTAAGAGGCTGTGTATCTATACTGTTAATGTTTTTACGTGTTGTATAAAGTTATCATCTAAAGTAATTGTTACTTTGTTCATGAATCATCCCTCCATATACAATCGTGAAACATTATATTATATATAATGCAAGAAATTTCTTCTTGAGTGAGTGATTTGCCACTGCTTTCATTGGTGACTTCGTTGTTGGTGTTATTGGTCGAATTATTCATAATCAATACCTTCTTTCTTCAGTTGAGGTATTGATATATCAATGTAAGGGTAACGATTATTACCTATTTTATGACGGTTATATAACTTGCCTGATTCACAACGAATAATATTACGATTGCTTTAATTCTTTAAGGTTGTTTAAAATATTTTGTTTTCTATATCCCAAGTGTTGCAGATTGTCATAAAAAGTGCTTTTTGGGATACAAATATATTCAGCGGTTATAAGTTCGGAAGAATTGTCTTGTTTTATAATAGCAGGTTTTTGATTTCCTGTACTGCATATAATCTTCAAGCATGCGTATACACTCATCGTCTAATATGTTAAATGGATTTGACTTAAATAGCATGAATTCGGCAATTTTAAATGGTTTAAGTGCTAAGTTGAACTCTTTCTTTAATATTACGGCAGTTAAATACGTTACTGCAATTTTTTGTATAGTACGAGTTATAATACGCTTCTTTTTGCTCAGTAAGACATCTAATTTGTCTTGAAATTTAGACATAAGTTTGTTTTGGGCTTTATTTAGGTTATTTTTTGCATTGTCTCTTTAGGACGTACCAAAAAGAAATTTTACAAATCTTTCACCTAAAAGACCGTAACAATTCTTTTAATGCTGATGTCAGATTATTGGAATGTTGTGCATTTTTTGTCCATTGCACTCTAAATTCAAGAAGTCGAGCACGTCAGTTCCGTTTACTTCATCAACGGTTTTTTAAAGGAATTTCACCTGATGAACATATATTTACAGAGAATTTTTTTGCTTTTTTCGCTGTACATTCTTTTCTTGTTCACACCATTGGATAACAAGTAGATTAAGTTGCTGATATCGAATCGGACGCACCTAATTCGTCATAACATAATGTTATACCGTTGAAACCGCACATACTGTTTATAAGGGCACTTTTTGTGGTGTTCCATGTTTGAATTATACCGTCTTCTGATATATTTGTAGAACCCCAAACAGACGCTGCTAATTTTAACATTGTGGTTTTACTTGTTGTAGACTCACCGTTCATATGTAGTACGAGAGTTAGGTCAGGATTTAACAGAGAAGCAAGTGCCGAAGAAACAGAAAAGGTAAGTATTGTTTGAGTTTCAATGTTTGGTACTACATAGTCGTTTAATATTGTTATGTAATCATTAAATGTTCCTTTGCTGTCAATCGACATATCACCACTATATTCAACGTTAATATCAGGATTATGACATATAGAATTTTGAAGTTGAAAATATGACTCACCTTCATATGTTTTCCAACCTAAGTCGTGTGTTATGTTCAAAACATCTAAGTTTGGCTCTATTTGATATAGCCAACTTGAAATCAATTTTGTATAAGAAGGTATACCGAACGGAAATCCATACTTTGAATAACGAGAAAGGCTTTTAGGCTGAATTTCATCAAGAGGTATTTCTTTAGTTATTGCTTTACCGTGTATTACAGAGGTTATAACAATATACATTGTCTGAGTGTCAATATCTCTTAATAGGTAAGGATATTCTACATCATTCCAAAGTATAGTTGTTTGAACATTGCCGTTTTCATCTCCTGATTGATATAACAGCTGTTTAGTATTGTCATCATAGACAACATTATTATTTAAAATATTAGGCATTTTATAGCCCTCCAATCTTTAATATATTCATTACAAAAAAACTTGTAATAATATATTGTTCATTAAAAACTTTTCAAAAAGTAATTTTCGAACAAGGGGTAGTGAAAAATGCCTGTGCAAAAAAAAATATACCGTATTTTCTCATATAGAAAATACGGTATATTTTAATATCTGTCTAATGTCAGAATGGTTGTTCTAAACCACCGTTCCTTTAAATAGACAGTAACTTTATTATTGCCTATATAAATCTTGTCGATGAAATCATTAAGCATTGCTCTCAGTGCAGTTATGTCATTTTCTTTCAAGAGGCGGTTAAACTTATTTGAGATAAGTAGAATGTCTGTTTTTGATATACTTAAATGATGTATGTTGTCCATTGTGTGAAGTTGGTGTTTGAGATATGATTCACGCTGGATAAGTGTATCAAGCCTGTATTTAAAATGCTCTTTGGCAAAACCTTCTTCAACAGCGTTTAAAATATTTTCTTTAGCGTTCTTTATATCGGTTAATTCATTCGTGTATTCTAAAAATATATTTGCTTGCTTTGATTTTTGACTGTTATTATAGTCATTAATGGTTTGTAAAATATAATCTACATTTTGTTCATTTAGAATATGCTTTTTTATGATTTTGATTATTTCTGAATCAATCCATTGTTGGTTGATTTCTTTACAAGTGCATTTATCAACACTTCTATATTTTTTTGCAACATCTGTATGTGATTTGAGAATCTTTTTTTCGTCTGTTAGCATATAGGGGAGAGCCGCATACATCACAATATAACATACCGCTGAGAAGATATTTCTGCCTTGTTCTGTTGCTTTGTGATACCTGTTTGTTGTATAATTGCCTATCTCTTGCAGTATAAAACACATCGGATGTTATAATGGCAGGACAACCACCGTTTATACGGATAATATTCTCGTTGTCTTTATACTTGTGTCGGTTATATGTACCTGTTGCTGACTTTTCGGAAGATTTATTATAGGTGAGTACACCCATATATTTTTCGTTCCTTAAAATTTCATACAGACTGTTTTTGCCGAAATTGTTGCCTATTTTCGTTTTATATCCATTGTCGTTAAGAGTTTTGATGATTTCACCGTAGCTGTATCCGTCGTTATACATATCGAATATTATTCTTACCGCCTCAGCTTCATGTCTGTTAATAACAAGTTTTTTGTCTTTAATATCATATCCTAATGGTGGGATACCGCCTGTATGTATAGTGTTTTTGCATTTTCGCATAAACCTTTCATAACCTCTCGTGCTAAGTTTTTTGACTCCGCCAGTAATATTCTCCGCCATTGCTTCAACGAACTGATTCAAGAATGATTGATTCGGGACTGCCGTCTATATTTTCGGTTACACTTATAAGGCGAACGTGATTTACTTTGAGTTTTTGCTTGTATATAGCACTGTCATATTTACTGCGTGCAAAGCGGTCTGATTATTTATGTACAATTATAATATAATATCAAATGTGCCAGTGGAACTGTCGGCTATCAGAAGGAGGTTCTTACCACGCCTTGTTTCTTAGTAATGATTAGTTAGATGAGTCTTTGAATTCGTATCTTGTACCAGGTTTTACGGAACAAGTGTTGTGGATAAACACATTACATATTTTTTTGAAAGGAATGCATTACCATGATTTTAGTCGGAATTGACATTGGTAAAAACAAACACACTTTCTCCATAATTGATAAAAACTCTGGAGAAATACTTTTATCTCCTTCTGATTTTTCTAATAATCTGAAAGGTTTCTTGTTCCTCATCCAAAAAATTGAGCAGCTATACTAAATCGAAACTTCTTATCGGCATGGAAGATACAGGTCATTATCACTTTGCCTTACTTAAGTATCTTCTCGACAGACGATATACCGTTGCCCTGATTAATCCTACAACCACTGATCTTACAAGAAAATTACAAGGCGGTATTACTAAAAACGACCCTCTTGATTCTCTCACCATCTGCGATGTGATTTCCTCTAATCACCGCAATAAACCTTATCGTGTTACAACGTTAAATCGTTTTGACCTCTACGAGCAGAAACAGTTAACCCGTCATCATCATAATCTGAAAGAAGAGTTAAACACATACAAAAATCGTCTTCAAAAATGTATTGATATTGTATTTCCCGAATTCAACTC
>VOFC01003599.1_pt1 | contig 38616 bp, 40 predicted proteins | sample 5384161 | NCBI WGS metagenome assembly VOFC01 (sample SAMN12384722, study PRJNA508395) | human gut metagenome | isolation source: healthy gut B | host: Homo sapiens | reverse complement strand
GGCGCTTAGTGAGCACTTGTTTTCCGTATCAGACAAACCTGTGTTATCATCCGTTTCTTAAAAGAAAATTAAGATTAATAGTTGAGCATATTTGTTTTTGATTTGTTTTAGAATGAAGCAGAAGCAGTCTTTTTGTAGAGACTGCTTCTATTTTTCGGTAATAAAACAATGAAAATTCTTCTGTGTATTGACAGGTGGAAAATCTGGTATAAACTGTCCCCCCATTATCCTATCTAAAGAGTCCCCAAAAAATCCAATTTAAATTGCCCCACCCCAAAAAACATTAAAAGAGTTACAGAATCAGTTCATAATTCTACATTAATCTATTAAATAGACAAACAGATAGTATTCCCAATAAATCAATCAGCATGAACAAGATTTGTCAAGGAGGCGTGCGACTTGTTTGTCATGGGAAGCTCCGGTACAGGAAAGAGCTACATTACCACAGCCCTGGGATACAGAGTCTGCCAGAAAGGATTGAAAAGTGCTGTATGCCAATACTTCCAGACTTTTTAGGGCAGTTGAAGGCCGGTAGCATCCTGTAGGAGCTGAAAAAAAGATAGAAAGGACGGATATGCTTATACAGGATGATTTCGGCTTGCAGCCGTTGGACAACGGAAGCAGAATGCTAATCTGATGGACATCATCAAAGACCGATATGGTAAGAAATCAACACTGATTACATCAAAGCAATTGCCGGTCAAAAACAGGTATGATGTCATCGGCAAGAAGACAATAGCCGGCGTAGTCATGGACAGAATAACTCACCAAGCCGCAAGAATTGAGCTGCACGGAGAGTCCATACGCAAAATTTGCGGGGAAGAAATGAATGATTATATTGGCAGTAAATAAAAATTATAAACCCAGCACAAATCGAAAACTAATAAACTGATTATGTGATATTTTTTTGTATTTTAGAAAAATAAATCGGGGGGTCAATTTAAGTTGGATATTGGGGATCTGTTTCATTGAGTTTCCAAGTTGTCGTTATACTCCTTGAACACATTGTATAATGTTTTGAAAGTTTTCGTCCTTTTCCCTGATAGCGGTTTACTATGGCACGTGCGGAGACAATTTTTCCTCCAATTCCAAAGTCTTGGTAAATCTGATAGAATTTCACACGCAAAGGTACTTTCCCGTTTTTAATTTTAACGGTTTACTACGCTTGATGAAGAACAACACGCTGAATATTTCTCTTTCCATACGGCTCAATTTTTAATGATACAAAGTTAGGAAATCGAACCGAGAACCCGGTTATGTAAAATAGATCAATGTGCTGTAAAAAACGAAGTAGCACTTGTGCTGTGTAACATTTTAGGCTTTCTAAAACTATCTCCCGAATAAGGATGTATAGTTTGCTTTAGTCCCACTTATTTTACCTATTCTTGAAAATGAAAAAAATCCCTAAACTTCTTTGAAATTTAGGGTTTACATCGTTTTGCCTTCTTAAAAAGTGGTGCCACCAGGAATCGAACCGGGGACACAAGGATTTTCAGTCCTTTGCTCTACCAACTGAGCTATGGCACCATCATGTCGTTTTGTATATCGTTGTTTCGATTACGGGTGCAAAGATACGGACTTTTTTGATATATGCAATAGGTGGCGGTGGATTTTTGAAAATATTTGAGGGTAGAGGTGGAATTAGCTGCTATAAGCAGGGTAAATAGGGGAGCGTGTAGATAAATATGGATTTTTACGTATTTTGGAAGCGGGTAGAGAATGATTAATAAGCTATAGATATGAAAGAAAGTAATTTGGAGTATTGTTTTAAGTTGGGTATGTTTGGCATTTGCTGCTGCTGGGATAGGAACTCGTGATGCGGTGTCTGCCTGTGATGGGAAAGTGTATAAAAAAGGGGATAAGATTATGTTTGGTGTCCCTAAGGTTTCCGGATATTTGTTTGTTAGGACGTTTACAAAGGATGGGAAGATTTCTACGATGCCGAAAGAGAATCTGGCTAGTCAAGAGGCGGTGATCGTTGATATTCCAGATTACGATAAGAAACTCTTTGAGGGTATGGGCGTTTATTCTGAGGTAGAAACGCATCCTCTTGTCGTGGTAGAACTGGATGGACGGCGTCTTTGTATAAATATTAATGATGCGCTTAGTCAAGGGAATATTGTTTCGGAATATTTTAAAAAGCGAAGTTGAAGGTATGGTCGATTTAACGTCCGATCTCTTATTTGTTTATGCGCTTAAATTAAATAATGTGACAGTTGATGACGATGTGATAGTAAGGTATATGGCTCATTGTGACAAGAATCTGGTAGAGAAAAATCAAGCCGATCCATTTACTATGGCGGATCTTAAGAAAGAATATGCCGCTAAATTGGAAAAGGCGTTGAGGGGACGTTGATTTTAGTAAGGTGTTTCGTATTGAGAGTCAGTCGGAGATGTTACAATATGATATGGATAAGCAATCTTTCCATTAAAAGGGTTGTGGTGCCCACAAATTAAGACAGACCAGCCGGATGCGTTGGCTAAGATTGGCTTTTTATGTAAATGGGATGATTGTGTCTTTCGATTTGTGAATATACCAGAGTTCATGAATGTCTCTTGTGAGACGGCTCGTGCGAAAGGGTTTTATGATATATGAGGAAAGTCGGAAAAGTGCCTACCTATAATAAGCCGCTGGCTACCTCTTATACTTATATCCGTTTCTTGGATAAGAAGGTACAGCTTCCCGAGAAAAAAGAATAAGGTCTATCATAACGGTGATATAAAGAGTATGTCTTTGGCTGATTTGTATGGGAAAAAATGGCTATAGAGGCTCAAATTATAAAAGATGGATGTTTATCACTTACCTTTCTTGAAGATAAGTGATTTTGAACTCTTCTATAATTATTTAGGATCCATTGAAATGAAATAATAGGAAAACGGTCCGTCCCCAATAAAAATGAGACGGACCGCTTTGCATTCGTGAATTCAGAGCGGATATTTCTTTTTAGTTTGTGAGTTTCCAACCTTGCGCCTTAAGCTCGACTTCACCTCCGTCACGACCGACAAGATAATTGCCTAACTCTGGCTTTGTTATATGACCGATCACCTTAATACCTTTCATTTCCGACACCTTATCATGATCTGCTAAAGGAACAGTGAATAAGAGTTCATAATCCTCACCTCCATTCAATGCCGCAGTTATCAGATTCATGTTAAACTGCTCTGCCATGGCTGCGGTTTGGTAATCGATAGGAATACGATCTTCGTAAACTCGGCAGCCTACATTACTTTCTTTAGATATGAAGCAACTCCGAAGAGGGCCGTCGGAGATATCCATCATGGAGGGTCGGAACGATTCCAGCGATCAAGAACTTCGACAATGTCTTTGCGGGCTTCCGGTTTTTAATTGGCGTTCCAACAAATATTCTTTACCAGAGAAATCGGGCGTGAAATCTTTCTCCCCATTAAATATGCTTTTCTCCCGTTCCAGTAATTGGAGACCCATGTAGGCGGCCTAAATCGCCGGACACGCAAATAAGATCGGTCTCCTTGGCTCCGTTTCGATAGACAACTTTGCCTTTTTCTCCCTCGCCTAGGCAAGTGATGCTGATCGCTAACCCTGTGCGTGAGGGCGGAAGTGTCGCCACCAACGGATCTACATCGTAGATATCACAAGCGAGTTTAATGCCCTCGTAGAAGATTCTTCGGAGATCTTCTACACAGAAACGTTTGGAAATACCCAATGATACCGTAATCTGTTTCGGGCGGCCGTTCATGGCGTAAATATCTGAAGTTTACGACTGCGGATTTATAGCCGAGATGTTTCAACGGCACATACATCAAATCGAAATGAATACCTTCAGCAAAAGGTCTGTCGTAACCAATACTTTTGTCTGTGTAATCCAGTACGGCTGCGTCGTCACCAACACCTTTCAACGTACTCGGATTTTTTAAGTTCTATTTTATCGGTGAGATGGCGGATTAACCCGAACTCTCCCCAAAGTCGATATTTCTGTTCTATTGCTCATAAGATTGTTAACGTAATATAGGATGATTCTTTATTCTTGTATCAATATGTTTTAACTATTAATTCTTGAAATTGTTTTTCCCGATCCATACAGAAACCCACCGTAATAGGCAAACAATATAAATGAGAAAACCATTCCATGGGAAGCGAAGGAAGGTCACGGAGTCGGGCGGCATCTTTCTCCGTGATGATTATCAATTTACTTGTAGAAGTCAACCGCTTGAAGGCCGTTTGTATTTTTCTGGATGTCATGCCGATCGAAGGCGTGATGATCCGGAAAAGACCAAAAAGGTGACATGCTCCGTATATTTATGGATCTCTTTTTCGAGAGGTGCCGGGGATGCGATACCGGATACCAATAAAACCTCTGTAGTAGAGGCCAGCCCTTTTAATGTGCGTCTGGGGGCTTTACCGGAAAAGACGGGTTCCAGCTCCCCGTAAAGAATACGGCTGAAATAGAGCTCTTGATAAGCTGAGAGAGATGTATATCCTCCTCTATGATCCGGAAGTCTATAGGTTGTATACATGACTCACATTTCGTGACAATGATCACGTCCGCACGTCGAGCGCCATCCACAGGTTCCCTTAAACGGCCTGCGGGCAAGAGCTTATCTTGCGTATAAAGACGGTGGCAATCGGTTAAAAGGATGTTCAGCGTGGGGGCGACGTATCGATGTTGAAAGGCATCGTCCAGCACGATCACTTCCGGGCGCTTATTCTCTGGCAGAGCCAATAGATTGCGGATACCCTGCGGCGATCAGCGTCTACGGCAACGAGAATATCCGGAAACTTACGTTTCATTTGGTACGGCTCGTCACCGATATCCTTGCTGGTACTTCGCTGATCGGCCAGCAAGAAAACCGGAGGTTTCCGTTTATAGCCACGGCTGAGTACAGCTACCCGGTATCGGTCTTTATCAAACGGATGATGTATTCCGTATGAGGGGTTTTCCGGTCCCCCCGACAGTCAGGTTCCCCACGCAAATAATAGGCAGATCATACCGCTCTGTCCGAAGGATTTTCCAGTCGAACAGCTGATTCCTGAATCTCACCCCGATTCCATAAAGGAAAGAGAATGGAGTGAGGAGTTTATTGAACTTAATCGTATGATCTGTCAGCATGGTCCAGTTATTATAACGGTTTCATATCGTAAGGCATACGAGCTTGGATTCCGCAATTCGTCTTGATATTATTCAACGTCTTGAAGTACTCGAACTCATTACCCAATACATTTTGACGATAGAGAGTTTCACCTCTCCGAGCTGGCTTTCAAGAACTCGTCCAAGAAATTCTTGGAACCGCTGACGGTAGTTACGCTATACTGATCCAGATCAGCCAACCCCGCCGCTGTGCTTATAGCTAATTCAATACCGCCCAGCTCATCGACCAAACCTCTTTCTTTCGCTTGCTCACCCGTCCAGACCCGTCCTTGTCCGATAGCGTTGACCGCTTCGGTAGTCATACCTCTACCTTCGGCGCAACGGGAAAGGAACGTTTGGTAGCCTCTTTCCACGTATCCTTGTATCAGTGCTTTCTCACTCTCGGTCATGGGACGGGAGAGGTCTCCTAAGTCCGAGAATGTGTTTGTCTTTACGATGTCCGTGGTCAACGCTAGTTTCCCGAATAATCCGGAGGCGTTCGGGAACATGCCGAAGATACCGATGGAGCCGGTCAACGTATTTGGCTCGGCGATGATCTTATTGGCGGCGCATGAGATATAGTAACCTCCCGAGGCGGCTACGTTGCCCATGGAAACGACCACAGGTTTCACCTTTTTCAACTCGACGACCTGACGCCATATTTGTTCGGATATATAAGCGCTACCTCCCGGAGAATTCACACGGAATACCACGGCTTTCACGTCGTCATTGTTTTTTAGCTTGATAAGTTCATCGGCCATTTTCTCCGTGATGCTTTGCTCGATATCGTATAGGCTACCGGGTGTTTGCGCCTTAATCTCGCCTTCGGCGTAAAGTACGGCTATCTCCGGAGCGTTTTGGTGGATGAGGCCTTGAGGGTTTTCATTTGAGCTAAGTTGGCCGATCTCAGTTTCTCTCCATTTTGTCCGGCTAGCTCTTTGACGTATGCTTCTACCTCCGGCTTATACTTCAATTCGTCTATAAAGCCACATTCTACCGTTTTTCACAGGGTCCGCGAAGAAAAGCCCCTCATTGGCGTAATGGTTGATATCGTTCACGCTGATGCCGCGTGATTCGGCGATGCCTTCGGTTATATTATCCCAGATGGTGGAGATATACGATTGGATTTGCTCCCGGTTCGCCTCGCTCAGCTTATCCAGCATAAAGGGCTCCACGGCACCTTTGTAGGTACCTACCTTAAAAATCTGCATCTCGATACCTACCTTATCCATCAGTCCTTTGTAGAATAGGGTTTGCGAGGCGAGGTCCTGTCAACTCAAGGATGCCTTGCGGATTCAAGAATACCTTATCGGCTACGGAACAAAGGAAGTAATTCCCTTGCGTGAAATTATCGGCGTAAGCTACCACGAACTTGCCGCTTTCCTTGAAGTCTATCAGCGATCGGCGGATTGCCTCCAAGCTGGCGCTACCCGAGGAGAAAGCCCCGATTCGATATAAATCCCCGCAATCTTGTCATTCTGTTTCGCTATCGGATCGTCTCGAGCAGGTCCTTCAGTGACAGCATGTTTTCCTTGTCGCCCATCAAGGCGGAGAATGGATTCTCCGCCGGGTTATCCAGCGCGTCCGTCTAGCTTGATCTTGAATACCGTATTGCTTTTGGGGGTGTAATCAGGTGTGCTACCTACGGTGGCGATATATCCTATAGTCATGGATATCAATACCGTCAGGATTATTCCCATTGCCAACATAACGCCTAGCGTTGAGGCAAACATCATTTTAAAGAATTGTTTCATATCTATTGAAAACTAATTAGATGACAAATGTACGAAAATTTCCTCTACGTCCCGGTCGCTGAGGCATACTTGTTGGTAAACATCTCGCAGAAGCTCCGGGTTGATCTTCTTGAAATCCTTTTCTAAAGGGGTGATGAAAAAAGACCTCCGATATCGGCAGCTCCCGGGCTGGACAGGAGATGGTCGTTCCCCTCAGCCTCGTATTGCCATGGGCGGTGGCGTTTACGAGGGATAACCGTGATTACCCAATTATTATCGTAATAGGAGCCGAAGATATTCATCATCGGCTCGGGCTCGCCGGGGGGAAGCGGCAGGGCAGCGTAGATCTCCTTGAAGAGCCGGGTGGCGGCCTCGGCGGTGGCGGCTTGGATGACGAGGCCGGGGCGGAGGTTTCCGGTGAGCGGGAATATACGGGTGTCGTATACGCTCGCATACGGGTGCCGTATAAATTGGGTTACCTCTTCATCCAGCGGCATGATGCCTCGTGTCACCGCTTGGAAGTGGGCATGATCCGGTGCCGAGGCTCCGCTACGGGGTCCATTGTAGAAGACGGTGAAGGGAGCGAGTCTCCTTTGTCAGTTCCAAGAAGTCATTCCATTGCGGCAATATCAGTTGCGGAGTATGTTTCCGGGTAGGGATCGTGAAATGCTGGGGGAAGATCGGGTAGGGGTTGCACAATACCAGATGGCGAAAGCCGAAAGGCAGCCGCTCCTGTTCCACCGGCAGGTTCTCGGGACATAGGAAGCATTTGCGTTCTTTTAGGGATCGGGCATCTACCTTGGCCCCGGTGGAAACAATACGGGCGGGATTGAATTGCGCACGTATCGAGAACCCTCCCATATCGAAGGATTTTACTTGCACGGCCTCCAGCGCCTTATAGTTCTTCTCGGCCAATGGCCATGTCACGAGTTGCTTGGACAGTAATTCGGTCGCTTGCGATGAGCTGACCCAGTTGTTTGGTTTCATTGTCTTTCCATGTTTAAGCGGGCCTCGAGTTCCCAAGTCCTGATTTTATCCTTATATATATTATGGTTGTTCATTTTCACGACATCCAATGAGGCGTCGGAGTTATCTTCCCAACGGCGGCAAAGGTACAGCACGTCGTAGATCCGCCCGATCGGGTACTCTTCGGCGGCTGATACGTAGGCCGAGGGCGTAATCTTCTCCGTAACTGGTGTTCGGGAGGTTTAGTTTCCGTAGCAAGGGGTGTATAAAAAGGCTCGGGGCGCTCAAGCCCGTTGATGCGGAGGGCGTTATTGCGGCCGTTCTCGGGAGTCCATTCTTTATGGTCGATAATTCCGGGCGGGATGGTTCGCATATCGAAATCGGTCATTCGGTAGGTTCCGACCACCATGGCGCATCGCTGCTCGTAGAAGGCTTCCACGATCTTACGCAGGGTATGCTCGTCACTGTATACATCATCACTATCCAATTGGATGGCGAACTTGCCGCAAGCCGAATGGTGTATTCCTATATTCCAGCACCCCCCGATGCCGAGATCGTCACGCTCCGGCTGGATATGGATAATACGAAGGTCCGTGGCGGCGATCGCTTGGATTCGCTCGGAGGTGCCATCCGTGGAATGATTATCGATAATGATTAGGTTGAAAGGGAAGGACGCCTCTTGTCGCAGTACGGAACGGATAGCGTCCTCGATCGTCCGTACACGGTTACGTACAGGGATAATAACGGAGGCTTCCGTTTGAAATGTCTGCTCGTCAAAACGGACTGGCTTGAAATGAGGGGGCAAGTAGCCGCCTATCATCTTTAAATGATCTGTACAGGCGGCTTCCATCTCGATCTGTACGGAGCGGTTCTTGGGATCTACATAGTCGAACATCTTCTCTCGGATTTCCGTAAATCATTCTCTACTTCTGTATATAGATATTCGTTGATATGCGTCAGCGGAGCGTTTTGGGAGACTTTCAGGCGCAAGTCGTAGAGTCCGGCGAATGTATATTCCGTATCCATGGAGGCTATGGCGTTTTGTAGCGTGGAAGAACGATAGAGTAGGAGGGAGCCGAAATTGAAATCATCCCTAAGACTTCCTTTCTGGTAATCGATCACCGGATGGGGGTTGAGTTTGCCCTCCTTCTTCTCGTAATAATCGGAGTAAACCATACCGGATCTCGTATCGTCGGCGATGGCGACAAAACGCTCTAGGGCATACATGCCTAATTGAAGCTCTTCAGTCTTCGTATAAATTAACGTATAATGGGCACTGGCATAGCCGGCTATTTCCCCGGAGGGTCTTCGTGCTCCATATATTCTCCGTGCGGATTAAGTTGCAGGGATAAATAGCCTTGGCGTGGGGATCGTCCGTGATTAGATAGATCTGACTCACTAAGGACGACTCGGCCAATTGCGCTACCGTTTGTCGTAGCCTCTATTTTCCATAAGGGGATAAAGCAATTGATTCGTTTCATTGTATATACTGTATTTTATTTTGTTGTTGAATGGAGAAAAAGCGTAAGATGGACTCCATGAGTCGATTTCGTTCCGACGGTGTTTGAAGCGCCTCAAACGGGAAACCGAGCAAACAAGTCCGATATTTCCCTTCATAAACGATTCCCGCCCCGATATTGTTCTCCGGATATCTCAAGATGGTATGGGCGAGCTTATCCGCCGGAAGTACACCGTCTACCGACTCGATCGAGTAGCAAATAGGGTTCGGACGTGTCCGGAACGTGTATCTGCCGTTTATATATCCGTAAGGGGATGCGCAACTGTTTACGATTCCTCCTTGCTGGCATTACGGCTAGCCAACTTCCCTTTAGTACCTCCTCGACGAACGTACGGTCTTGTGCGTTGCCCCAGCTGTCGGAGAAAAAGATTCGTCCCGCTTACAAGCAAGTTGCCGCCTTGGGCAAGGTAGCTGCGAAGCGTATCCTGTAAAACGGGAGTGATAACCGGTTGGCGCTGTTTTCCTAAAATCAAGTCAATAATCGGATACGTATCCGGCTTTACGACTCCCTCGGCCAAAGATTTATGGCTACATGAGACAAAGGAATAACCGGTCCCGGCCATGGCCTGCCCATGTATGAAAGGATAATCGAAGGTATTGCCCGCTATGACTTGGCCTGCGTAATTGTTGTAACTATCCCCATGCCCGTTATTATCATTGCTGTTCCATGTGGCGGAACGGCGGAATCAATTGATCCCCGATAAATGCGATATCATTCAGATAAGGCACTCCCCGGTCGACGGCATAAAGAAAGCCGGCTAAACTATCCGCCGTACTCTCGAAACTGGCTGGACCGCTGATCCTGTCGAATCCATTGACGATCAATACCGTCTTATCCTTTTCACCTTTAGGAGACCGGTAAACACTTACGATCTCGGAAGGGAAACTGATGCCTCCCTTATTTACGGCAGCTACCTTATAACTATGGATAATACCCGTCTCAATTGAAGAATGATTTCTTCTCCTTTACGAGCGTCCCGTTATCGAATCCACCGCTGTCTTTTCGACTATAAAGGATATAGGCGGTTGGTGAGGCACTCTCCTCAAGAGTATCCTGTACGGCTTTCCAGCCGATTCTCACTTTATTCGTTTCTACGAGCTCCGTATACAGACGATCGGGTGGGAGCGGTTGTACGATAGGCTCCTGTTTATTCTGGAAACAGATATAACGGAGCATCCTTTATAGATCGCCCTACAAATAAGGAAACGGAAGCGTGGGTCTAACCCGTAACGCATATCGGCGAAGTTTTGATGGGATAGTAATTCTAATAGCATCGTTGGGACATCGGGAATACGTGCCTCTATATAAGATTGATTCCATGCCCCGGCGGCTCCATTGAGGATTGTAAACCTGCGGACATCGGACAGGATCTGTGTTTGATCATGTCGGTTAGGTCTCTGGCGATCTCCCGGCTTTTCCGGTTGGTGTAGATTCCGTCGTTGCTTTTAGACATATAGATGCCGAGTGTCCCTATAATTGAGTCATCCGGGGTGGTTCCTGCGTCGGAATGGAATGCGAAGGCCATGTCGATAGGGATATGGGTCTGTTCTTTTAAATAATTAACCCATTGGGGACGTGCGTAAATGTCGTCTTGATAATCATTGCGGAAAGCACTTTTTTCGAATAGATACTATCCGGTATTCCTGCCCATTGTAGCCAATATCGGGCCGCCTCGGTAAACCGTGGATACCCACTTGTCTCTGCTTCTATCGGATAGGGACTTTCTAGCGGGCTACGTGCGATGTTCCCCATGCCGCCACCGATCTTGATTGCGTCTGCCGTGATAATCTTTTCCCGATTTATTGCTTTGATTCGTTAATACGATTCTCTCATGGGCTTGTTCATGTGCCGTGAATTTGAAGTTTCCCAGATAGATCCAAGTCCCACCCCCCCATTGTTTGATTGACGGCGATTGTGGTTTCCCCCGGCATGATGGATGGTATACAGTGCCTGCTCTGTGCTGTTCGGAAAAGATTGATAGGAGGCATAGACCGCGTAATTCCCGATTCCGGAATTTCGGGAATCCACTGATGAGACTTTCTTTTCCTTTCCTCTGTGTGACCGTCTGCCGATAGGTACCTTTGCGTAAAAGGGTTCTCCCCATTCGTATAAGTAGCTTGAATATGCCCAAATCCAGCTTTCTCCCCATCCGACCAAGCTTTCTCCCCATCCAATTCTTTATACTGATCCCGGAGTAGAGCGATCATTGTCTATAATGATTTCGTATATTTGGGTGTCTTTTTCCCGGGAATTAGAATAGTCGCTCCTGCGTTTTCAAGCATCGGGGTCAGATAAGGAAGAACAAAACTCTGCGTAAATAAGTCCTCTACGGTGCCGAACATGCGGGCCCGTTGCCATTCCCAGCGATGGGCGGTCTGGGCGTAATATAAACCATGGCTTTTGCCAAAGGGCGATATGACGGTTTTGTAATCCGTTTTTATCTCATGAGGGCTGGATAGGCTACGGGTTAGCGGGTATTTGCTCTCTTTTAATGGAGTATAGCCTCTTTTTGTTGGGACGTCCTTTTCTGTCGTATTCGGGAATCAGGCTCTCAATGTCTGTACCTCGGGTCAAGATGACGATCTTGAGGCATTGGGAAATAGGGGAGCTATACTTGCGTAAAGCTCAGAAAACGTTGTATTCCCCGAAAAGGGATGTCCTCCAAAGCTTCATTGGCGAAAAGCGTGACTTTCTTCTTCTGCATGAGGATGGAGTCAATCTTAATGGTGCGTGAAGACACATATTGCCTTGCGAAAGAGTTTAGCTTTTGATCCAATTGCTTTCGCTAGCGACAGGCTTAACACATGCAAGTCGAGGGGCAGCATAGGTAGCAATACAGGGTGGCGACCGGCGCACGGGTGAGTAACGCGTATGCAACTTACCTATCAGAGGGGGATAGCCCGGCGAAAGTCGGATTAATACCCCATAAGCAGGGGCCCCGCATGGGGATATTTGCTAAAGATTCATCGCTGATAGATAGGCATGCGTTCCATTAGGCAGTTGGCGGGGTAACGGCCCACCAAACCGACGATGGATAGGGGTTCTGAGAGGAAGGTCCCCCACATTGGTACTGAGACACGGACCAAACTCCTACGGGAGGCAGCAGTGAGGAATATTGGTCAATGGGCGTGAGCCTGAACCAGCCAAGTCGCGTGAAGGAAGAAGGATCTATGGTTTGTAAACTTCTTTTATAGGGGAATAAAGTGAAGGACGTGTCCTTTTTTGTATGTACCCTATGAATAAGCATCGGCTAACTCCGTGCCAGCAGCCGCGGTAATACGGAGGATGCGAGCGTTATCCGGATTTATTGGGTTTAAAGGGTGCGTAGGTGGTGATTTAAGTCAGCGGTGAAAGTTTGTGGCTCAACCATAGAATTGCCGTTGAAACTGGGGGGCTTGAGTGTGTTTGAGGTAGGCGGAATGCGTGGTGTAGCGGTGAAATGCATAGATATCACGCAGAACTCCGATTGCGAAGGCAGCTTACTAAGCCATAACTGACGCTGAAGCACGAAAGCGTGGGGATCAAACAGGATTAGATACCCTGGTAGTCCACGCAGTAAACGATGATTACTAGGAGTTTGCGATACAATGTAAGCTCTACAGCGAAAGCGTTAAGTAATCCACCTGGGGAGTACGCCGGCAACGGTGAAACTCAAAGGAATTGACGGGGGCCCGCACAAGCGGAGGAACATGTGGTTTAATTCGATGATACGCGAGGAACCTTACCCGGGTTTGAACGCATTTCGACAGCTCTGGAAACAGAGTCTCTAGCGATAGCCGTTTACGAGGTGCTGCATGGTTGTCGTCAGCTCGTGCCGTGAGGTGTCGGCTTAAGTGCCATAACGAGCGCAACCCTTATCACTAGTTACTAACAGGTGAAGCTGAGGACTCTGGTGAGACTGCCAGCGTAAGCTGTGAGGAAGGTGGGGATGACGTCAAATCAGCACGGCCCTTACATCCGGGGCGACACACGTGTTACAATGGCATGGACAAAGGGCGGCTACCTGGCGACAGGATGCTAATCTCCAAACCATGTCTCAGTTCGGATCGGAGTCTGCAACTCGACTCCGTGAAGCTGGATTCGCTAGTAATCGCGCATCAGCCATGGCGCGGTGAATACGTTCCCGGGCCTTGTACACACCGCCCGTCAAGCCATGGGAGCCGGGGGTACCTGAAGTCCGTAACCGAAAGGATCGGCCTAGGGTAAAACTGGTGACTGGGGCTAAGTCGTAACAAGGTAGCCGTACCGGAAGGTGCGGCTGGAACACCTCCTTTCTGGAGCTTCAGGATTCCGTACCGAGGTCATACGAGGTATTGATCCCTTGTGCTGCTGTTGAGATTATGTTTATTATATAGATCACATGACCGGAAGGCCGGTCGGAGAGAAAAAAATGACGCTGGGACGTAAGTCTTGGCAAAGTTGACAGTCCTATAGCTCAGTTGGTTAGAGCGCTACACTGATAATGTAGAGGTCGGCAGTTCAACTCTGCCTGGGACTACTCCGAATGAGGGGGATTAGCTCAGCTGGCTAGAGCATCTGCCTTGCACGCAGAGGGTCAACGGTTCGAATCCGTTATTCTCCACACTTTATTGAGAGGGATAGGCATCCCAATCCCGTCCCGAGGACAGTCGGGCTCAGTAAGAAGGATCTTTGACATGTTGGACATCAAAAAGAAGAAACAAGTAGAGCGAGCTTAAGATATATCAACCCGTGCGTCAAGTACGAGGTGGGAGAAAGTAAGCAAGGGCAGACGGTGGATGCCTTGGCTCTCGGAGGCGACGAAGGACGTGATAAGCTGCGAAAAGCCCGGGGGAGGCGCAAATAGCCCTTGATCCCGGGATATCCGAATGGGGCAACCCGGCAGGTTGAAGGCCTGCCATCCCGAAAGGGAGGCGAACGTGGGGAACTGAAACATCTAAGTACCCATAGGAGGAGAAAATAAACAATGATTCCGTAAGTAGTGGCGAGCGAACACGGAAGAGCCCAAACCCGTGTCGTCTAGGCGATACGGGGGTTGTAGGACCACGACGTGGCAAGATAGAGTCAAGTGGAACGCCTTGGAAAGGGCGACCATAGAGGGTGATAGTCCCGTACACGACTGACGATTGAAGCCTAGTGGTATCCTGAGTAGCGCGGGGCACGAGAAATCTTGCGTGAAACAGCGGGGCCCATCCCGTAAGGCTAAATACTCCCGAGAGACCGATAGCGAACCAGTACCGTGAGGGAAAGGTGAAAAGAACCCCGAGCAGGGGAGTGAAATAGACCCTGAACCCGTCTGCCTACAAGCGGTCGGAGCGTCGTAATGACGTGACGGCGTGCCTTTTGCATAATGAACCTACGAGTTACCTTCCCCGGCAAGGTTAAGTACCTAAGGTACGGAGCCGAAGCGAAAGCGAGTCTGAACAGGGCGCCAAGTCGGGGGGGGTAGACGCGAAACCGAGTGATCTACCCTTGGCCAGGTTGAAGGTTGGGTAACACCAACTGGAGGACCGGATGGGTAAGCGTTGAAAAGCTTTCCAATGAGCTGAGGGTAGGGGTGAAAGGCTAATCAAACTCGGAGATAGCTCGTACTCCCCGAAATGCATTTAGGTGCAGCCTCTTTATAGTATATCGTGAGGTAGAGCGACTGATTGGATGCGAGGGCTTCACCGCCTATCAAGTCCAGATAAACTCCGAATGCGCGATATATATTTACAGGGAGTGAGGGCGCGGGTGCTAAGGTCCGTGTCCGAGAGGAGAAGAATCCAGACCACCGGCTAAGGCCCCCAAATGATCGTTAAGTTGAACTAACGAGGTCGGATCGCAGAGACAGCTAGGATGTTGGCTTGGAAGCAGCCATTCATTTAAAGAGTGCGTAACAGCTCACTAGTCGAGCGATCTGGCGTGGATAATAATCGGGCATAAACGATCTGCCGAAGCCGTGGATGTCGCAAGACATGGTAGGGGAGCATTCCATGCCGCGTCGAAGATGGGGGATGACCCTTGTTGGAGCGCATGGAAAAGCAAATGTAGGTATGAGTAACGATAAGGGGGGCGAGAAACCCCCCCGCCGAAAGACCAAGGTTTCCTGATCAACGCTAATCGGATCAGGGTGAGTCGGGACCTAAGGCAAAGCCGAACGGCGCCGCCGATGGAAGAATGGGTTAATATTCCCATACTGCCTCATGGAGTGACGTGGAGACGGAGAAGTGACAGTCCTGCCGGCTGACGGAATAGCCGGTTGAAGGGTGTAGATATTGATCGCGGTAGGCAAATCCGCGGCGGAGAGCCGAACCTGAGAGTATACGGAGCGCTTGCGCGACGTAATATGGACGTAACCATGCTCCCGAGAAAATCCGCTAAACTTATCCATGCGGCACCCGTACCGTAAACGGACACACGTGGTCGGGTTGAGAATACTGAGGCGCTCGAGTGATTCACGGTTAAGGAACTAGGCAAATTGACCCTGTAACTTCGGGATAAAGGGTCCTCGTCGTAAGGCGAGGCGCAGAGAATAGGTCCAGGCAACTGTTTAACAAAAACACATGGCTGTGCTAAATGGAAACATGATGTATACAGCCTGACACCTGCCCGGTGCCGGAAGGTTAAGAGGAGATGTCATCCGCGAGGAGAAGCGTTGAATTGAAGCCCCGGTAAACGGCGGCCGTAACTATAACGGTCCTAAGGTAGCGAAATTCCTTGTCGGGTAAGTTCCGACCTGCACGAATGGTGTAATGATCTGGACACTGTCTCAACCGTGAGCTCGGTGAAATTGTAGTATCGGTGAAGATGCCGATTACCCGCGATGGGACGAAAAGACCCCGTGAACCTTTACTATAGCTTTACATTGAATTTGGGCAGACGATGTGTAGGATAGGCCGGAGGCTTTGAAGGGGGTACGCCAGTATCCTTGGAGCCGCCGTTGAAATACGGCCCTTCGGTTGTTTGAGTTCTAACTCCTAGATAGGAGGACACTGTATGGTGGGTAGTTTGACTGGGGTGGTCGCCTCCAAAAGCGTAACGGAGGCTTCTAAAGGTGCCCTCAGACCGATTGGTAACCGGTCGCAGAGTGTAATGGCATAAGGGCGCTTGACTGGGAGACATACAAGTCGATCAGGTAGGAAACTAGAGCATAGTGATCCGGTGGTTCCGCATGGAAGGGCCATCGCTCAAAGGATAAAAGGTACTCCGGGGATAACAGGCTGATCATTCCCAAGAGTCCATATCGACGGGATGGTTTGGCACCTCGATGTCGGCTCGTCACATCCTGGGGCTGGAGAAGGTCCCAAGGGTTGGGCTGTTCGCCCATTAAAGTGGCACGCGAGCTGGGTTCAGAACGTCGTGAGACAGTTCGGTCTCTATCTATCGTGGGCGCAGGAGATTTGAGGGGCTCTGACACTAGTACGAGAGGACCGTGTTGGACGTACCACTGGTTTACCGGTTGTCCCGCCAGGGGCACCGCCGGGTATCTAAGTACGGATCGGATAAGTGCTGAAAGCATCTAAGTACGAAGCCGGCCTCAAGATTAGATCTCCCTCAAGGGTGGTTATAGACGATGACCTTGATAGGCCACAGGTGTAAGGGCGGCGACGTCCGAGCCGAGTGGTACTAATAGCCCGGGACTTTCCTCACAGTGAAGGTTGATATATTTTAAGACGATAAGGCGAAGCTGGTCTCTTCGGATTGATGTCCGGTCAAAATCTTGATAATGATATTAAGGTGGCTATAGCACGAGGGATCCACCTCTTCCCATTCCGAACAGAGTTAAGTTAAGCCTCGTCACGCCGATGGTACTGCGTAGGGTAATTTCTTTTCCTTCGATCGTGTTAGTTGTTGTGAGTAGACATAGCTTTTCATTTAATCGTTTGAGGGCAAATATAAGATAAAGGGCGAACCAGTGTACTGATTCGCCCTTTGTTTTTATGTTTCTTTATATGAATTTATTTAACCGGTTGATCGGTCATGATAAATTCCAGCTTGCCGCCTTTTATGATGTCGGTGTGGCTGATGAACAGGGTCTCTAGGATTTTGCCGTTTAGCTTGACTTCTTTGAACGTATTTATTGGCTGGGATTATTGTTGGTCGCCACGATCTCGAAAATACCGCCTTTTTACGTGCATAGAAGCCTTTTTACCATCGGACGGCCCAATGTGTAAACCGGAATACCCGGACTTACCTGATAGAAGCCTAGGCACTCATTACATACCAGGCGGACATCTGTCCGCAGTCCTCATTTCCGATGATACCGTCCGGCGCGTTTGTGTAGAAATTTTGCATGATATAATCTAAATACCCTTGCCCTTTCCAAGGAGAATCCGTCCAGTTATATAAATAAGCCATGTGATGGCTCGGCTCGTTTCCATGAGCGTATTGGCCGATCAAGCCGGTAATATCTCCGAGGCTTCCGCCCCGTCAATCTGGGAAGAGGTGGTGAATAATGTGTCCAAGCGTGTCTCCAGCTCTTTTTTACCACCGATCGTGGAGATAAAGTTGTCCATATCATGAGGTGCAAAGAAACTCCATTGGAAGGCATTCCCTTCGGTATAATCGCTCTTCATATGGGAAGAATAACGGGGATTGAACGGTGTACGGAAAGAACCATCCCCCATCACCCCGCGCATCATCTTGGTCTCGGGATCTAAGTAGCGTTTGTAGTATTCGGCTTTTCTTGGCATACTCATTCGCCAACTCCATGTTGCCTGCCTTCTTGGCGATTTGGGAAATACACCAGTCATAGTAGGCCATCTCTAATCCCCCAGGAAACAGATTCGGGAACCGAGTCGGCGGGGACGAAACCATATTTCTCCTTATAGTAAGGGTGCATCGTGATCAGATCCAACTCACGGGTTCCTTTGAACTTCTCGGCAAGATCCTCACGGTAAACGGAAGAACGTGCGCCGGCTTCCCGCCCACGTGCTCATATCATCCTTCCGCTAAATCTTTCGCTACAAGATCGGCGAGGACCGAGACGGCCGGATATCCTACCATACAACCTGTATAACTAGAGGCTAAAGGCCATTTGGGTAATATTCCACCTTCTTTATAACCTTGCACGAGTACCTTACCCCAATCTGTCGCTAAGTCCGGATTAATGATTGTCATTAACGGATGAAGCGCACGGAACGTATCCCACAAGGAGAATACGGAATAATTTACGTAACCCGGTTCGGCGGTATGCACTTTCTTGTCCATGCCCAGATAACGCCCGTCCACGTCTTGATAAGCGAAGGGGCGATCATGGTATGGTAGAGCGCCGTATAGAAATTGACCATGACTTTCGGATCTGCCTCGATCTGGATCGTTTAACGCCTCGTTCCAAATATGCGTTGATTCCTCACGGGTCTTATCGAAATCCCATCCGAAAGGCAATTCTGCCTCGAGATTCTTCTCGGCGCCTTCCGGATCGACTACGGATAAGGCTACTTTTACATAAAGCGGTTGTGCCTTTTCAGAGAATTTGTAATGGAACTTCAAATCTTCCGCCGTATTCAGGCGCAAAAACAAGGAGTCCTTACGTAATTTCCCGTCCATGTATTGGTATACGGTCTCGATCGGTTCCGAGAAAGTAATCCGATAGGACATGGAGTGGAAATGTGCCCAACCTTGTGTCTTCACGGTACCTTCCACCGTGGAGTCGTTTACAAGTAAATATTGGTTACCGATCAGCTTATGTCCCCAGTTCGGTTTGAAGGATATGCCCTAAGTCAAGCAGGACACGACGTTCTTTGGGATTGTCGTATGTATATTTATGGAAACCTACACGATCCGTAGAAAGTCAATTCCACGTTGATGCCAAAGTTATCCAAGCGTACGGCATAATACCCCGGTGTCGCTTTCTCGAGTGTCTTTCTTGAAGGTAGCTACCGGTTTGATGGAATCTCCACCGGAGAAAGGTAATAAAGCTACGTCACCCAGATCGCCGATACCCGTACCGGAAAGGTGCGTGTGGCTGAATCCATAGATATGGTTGTCGTCATAATGGTAACCGCTGCCCCATCCTAAGATATGGGTATCCGGGCTTAGTTGTACCATCGCGTACGGACGGGTAGCTCCTGGGGAATGTGTGTCCATGGAACCCGGTTCCGATGAATGGGTTTACATACCTCACCTCGTCTTGTAGTCGCGGCGACTCCGGCGCTTGCTTGCATCCTACCAGCAGGCAGGCAAGAGCGGCCTGAAAAAAATAAGATCGTTCTTTTCACTGTTATTATTGATTTAGTTTGTAATAAGCGAATTATCAATCATCTGTCACAAAGATAATGGCTTTGTGGGGAATATTGAAATTTCCTTTTTAAAATCTGCAACCTTTTTCGGGCTTGGCTCGTCTTATAGATAAAAAAGTATGGGAACAAACGAATTTACGACAAAGATATTGCCGCTGAAGAATAACCTTTTCCGGGTTGTTTTCCGGATTACCGGAGACGTGGAGCAGTCTGAGCAGATCGTTCAGGAAGCCCTGCTTAAGGTTTGGGGAAGACCGGGATAGCTGGATTGTCATTGAGAACTTACCTTCCTATTGCATGATGGTAGCGCGTAATCTGGCATTGAGGGAAACCTATTCCGGAGATAAGGAAAGGATGGAGCGGTATGCGGTAAGGTAATCTGCTTATGGATCGTGTATGGACTATCAACGAATAAATAAGTTGCTGGATAAATATTGGGAATGCGCCACATCCGTGGAGGAAGAACGGGAATTACGCCGGTTTTTCTCCTCAGCGGTGATACCTCCCGACTTATTGCCCTATAAGGCTTGGTTCGTATCTCATGAGGCCGAGGCATTGCCTCCCTTGGGAAAAGATTTTGATGCTCGTATATTGGAACAGATCTCGGAAGATCGAAAATTAATCACTACATTTGGAACGTTATTTAAATCTATTACTCATTTAATTCATAAGATTATGGGAACGAACATGAAGAAAGTCTTTACCACCCTTTTATGCCTTTTGTTTTTGTATCGCGATCTCGGCGCAGGATAAAGCCGCTGATCTCAGTAAGCTCGTAGGCGATTGGTCCTTCTCTGCCCCCCGACGCTCCGTATGGATATCAAGATGGCAGTTTTGCAGATAAAAGCAAGAGAACGGCAAGTTGACCGCTAAAGTGAATATACAAGGTAGTACCTTGAGATAAACGATATCAAGGCGAAAGGAGATACCTATACCAGTTCTTTTTTTTTATGTGGATGGAACGCCTGTAGATTTAACTATGACCCAGAAAGGAAATAAGTTAGAGGGAATGGCCGACGCCGAGGTATGCAGATTCCGTGAAATTCAAGAAAACGAAGAAGTAGCCGCTTTGTGGTACTGTGAGTTTCTGTTAACTTTCGCGGCAAAAACTACAAAGGGATGTTTACAGTAATCGGAATCATGTTCTGCGGCATTGCCGTCGGGTATTTCTTTCGTAAAAGTAGAATTGCTGCAAAAGATCGGTAAGCCTATTTCTTATACGATTCTTCTTCTTTTGTTCCTGCTGGGAATTTCGGTAGGGGCTAATGAGTCTATCGTGAATAATCTTACGACGTTGGGCGGGCAAGCCTTGTTGATTGCTTCGGCCGGTACGTTGGGGAGCGTCTTGGCGGCGTGGGGAGTTTATCATTTCTTTTTTTAAGGAAAGGAGCCGGGGATGAAAGGGAGTTTGATCGTCGTGGGCTTCTTTGCCTTGGGGTGCTTGCTGGGATGGAGCGGTTATCTGCCCGGGGTCATTATCGAGAATGATATAACGGTTTATGTACTTTACCTCTTGATGTTTCAAGTAGGGATTAGCATAGGAAGCGATAAGAAACTGAAAGAGATTTTGTCGAGCATACGGCCGAAACTCTTATTGGTGCCTCTGGCTACTATTATCGGGACGTTGAGCTTCTCGGCCTTGATCAGCCTTGCTCTTACCAAATGGAGCGTGTTCGATTGTTTGGCGGTCGGAAGCGGTTTCGCCTATTATTCATTATCCTCCATCTTGATAACAGAGCTAAAAGAACCGACGCTGGGGGCTCAATTGGCGGCGGAGTTAGGAACGATCGCCTTGATCGCTAATATTATCCGTGAGATATTCGCCTTGCTGGGCGCTCCGTTGTTCGTTAGATATTTCGGAAGGCTATCTCCGATCTGCGCGGGAGGAGCTACTACGATGGATACGACATTGCCGATCATCACCCGTTATTGCGGAAAAGGATTTGGTCTTTGTCTCTATCTTTCACGGGATCTTGGTGGACTTCACGGTTCCGTTTTTCGTTTCTTTCTTCTGTTCGATGTGAGTGAAAGAGGCTTCCGAGATCTCGGAAACCACCTTGCAAGGTTGAAAAGTCATTTCCGAGGCCTCGGAAGGCATTTTGCAAGGTTGAAAAGTCGTTTCCGAGGTCTCCGGAAGGCATTTTACAAGGTTGAAAAGTCGTTTCTGAGGCCTCGGAAGGCATTTTACAAGGTTGAAAAGTCATTTCTGAGGCCTCGGAAGGCATTTTACAAGGTTGAAAAGTCATTTCCGAGGCCTAGAAAAGCTATTTTACAGTTTGCAGCATCACTTCTACCGCTCTTTTTTAATTGCGTGTCCTCGCCGGAGAGCTGCGCCTCGGGAGTATTGTACACCTCGACATCCGGTTGCAATTGTTGGTTTTCCAGATAATTGCCTTGCATATCTTTCACGCCTACTTGCGGGATACCGAACACCAAGGTCGGATCGATTTGCGTTTCCCACCATACGGCTGTCATGGTTCCCGGAACCGGGGCGCCGATCAGCTTGCCGATACCTAAGGTCTTATAAACCCAAGGGAAACCATGAGCGTTCGAATAATTATCCTCGCACATCAAGACACAGGACGGTTTGGTCCACTTATTGTAGGATCGCTACCGATGTATTGTCCGCGAGGCTCGAAGCGCTGATACTCCTTGCCGCTCAATAAGGTAGCCAGATCATCATGCAACCAGCCACCTCCGTTATGGCGGGTATCCACGATCACGGCTTTCTTATTCCGGCACCGGCCTAATAAAGCGGAATAGACCTCACGGAAACTTCGCTGTTCATACCCTCTCACATGTACGTACCCGATTTGCCCGTTCGATAATTTTATCTACGGTTTCTTGGCAATTCTCGATCCATCTTTTTATAAAGGAGGTTCGATTGCTCTCCGTTACCGATCGCTTTCACCTGTTCCTCGAAACGCTGTTTACTGGTAGGATCATAGACAGAAAGCATTACTTTCTTACCGACTTTACCGCTTAGCAGTGGATAATAATCGGCGTCTTTCTTTTATCGGTGTTCCGTCTATCTTCTCGATGATACAGCCTTTCTTTATCTGGCTGTCGGCCAATGTCAGCGGGCCCTTGGCGATGATTTCCTCGATCTTCAATCCGTCGCCCGTGTATGCGTTATCGAAGAAAGCGCCTAAGCTGGCGGTTTCCGGCCCGGTTAGTCCCGGATTGTAACGAGCGCCCGTATGGGGAGCCGTTCAACTCGCCCAATAGCTCGGAAAGCATCTCTTGGAAATCAAAATTGTTGTTGATATGCGGAAGGAAACGGGCGTAAGCGGTCTCCATACCCTTTCCAATCCATGCCCCGGAGTGTCGGATCATAGAACTTATCCAAGACTTGACGCCAAGCGTGGTGGAAGATATAAGCACGCTCCTCTGCCGGACGATAAGCGAACTCGGCCTTGAAAGCGATCGGTTTTTCCTTGCTATCCTTCAACTCTATCTTTTTCAGTTTACCGCCGGCGGTAAGATAGAGGTTCTCTACTTTCTTATCGGCGAATAGAGTGCCTCGACCGACATTCTTGAGCAGTAATTTAGTGGACTTTTCCTTCAAGTCGTGTTCCCATAAATCAAAGCCTTTCTCGAAAGCGGCGCAATAATATAGTTTATCTCCTTTCGGGGCGAGTACGGCGTCTCCCAATGAGGATGAATTAGCGGTCAGGCGAATAATCCGGTCCTTGCGGTTCTCCAAATCAAACTTCAAGGGGCTACAGGCTTATCCTTATCCTCTTTTTTCTTATCGGAATCTTTATCGGATGTCTTATCCTCGTCCTTATCTTTGTTTTCATCCGCTTCTACCAAGGCCAGTTCTTCTTTTACTGAGGCGGAACTTGTCGTATGCTTCGCCGTCGAAGAACATGATGTACCACATCCCGCTCAGCACCCCAGCTACCGTGGCTTCGGAAACCGGCACGGTCGGAGGCCTAGATCATGGCCTTACCGTCTAATACCCCGTTTCGCGTCGCCATCCCAATAACCGCTTTCCGTCAGGTTCGTTACCTCGTCGCTGCCGTCCGCTTTCACCAAAACGATGTCCGTATTGTTCCATCCTCCGACGGAGATGTAATCTACCAAGAACCACTTGCTGTCTGGCGACCATTGGAAATGCTGGTCTCCATCGCTATACGAATAGAGGTATTTCCCGTCCAATACGGTGCGGACCTGCTTGGTCTTTCGGTTGATAACACGTAAGGTGGTGCGGTTCTCAAGGAAAGCCACCTCGTTACCATCCGGAGAGTATAAGGGTTGGAACGAGGTTTGTCCGGAGACGACAAGAGGCTCCTCTTTCAATTCCGGGGCGTACGTGAATTGCTTATCTTCGTCACGTGTAAGTTTACTTTCGTAGATTCCCCATGTTCCTTCCCGTTCGGCGGAATATACCAATGAACGTCCGTCGGGGCTGAAATCTATATTGCGCTCTTGTTGCGGCGTGTTCGTGATTTGACGAGTCGTCTCGTATTCAATAGAAGTTACGTAAACATCGCCACGAGTGATAAACGCTACCTCTTTTCCATTCGGGGAGACGGCGATATCCGTAGCTCCATCGGTCAGAAGACGATGGATTACGTCGTTCTCGATCTTATCGCGACGATCTGGATATTCACCTTGGCAGGTTTCTGGCCTTCCTTAACGGTATAGATCTCGCCGTCGTAACTATAGCATAGAGTCCCGGTATTATCGGAGGTAAGGAAACGCACGGGGTGGGTGGTATGCGTCGTGATTTGTTTCTCGCTGTTGCCTGCCAAATCTTTCTTGAAAGATGTTAAAAGCTTCCTTTCTCCTCGCTTAGGTAATGAAAGACGCCCCATCCGCGGCCCATACAGGATTACGATCCTCACCGCCAAAAGTGGTTACTTTCTGGAAAAGCGATCTTTTCCAAGCGTACATAACCAGATATCACGGGTGATAGAAGATTGATGATGCTTGCGCCAAGGGTCCTCGTAACCTTTGTAGTCATTGTATAATAATTTACTGCCATCTTTGCTGAGGGCTATATTTTCCATGTATAACGAAGAATATAAATCCGGCCTTCCTCCGTCCGTGCTTATCTCATAGACTTGCATAAAGCGGGTGCCGGGGAATTGGATATCCTTGGCGTCTTGCAATACGTTGGCTAGATACAAGATGTGTCCGTTGTCCTTAAAGGTAGTGGGATATTCGTTTGTGGGAGTGGGTGGTGAGCCGCTTAGGTTCCCCTCCCTCCTTGTTCATGAGAAATATATCGAAGTTGCCGCTACGGTTGGAGGCGAAGGCTATTCTCTGTCCGTCGGGCGACCAGACCGGACGGGTATCATGCGCCGGATGTGTTGTCAACTGCCGGGCTTTTCCTCCGGAAGAAGGGACCGTGTAGATATCCCCTGGTAAGAAAAATGCGATCGTCTGCCCGTCCGGGGAGATCGCGCAGTAACGCATCCATAACGGACTGTCGTCTGCTTGCGCCGCCGCCGATAAAAATAACGCCAGCGCAGGAATCATCAAGTTTTTCATGTGTACTCTATTTTAGATTTACAAATGTAATCGATTTTCGATATTTATTAGGAGAAATAATTGCGTAGATTAAATTTTTAAATATTTTTTGCATATGAACTTTAAAACCGCCAAGATGATGACTAAATATAGGGTGTGTATGACTTTTTATGTCCATTTTATTATTGCTATTTCATTTTGTGTTTCTGTTTTCTTGTGGAAAGCTACCGGAAAAAACATTTGCTTTTTCTGATAACCTGCGGATTGACTCTTTGGAACATATGGCTATGGATTCGATTTACCGGAATCCTCGATATGCTCATTCCGGCATTGGATGAAGCTTTAAGTCTAACTAAAGATAGCGATAAATATTATAAATTACTTGCGGTTAAAAAGCCAGATTTATTTTGCAAATAGTGTATATGATTCCGGGTTTGTTTTTACATCGGTCAATTATAGATTATTGCGACCGTGTACCGATGTCTCCCAAGATACATGGACTCTTAGGGACGCTGAAAAAATACGGTTGGCAATTATTATTCATTTTTTGGATAAAACGGATTCGGCCCTCCTTTGCTATTCCGAGGCGTATCAAGAGATCCGGCAGAGTGAGATGGAGCATAAAAATCCCGGATATTTATATCAATATAGCGGATATATATGCCCGGAAAGGGAGCTTACGATCAGCGAGCCCGCTACTTTCGCCAAGCTCTTTTCGTGAGTGATTCATTGGGTATTATGGATCGGATGTCCTTTTCCTATTTATTTTGGTTTGGGCGAGACGTATATGGAATTGAGGGACTTTGACTTATCCGATCACTTTTACCGTTTGGCGGAGAAAGAACTGGATTCTCGTAACTTGAGCGAGAAATTCACCTTTTGCAATAGCCGGGGAAATTACTATTATTACAAGGAAGAATACGCGGAGGCGCTTCCTTGGTTCTTGAAAAGCCCGTGAGGTGGTACGTCCTACTCATATGGATTTCTATACCAACGTATGCGAGATCAATTTAGGGAGATCTATCTATGTATGGATCAGTTGGATTCGCTCGTTTTTATCTGGAAAAAGGGTTTAGGTACTTCCATACCTATAATAATAAGACGGCCTTGTACCATTTGACAACCCTGAAGGCTTCGCTAGCCTTAAAAGAGGGGAACTCCGGGCTGGCTTATCAATTGTTGAGGAGTTACACGGATACGGTAGGCATAGATCCCAAGATGGTAGTGATCCGTAATAAGAACTTTGCAGAATTACTTCGCTACCACGGGCGATTTTAGGCGTGCTTATGAGTATCAAACGAAGAATAGCGTCATTGAGAACAATATTCGTAGCGAACGAACCCAGATGCGTGTCGCCGAGATCGATATGCGTTATAGGCAAGATACGACTTTGCTCAAGCGGGAGGCTATTATTAAACAACAGGCCGGCCGGATGGAATACTTGGAAATGAGCCGTTGGGTTTTTTGGATCTTGCTTTTTTGCGATCTTGTCGATCGTCAGCGGCATGGCTTATTACTTTATGAAACGTAAACGGCATGCCCAGTGGTTAAGCCATATCGATCAGGTGACGAAGCTGAAGATGGAGAGTATCCGCAACCGTGTATCCCCTCATTTTATATTCAACGTTTTGAACCGGGAAATCAGCACGGAAGAGAGGGAAGCCTCTGCCGCACGCAACTTTCCGTGCTGGTGGAGTTGTTGCGAGTAGCTTGGAGATCTCGGAAAAGCTCAGTATTACGCTGCGGGAGGAGCTGAGGTTCGTGCGTACGTATCTGAACCTGCAAACGCAAGCGCTGGGGCCGGACTTCCATTTGGCATGGAATATCGATCCTTCCCCCTTGACACGGACGCGATCTATCTCCCGGCCATGCTGATCCAGATTCCCGTAGAGAATGCCGTGAAACATGGCTTGTGTGCGATTGAGGGCGAGAAGCGATTATCCGTTTTCGTGGAGCGCGACGGAAAGGCATCCATATCCGTATAGAGGATAATGGACCCGGGTATCGTCCGTTTACGAATGCGGGACATACGAACGGTACGGGGATGGGAACGAAAGTCCTTTACCGTACGATCCCTATTGTTGAATAGGAGAAATAAAGAGAAGATCACCTATTCGGTCCAAAGCAAGGAGAAGGGGGATGGGGAGCGGAACAATCGTCAGTTTCTTTATTCCGTTGGATTTTAATTACGCTTTCTAGGTATCGTGAATGTACGAAAGTAATCCGGGCCGTTTCCTCCGGATAGTGGATGGAAGCGGCCCGGATCGAATTGAATCGAATCGGTTGATTCGGGTTATAGTCGCTCAATGTCTTCAACAGAAAGTCCGGAGCATTGGGCGATAAGTTCGAGTCAAGTCCTTGCTCCTTCATCTTTCGGGCTATCTGGAGTTTTTCCTCTTGACGGCCTTTCTCGATCCCTTTCTGCATTCCTTTTTTCAATCCCTTCCGTTTGTGCGTAATCGATGGTCGCATACCAATCCCGATAATTCTTTAGGTTTTTCCTCGTAGATCGCACGTTCTTTTTCGCTGAGTGAGTTGACGTTCGCCACGTCCAGCAAGCGAAGGAAGGTCTCCTGTTCCTCCTTGAAGGGAGATTGTTCAAATAGGTTCATATTCTTCAATGTATAAATCCAACGTTCGAAGGAGCTCTTGCACTCCTCCTTGCTTTAACTGAATAACGGGAACGATATGTAGATCTTCTTCATCTTGATCTTATTGAACACCTTTCCCGTCCTCTCGTTAGCGAGGACAACATCTGTACGGAAGTCTGTGAACTCCGGCAACTTGAAATTCAAGAAATAGACTCCGTAGATGGGTAGCAACCGATATTGCCATTGCTTGCCGATTTGTCCTTGCCGGGCCACCATGCGACAAAGATAATAAAAACCTCTGTTAAAGAAATAGTGCTGGGGACAATTCTGCATCTCTAGGATGAACTTGGCCCCGGACACGTCCTCGCAGAGCAGGTCGAATATGATGGTACGGTTCTCGACGGTCTCGGGCTTGATCTCCTTGTCGAGGTAGGTGATGTCCTTGATCTGTCGTTCGCCGGCTAGGGGCGGCGTTAAGGAACTTGATGGTAACTTGCTTGTCTTGGAAGACAGCCTTAAATCCAGCATCAGTCATGATGTCTACGTATTGTGCCATAGTTAAATGGTTTTAGGTGATTACTGCTCCAAAGGTAAGGTTTATTTTCGTATCGCACATCCTGTTTATTGTATATTTCTTAAAAAGCAGATTCATGGTAGTCAGCTTTACTATTTATAGAAAGTACGATTAGTATTAATCGTAGTGCAAAATACTATGGATAGTAATCGGCTCCCATTTTGATCAATTCTTATTATACGCTGATTATCAGAAATATAAATAACAATCTTTAAATATTAGGCTTATTGTACTTTTAAGAGATCAAATTTGGTATGGTTGACTTATTCTTTTCACGTATAAAGATAACATTAAATAATAGACTAAGCCGCTAGCATAAAGTTCTCCAAGTGAATAACTAATCACTTCTCAACTCGTAAGCTTATGGCTTGACAAGCCTTGGATTATACGTTTGTAGTATTTGCAATGATTGCATGTGAATGTTTGTATTTTGTATTTATTATGCGGTTATGGATGGATACCATATATTAATGTACATGCGTACATTATATAATAGATAGAAACGGCTAGTCTAAACGATCGATTCTTTTAGTCATTTGCAAAGGTACGCGTTTCTTCGATACTTGCAACCCTTCCAGACGATTTTTTATCACTTATTCTCTTTCTTATCAATAGGATAGGTTATCCTTCACGAAACAACCGATTCTTTCAACAAACCTCCCGTTTCGACACTAAAAAAACGCAAGATTTAGACGATCGTTTAGACTAGTCGTTTTCGAGAAAAACAAGGGTGCTAAACGGCGGGATGGACTTTAATTAACACTATTATTAATATTAAATTTTGAATTTATGAACAAGAAGTTTTCTACTCTTTTTGGCAGGTATGGCACTGTTAAGTGTTATGTCTGTTAATGCACAGACTACACCAAGTCGAGTAGACCCGAAACTGTATTGGGTCAAGAATGGCGTTTAGGCGGTTTGAAGGAGGGAGCTAATTCTGGTCTTTATCAGTTGAAGGTCATGGATGGCACTACTCCTGCTTATCTTGCGATGGAGCTAAATCGTGGAACAGGTGATTATGAACTACGTGTTTATAGTGCAAGCGAAGCTAAAAATAATTTAGAGGCTACATTGTGGTGTGTTTCTGTCTCTAATTATAATCAAGGTCAAGCTCCTATTTATGACTTCCAGAATAAATTGTCTGGAACTATGTTGGATTTGACAATGGCTGGCCATGAGAAGACTGAGAATGGTACGAATGGTGCTTGGAAACCTGTTTTAGGTGGTGAGATCGCAGGGTTGGGCATTCTCTCGCTCATACAAGGATTTGGAAGAAAAGAGACCTTTGTATTCTTATTTCTCAACGGACTCAATTGTTGGTTTGAAAGCGGATCCTACTACCGGAGCTGTTAAGGTTGCCAAGTGGGGTGCTAATCAAATAGATGCCACTTCAAACGCCGCTGATGTGACTAACTTTGCTTTGGTTGGCGCAGCACAAATCGCATTGAGCGAAGATCAAGTAAATACGAAGTTGGGTCTTCTTCAAGATAACAAGGCTGGAGTACAATTGACTTTCACTCCGGACGTGAAAGGTACTAGCTTAAAGAATCCGTTCAATGAGCAGAAGTTTATCGCAGAGGATAAAGATAATAACAAATGGCTTTTCATCAAGCAAAAGGATAAAGAAGCTTATTTGAAAGTTGATACGGCTTATACGAATGAGACAGGTACAAAGTTCTTAGCTTACGGTTGGACAGAGAAAGCAAAGGATAAAGCTGATGCTTACAGTTCTATTAGCTCTGAATTACGTGCTCAACATCAGTTCAGATTCATCTATTCTCCGAGTGGCGATAGCTTATACATCTATGTAAAAAAAAGTTACTTGGAATAATGATGGCAAGTATTGGAATACGCACGTTACGGCTACTCCAGTTAACGAGCATGAGTTCTGGCGTGTCTCTTTTGCAAGACTTGATTAAAAGATGAAACTTGTATTTTGACAGTTGATCCGGAGGACCAGAACACTCATATTTCTTTTGGGTCTTAGCGGATGTGAGGAAAAGGGTTCTTCCAAGACTTCCGTTGATGATGGTGTTTATTTCATCAAGAATAAACAAGGACAGTATTTAGCTTCTCCTATCTATGAGAATGGTACTATCCGTTGGACAACCGTGAATGAGGATGAGCAGAGTGTTGCTCATATGCCAGCTTATCAATGGGTTGTATTGAAGAAAAATACAAGTAATGATAAAGTGAAGGCTGTGTCTCCGGTTACTATCTCTAACCGTGAATTCGCAGATAAAGTTATAAATGCGGATTTTGATGGTGATGGCCAGATGGAGTCATATAAGACTGCTGTTTATTCTACTGTTCAGTTAAGAAAGGCAGAGGGTGGTTCTTATATGTTTGTATATGGAGATAAACTTACAGCGGAGTATGGCTCTGTCGGTATAGATTCTTTGTTCTTCGAGAAAGTTCCGGCAGCTTCTATTTCTGATCCGTATTTAGGTTACAGAAAGTTGGAGAAAGATTCTTTGTTGGTTAACAAATATACGTTTAACTATTGGCATCCTTATGCTACGGATAAATACATCGCTAAATCTACAGACTCTACGTTGACTGTGTTTGGATGGAAAAGATGCTTTCGTAATTGATACATTGACTGAGCGTTGGAAAAATAACTCAAAGATATTTGCGACTGTAGATATCCCTTACGGTTATAAGGTTAGCGATGATGTGGCTAAGAATCGTATTAAAGGCTTGAAGACTCTAGTGAGAACTGCTTATGAGGTTTCTTATAAAGATGGTAAAGGTGAACTTAATGAATGGAAAGTTAATAAGGAAGATAAGTTTAATGTAGGTTCTAGTGCTACTGGTCATCAGCAATCTTATACGACTTATTATGCATTCTTCAAAGAAAACAACTATATCAGTGGAAAGCACTATTATGCGATTGTTAATGCTGCATATGATAATTATTCTAATGCTACAAAATATGTATTAGGGTTATCAGAAAAGCTGGAGTATCCGATTATGACGGTGCCGCTACATTGAAGAATCAAGTATTAGGCGAGACTCGTACTTCTGCTTTCGCTATCGAACGGACAACACTCCGCTTTACCGTCGTTTCAGTTCTCTTGAACTTGAAGGTAATGAAGGTGACAAGGCCGATACTTTACGTTTTATCGAGAAATACCGTAAAGAATACTTGCAGGTTGAGAATAATAAGAACTTCATGAAAGAAGGTATTGACTTCTTAGGTATTTATACTCCGGATAAGACTGAGGATGGTTTGTCATTCATCGTTGATACCGCATGGGTAAACCGTGGTTCTGGTAATATCAAGCCTCAATATTTGATCTCTATTGATCGTAACGATTTCGAAGGAGTTGAAGGCGTACCTTGTACGGAAGATGACCATCACTTTACCGCAGAAGGTAAACCGACAGATAAATGGCATTGCGTTCACGCAAAACCGGCTGTTCAGACTTTGAAGAAGATGCTGACTACATGAAGAAATCGCAGGTTTCGTGAAGCTATCCGTGTAGCTGATACTTTGTATATCTTGGAGAATGAGTTCAAGAACTTACCGAACGAGAAGATCAACTTCGCTGATTTGAACAAGGCTGAGGAGGATGCTTGACTGCGGCTAAGAAGGCTGGAGTATCTGAAGATGAATTTGTTTCACACAAATATATCTTATCTGGTGATAACCATAAGTATGTGACTTGGTCTATGCGTTTCGTAAACAAGGAAGTTGCCTTCAACTAATGATGTGGTAGACAGCTGATAGAGCATTCTTGTTCGAGTCTATGAAGAGTAAACATGTTTCTGATTACAATAATTCTGCTATGGGTGACATCGCTCCCTACATATGCGGCTTGGTTGAGAATGCAGAATGGTTGTTTAGTTCTGTCTGATGATCGTTCTTCTAATTTCGATGAGATGAATACAGGTGGTGACGATGCTTTGATCTTTAATGTGGAGCAAGGTGATGATATCGCAACAGATAACGAAAACAATCGATGCTGTAGAAGGTATCTTCTGTAGTAGCCGGTAACGGTACCGTAACCGTTCAAGGCGCAGCTGGTAAGTCTGTAGTTATCACGAATATCTTGGGTAAGGTAATCGCTGAGACCGTTCTTACTTCCGATAACGCTACAATCTCTGTTCCCTGCCGGTATCGTAGCAGTGGCTGTTGATGGTGAGGAAGCTGTTAAGGCTATCGTTAAATAAGAATTTAACAAAATAAGATAATCATACAATTCCCGTGCGGGTATCGATCCAAGTAATCCGTGACGGATGAACAGGCGGGAGTTGGATTAATATTAATACTAAAGTAATAAATTAAGAGGTCCGTAAGTACCTCCGTGAGGAGGAAGTACGGATAAAGGAACAAGAGGATGCGTCGATATAATGTACGCATCCTCTTTTTGTGTTTATAGCGGGTGTTGAGGATAAATCCTGCTTCTACTTGCAAAAAGAGCGAGATAAGCAACGGCACGCTGATCTCGAGGATAATCCGTGAATAATAGCCACAGGTACGATATTCTTTCCGGAATACCGGCTGATAACGGGAAGACAAACATCCATAGAATTGATTCCCGCCACGGATACCGGAGCGAATTTTACCAAAGAAAGAGGCATACAACGGTGCCCCCGAATAAAGCTAACATTTCCCGGATGATATTAGCCAATAACGCGATAGCCCCGAGTTGCGAAGCGATTTCTATCCCTGCCGACGCCTCTTTCAGTTGTACGATAAGCAAGGAGGATAAGAATAATAAGCGAATCCGCTTCCTACAGCCATACAATCATATATATTCCACGAGGTCAATAACAAACTCGCCGCCGCAGAGAATACTAACGTGCCGATGATCGTAAAGAACGGCAGTAACAAACTGGAAAACCGGATATCCTTTACCATCTTTCCTAATTCGGCGTTTGCTCCCAGATTCAATCCTACTTGGATAACGAGGGCGTATAGCAAGAATTGCGGTAGTTTTTCGCAATACGTGGAGATAGTCGTGTTGGCGAAGGTTCCTCAAAAGATTCCCGCTGTGAAACATAAGATAACGATTAGGTTATTTTTCATTGAGACCTCCTTTCTTTGATAAATAATTTATAAGCGATAAAAGATGCTACCAGACTTCCCAATACTCCGCAAATAGCTAGTATGGCAGCTTGTATTCCAAACTCACCAATATTATTCAGCAAAGATTGGTTGGCTCCTATGGTAATACCAAATATGAACAACATCGCGAAAATCGTATAAGAGATGGAATGTTCCAATCCCTTGAAAGCGGGGGACGTGTCGGCATAAATAACCGACGCTTATCCCCAGACCTAATAGACCTAGAATGATAAACATAAGCATATTGTATTTTGAGATGCGCAAGACATCCTTTCCCCGGAAACGAAGCATACGAATACTCCCTCTTTTCCGCAGAAGTTAAACTTGAGTGCAATTAATACCTAGATGTAAGGTGTAGAAGAGAACTATAAAAGAAGTCCTCTCCAAGAAGAGTATGAATGGTTTAGACAAAACCGCTGAACCAATGAACATGCACGATCGTGTTAATACCGAAAGCTCAGGTATACCATCTTTTGAGTTGTTCAGAAGCTTCTTGTTCATCTTATTTGTATCATTGTTTGATTTCTGGCGCAAAGGTAGTAATAAATTAGAGATTCTAAAACTTTTTTCTAGGATCGGATATATAAGGGGACTTGACTTGGATTTTGGATCTTTTATGTACATTTGAGGTCCTACCCGCTATTGGGCCAACTAAAAACGGATAGAACAGATATGATTAAAAAGATAAGATTGGTTATGAGGAAAAGAATGATTTTAACAGCATTGGCGGCTGTCGCTATCCCTACGTTGTTGATGGCGGCGGATGAGGCGAGATTAATGCGCTTTCCGGCTACAAATGGTTCAGAGATTGTATTCTCGTATGCTGGCGATTTATATAAGGTCCAGGCTACAGGTGGTGAGGCACAGCGATTGACATCGTATGTGGGGTATGAGATGTTTCCCCGTTTCTCCCCGGATGGTAAGACGATCGCTTTTACGGGACAGTACGACGGTAACACGGGAAGTACACGATGCCCTCTTCTGGCGGTGAGCCATTGCGTATCACTTACACGGCTACGAATAGCCGTGATGATCTGGGCGATCGCATGGGCCCGAATAATATTGTGATGACTGGACACCGTGACGCAATGGTATTGTTTACCGCAACCGCATCAGCGATGTTCTCCGGTAAGTTATATACGGTAAATAAAGAAGGTGGCCTTTCCGAGGTGGTTCCCTTGCCCGCGGCTTTTGTAGCTATTCGCCCGACGGAAAACAATTGGCTTACAACCGGGTAATGCGTGAGTTCCGTACATGGAAATACTATAAGGGCGGTATGGCCGATGATATCTGGGTTTATAATCCGGAGAAGAAAAGTGTAGAGAATATCACGAACAATGAGGCGCAAGATATCTTTCCGATGTGGATTGGTGATGAGATCTATTTCCTTTCAGATCGGATTACGATGAACTTGTTCGTTTACAATACGAAGACTAAACAAACAAGTAAGGTGATGAACTTCACTGAGTACGACGTGAAATTCCCTAGTAGTTTCAGGGAATACGATCGTTTTCGAGAATGGAGGCTATATATCTATAAGATGGATGCGGCGTCGAAGAAACCGGAGAAAGTGAACGTTACCCTTGCCTCCACGATAATGTCTACGCACGTAGGAGATCAAGGATGGTTCCAAATATATCACGAAAGTGCCAGCCTCTCCCCAAAGGTGAGCGTATGGTGGTGACAGCTCGTGGCGAGGTATTCAATATCCCGGTAGATAAAGGGGTTACGAAAATATCACCCGTACTCCGGGAGCGCACGGGCAACGTGACGCTCAATGGTCGCCGGACGGAAAACATATAGCATATATCTCCGACGCTACCGGCGAGACCGAGCTGTATCTCCAAGATTCCGAGGGGGCGAGCCTACCCAGTTGACCAAGAATAACGATACGTATATTCGTACTTTCCAGTGGAGTCGGATTCCAAGAAGATTGTCTATACGGATCGTAAAATCGGATCAATCTTTTGGACGTATCTAACAAACAGCTAACAAATATCTCTCACAAAGTCTGTTAGGTGAAGCCCGCAACGTAAGTTTCTCTCCAGATAATAATTGGTTGACTTATTCCCGTGTGTCCGATAATAATTTCTCAATCGTCTATGTCTACGATATCGCGGGGTAAGAAAGAATATCCCGTGACCGATAAATGGTACGAGTCTTATTCTCCGGTATTCAGTACGGATGGCAAATATCTGGTATTCACTTCCGCCCGTGATTTCAATCCTACGTATAGCCAAACGGAATGGAATCATGTGTATATAATAATATGGGTGGCGTATATCTGGCGTTATTGTCTAAGGATACCGCTTCCCCGTTTATGGAAACGGATGCGGAGGTAGCCATTGAATCTACCCCGGCGAAAGCGGATGCCTCTAAAAAGGACGAGACAAAGAATGAGGCTTCTACTCCGGTCGTAAAGATTGATATAGAGTGTATTACGGATCGAATCGTTAAGCTCCCCTTGCCGGGATCGAATTACTACGATCTTTATTCCGATGGAACGAACGTGTATTATTTCACGAAAGGCGGCATGAAGATGTTTGACTTGAAGAAACAGAAAGAGGAAACCGTTAGCGATGCCGCTATGATGGTTGAGCCGGCTGGCAAGAAAGCTGTTTTCTTTTAAGGACGATCAACTATTCGTAACCGATATACCGAAGGGTAAAAGCGGATTTAAGTAAGCCGGTTAATCTGGCGAATATGAAGATTGCGGTCGATTATCCGAAGGAATGGGCGCAGATTTTTGATGAGGCATGGCGTGCTTTCCGGGATGGTTTCTATCTGGAGAATATGCATGGCAAGGATTGGAAGGCGATCAAGGAGAAATACGCCGCCCTTCTTCCTTACGTGAAAACACGTTTGGACTTGAATTATATTATTGGCGAGATGATCGGCGAGCTGGGAGTAGGGCATGCTTATGTGAACCCCGGTGAGGTGGAAAGTCCTAAACGGGTATCGATGGGTCTGCTAGGTGCTGAGGTTTCTCGGGATAAGAGTGGTTTCTTCCGTTTGGAAAAGATCTTGCCGGGCGCTTCCTGGAGCAAGTCGTTGCGTTCTCCGTTGACGGAGCCGGGCATTGAGGCGAAGGCCGGAGAGTATATCGTCGCTATAGACGGAGTACCTACGAATAGCGTGAACGATATGTATAAGTTGTTGATCGGGAAGGCGAACGTTCCGACCGAGTTGTCCTTGAATAGCAAGCCTCAGTTGGCGGGCGCTCGTAAGATCGTGGTCAGTCCGTTGGAAGAAGAATATTCTTTGTATCATTATAACTGGGTACAGGATAATATTAAGAAAGTCGATAAAGCATCGAACGGCAAGATCGGCTATATTTATATCCCGGATATGGGACCAGAAGGCCTGAATGAATTCTCCCGCTATTTCTATCCGCAATTGGATAAAGAAGGTTTGATTATCGATGATCGTGCGAATGGCGGTGGAAATGTCTCCCCGATGATTCTGGAACGTCTGTCTCGTGAGCCGTATCGTTTGACAATGCGCCGGGGTTCTTCTTTGATCGGGACCGTACCGGATGCCGTACAGGTTGGCCCGAAAGTATGCTTGATCAATAAATATTCGGCTTCCGACGGCGACCTCTTCCCTTGGGGCTTCCGTGCGCTTGGCTTAGGTAAATTGATTGGAACCCGTACTTGGGGCGGTATCATCGGTATTAGCGGCCCGCTTCCTTATATGGACGGTACGGATATCCGTGTGCCTTTCTTCACGAGCTATGATCCGAAGACGGGTAACTGGATTATCGAGAACCACGGTGTGGATCCGGATATCTTTGATCGATAACGAAATCCCATCAAGGAATGGAACGGTGAGGATCAACAATTAGACCGTGCTATCGAGGAAGTCATGAAACAATTAAAAAGAACGCAAACCGCTAGCCCTGTCCCCGCAAGGGACTGGAGCCATAAATAATGAGGAGGTTATTTGTAGAGATGGGGCACGCCTCGTCTCTACAAATAAATAGTAAACAGGATTAAAAACTAGTATCTATCTATGGAACGATTCGCAGCCATTGACTTTGAGACCGCTAATGAGAAAGCGGAGCAGTATTTGCAGTATAGGTATCGCCATATTGGAGGATGACTGGGTAGTAGATAGCATTTATACCTTTGGTACGTCCTACCCCTAATTTCTATACCCGTTGGACTACGGCTATACATGGGTTGAGCGCTGAGGATACGAATGATGCGTTATGTTTCGAGGAGGCTTGGGAAACATCGCCCCGAAACTAAAGGATCTCCCTTTTTGCCCCATAACAGTCCGTTTGATGAGGGATGCCTGAAAGCCGCCCACGAGGTATATGACTTAGCCTATCCGAAATATCCCTTCTATTGCACTTGCCGTCTATCCCGGAAGATGTACCCATTTCTGGTAAATCATCAGTTGCAGACTGTAGCCGCCCACTGCGGTTACGACCTTACCCAACATCATAACGCCATGGCCGACGCTTACGCCTGTGCCCATATCGCCCCTTACGATGATGCGGGAAAAAGAGGTCGATACCTTGGAGGCGCTTCCATGGCTTCCTGCTACTCTAGGTAAACTATGGGGGTTTTTCCCGGCTATTTTATCCACCACGACAGCGATAGCGCCATCTCCCCGTCACGTTGCAAGCGGTGCCAAAAACTATCCATGGCAATATAAGGGCGATCATTAACGCTTGCAGTGTCTCATTGAATCCTAGCATACTTTGCAAGATACCCAAAGCGGCCATAATAGCCCCTCCCGAACCCCCGGAGCCGCTACCATCGTAATTCCCAGCATCATGATAAATCCGCTGAAATTGGAGAAGGTAACCGGTTCTCCGCCATGATCATGATAGCCATAGCGCAAGCTACGATTTTCATGGTGCTACCTGCCAGATGGATCGGCGCAAAAGCGGAACGGTAAAGATCGCTATATTCTCCCGTACGCCATTTTGACAGCCTGCGCCAGTGTCACGGGAATCGTGGCGGCGGAGGATTGGGTCCCTAGAGCCGTAGCGTAGGCCGGTAACATATTCTTTCAAGAGGCGGAGCGGATTCTTCCCGGCTATGGCTCCGGCTATCGTGAATTGAATCAATAACAATAATACATGTAAGGCAAAGATGACTATGATAACCTTAAGGAACATCGTGATAATACTCATGACTTGTCCACTCACGGTCATGTTCAGGAAGATACCGAAAATATGGAGCGGTAATAACGGGATGATAACCACCTCGATCAGCTTAATGATAATTTCCTTGAAATCCGTGAAAGAGTCACGCAGGGTGGTTCCTCGCTATATTAGAAAAGCCCTAGGCCAATCGTAAAGGATAGCAGCAAGGCTGTCATGACATCCATTAAAGGCGGCATATTTACCACGAAGTA
>VOFC01006429.1_pt1 | contig 38621 bp, 79 predicted proteins | sample 5384161 | NCBI WGS metagenome assembly VOFC01 (sample SAMN12384722, study PRJNA508395) | human gut metagenome | isolation source: healthy gut B | host: Homo sapiens | reverse complement strand
ACTCACTTGCCCCCTTAGCATTTTTCCCACCATTTGAATTAAAATAAACCTAACAAAACCATCACAAAAACGCTCAGGAGGATGCTGCTATGAAGAAACGCTTTTTTTTATCTGAACTACTACGAAACATTAACAAAAAAAAATCTGACCACCGCAGAGGCCGCCAGGGAACAAAAGCAATTGCTCATTCAAATTCAATTTTTTCAGTCACGAACGTCTGATTCACTTAATCGTGACGGCACTTTTTGCACTGCTTACGATATTGAGTTTATTTGCCAGCCTCCTTCTTCCAAAACAGCCGGTACTTCTTGCACTGGATATCTTATTTCTTGTGCTTTTAATTCCATACATCTTTCATTACTACCGCTTGGAAAACGGCGTGCAGAAGTTGTACGAATACTACGACAAACTTAGTTGCCGGTGAAACCGCCGTATGCTTTTCCGTCGTGCATAACAGCGCCTTTTCGCTTGGAAGCTCAGAAACTGTCAAGATGTCATAATCATTTTTTACAAGCCATGGAAGAACCTTCTTCAGTGCCTCCACGGTAGTCGGGTGAATATCATGCATCAGAATAATGTCTCCATCTTTGACATTTTTCTTGATTTCCTTCATGATAGCTTTTGTGTTTTTGGTTTCCAATCAAAGTGTCGGTATTCCACAGCACCATCGGATGTTTTAATTTTTACGCATTTTAGCACTGATTGCACCATATGGCGGGCGTAGCAGTGTAATGTCGTAACCAACTAATTTCTTCACTAAATCCGCCGTCTTATCGTACTGTTTATTCACTTTTTCATACTCAGTTTTGCTAAATTGGCATGATCCCACGTATGGTTTCCAATTTCACATCCCTGTGCTACTTCCTGTTTCAAAACTTCTGCGCCTTCCTTTACACGGGTTCCTACCACAAAAAGGTCGCATGTGCCTGATACTGTTTTAATAAAGCAAGCACTTTTGGTGTATTTACTGTGCTTGGACCATCGTCAAACGATAAGGCAACCGCTTTCGAGCGAATCTTTGGCATAGGTGTCGGAATGGTCTGCGGCGCAAGTGTCGGAACTGCGGCAATTTCATTTGCAATCCCATCCGGCACATAGGTTGCCTGTCCCTTTTCAGGAACTTTTGTCTGCTGTGACGCAGCACTTGCACTGTTCACTGCCGCCGTCACCGCTGCCGTTGCCTGTGCCGTCTGTGTTACCGTAACACCGCTTCCACTCGCCACAGCCTGCCCTTTTGGCTGTTCATCATCACCAAACTCAGCCTGAACCAAGCAGACGGCGCCCACTGCAATCAGCACAATTACTGCAATGAGACAGACAATCCATCGACCTGACACTGCCTGTCCCATACTGCTTCGATATTTACTTCTGCTTGAATATGAACTGTTTCCTATATAGTTATCAGAGCCTTTAGAAAAACGGCTGCGCCTTCTTCTTCGTCTCTCGCGATTATTATAACCTTTCATGTAATTCATCTTTACACCTCATTCCGAGAGCAATTCCCTGCTCCCATTACGTAGTCCTAGTATAGCACTAATCTTTCGGCTTTTCAATGACGATTTTCCCTCCAATAAATTCCAGTTTTACTTTATTTCCATCCATTCCCATTTGTTCCAGCAGTTCGCTTGGAATCTGCACACGTCCGGCGCGGTCAAGAACCGCAAACTCTTCCCTGCGTCTCTTCTTCCTGCCAGTCAATGTCCAAATGTTCCATGCGCTCGCGGTAATCATTTTTCATAATACGCTCGCTGCTCGTTTTCCCATCGCGGATAGAAACAACACGATTTACCTTTTTTGCCAACTCTTTATCATGCGTTACAATGACAATCGTAAGTCCGAGTTTCTCATTTAACTTGCGGAACATTTCCAAAATGTCATCCGCAGTCTTTCGGTCAACGGCACCGGTTGGCTCATCCGCCAGTAACAGTTTCGGATTATTGGCAAGCGCAATTGCAATCGCAACTCTTTGCTGCTCACCACCGGAAAGCTGGCTTAATTTACTGTCCTTTCTGTGTCCAAGGCCTACCAGTTCCAGAAGTTCCAGTGCCCTTTTCTTTTTTCCTCCTCAGAAACTGCCTTTTCTTTTTTCTTCCACAAAAAGCATCGGTGTCATTACATTTTCCCACGCAGTCAAATAAGGAAGAAGATTTCTCGCATTGTTCTGCCACACAAAACCAACGGTACTTCTCTTATATTTAACCAGTTCGTTTTCCGTCATTTGAAAAAGATTTTTGCCATCCACATACAGTTTACCCGCTGAAGGCCGATCTAATCCACCAATCATATTTAAAAATGTGGACTTACCGCTTCCGCTGTTTCCAATAATCGCCATAAGTTCTCCACGCTTCACGGTCAAATCCAGCCCTTGAAGTGCCAGCACTTCAATATCTTTGGTCTTGTAAATTTTAACCAGACTGTCACACTCAATCATCATCGTCCGGCACATCCATCGTCTGTTCCGGATTTTCCATTGCAGATTCAGGACTCTTTATTTGTTTTACTTTGCTTATTTTTTCTTTTAAATTAATCTTCATCGGCAATCTCTCCATCCTCAATATGATAGATGCAGTCGGCATCTCCATCAATCCGGTATCATGCGTCGTCATTACTATGGTTACTCCCTGTTTTTCAATCAGTTCCTTAAAATCTTCATCACCTGAAGCCCGGTATTGCTGTCAAGCTCCGCTGTCGGCTCATCGGCAAAAAATAATCTTTGGCTTGTGTGCAATCGCACGCGCAATCGCCACTCGCTGCTGCTCACCACCGGAAAGTTCCTGTGGCATATGATGCATACGGCTTCCGAGACCAACTAATTTCAGACATTCTTCCGTCCGCTTTCTCCTGTCCCTTTGTATCCGGCGAGTCTGAGAACAAACTCAACATTTTCGTAGGCGGTCATCATCGGAATCAGTGCCACCGACTGAAAAAAACAAATCCAATCTGCGTTTTCCGCATCTGCTCCCTGTCATGTTCCGGCAAATCTTGAATCGGTTTTTCCCTCAAACAAAATTTCACCGCTTTTCGGGTAATCAAGTGCACTCAAAAGATTCATCAACGTCGTTTTTACCGGAGCCGGAACGTCCTCTTAGCATCGTAAGTTTCCCAGTCGGAATCCGAATGTTAATGTTTTTCAAAACCACCAGTTCCTTGCCACCGGCAATCGGAAAGCTTTGAATCACATCTTTGGTTTCTATCATATTTTCCATTCTGACACCTCCCTAGTCTTCACCAAGCTTCAACGCCTGGGAAATATTAATCTTACTAATCAGCTTACCAAGAACTACCATGCAGATTACAATCACAATGCCGATGACGCTAAAGAGACGAATCATATCAAACGTCTTAAACACAACTGCAAGCGGTACCGTCTGGTCGGTTGATGCATAGAAAATCTGCACCAGTGGCACAAACAGAATGGATGACAAAACACCAAGTCCGGCACCAATCAGAATGGAAATTCCGGAACTGAAAATCTGTTCATTGATTAACATCTGAATAATCTCTTTTTTTGTCATGCCCATCGCACGGAATACACCGAAAAGCAATTCTCTCTGCCGGATTGACAAAATCCAGTAAATCAAAAATCCGGTACTGCACAAAATCAAGATAATGATAAAACTCATCGTCAAAAATACCATTGGTTCCTTGGAACAGTGCATCGTTTTTTACGTCTACCAGTTTGGATGCCACATCCTCAAACACCGTATATTCGATGCCGTTTTTTTCTTCGCATAATCGTAAATAAATTTCGAAGAACCGTTGGTCTGAATCCATACCTGATACGGCTTCACGCCAAGCGTCTGCTGAACCGGTGCCAGATTGGCAACAATCAGATAATGATCCGTTGTCACAAGCGTATCCTGCTGATTTAGTTCATGCGTCTGCTTCACATAACTTGGAAAATAATCAAAGAACCCATACACAACTCCTGTCATTTCTTTTTTTATCTTTTGTTGTATAGGTTACTTTTATCCCCAGCTTGACGCCCATTTTTTTCTGAAAATTCATACTCAGAAGAATGGCATCCGGATTACCCGCCATTGCATTCAAATAATTATTCAAATGCGTCGGCAAAAGTGTCGAATCAAAATCACTTACCGTCAAGCCAAAATTTTTCGTGTCAATTGCCATCAACGAAGTTTCTGTTTCATTGTCACTCATTTTTTTTGCCAAGTGATGTAGAAATCTCATCCTCACAGTAAACTTTCGTTGCATGTTTTACACCTTTCATGCTCTCATAGGTCGAAAAATCCGGCTCCGTATAGGATACTTCCTTATCCGGATTATCCGCAAGGAACGCTTCGTTGCTCTCCATTGCTCTTTAAGAACAAGTGTTGCTCCCGTTTCATACCGGATATTACTCTCCGAATTGGAAAGAATCGTCCGCGCCACCGTTGCGTTAAAAATACCAAGTGCAACCGTCAGCATCAAAAAGACCATCATAAAGCTCTGTTTTCCCTTTGTTCTCAAAATCTGTAAAACGAAGCGAAAAATGCCGGTTTCCAGTGTTTTTTCCCAATCAGATAAACAAGTTTAATCAAAAGCGGCTGGATGCGCAGCGCTACCAGACTGGCACTGATGATAAACAGCGAAGAACAAATAAACAAAACGGGTCTAACGATTCTCCTTCTAACATCTGCGTCATAAGACTTTCCTTCTGCTCTGTAAAATTATACAAGCCATACAGAGAAATCACGAGCAGTATCACATCCATATATACTCTCTGGAAAATGTTTTTATGCTTTTTGTTTTTGTTTCTTTTTACATTAACAATTGTAACATTGGCGTCGCGGAAGACCGGTAACACCATGAAAGCAATGGATATAAGCATCGCACCAAGCATATACAAAAATACCGAAGTGCCAAGCGTGATATGTAATGTTTTTCTTTGAATAAATTCCAAAAATCCATTCGTTGAGCCAAGTGCTTTACATAGGAAATAGCCAATCGGCAGTCCCACAACAGCACTCATTGCTGACAAAATAACGGACTGCAAAAAAATAAATCAGTATAATCTGTTTCTTACTCGAACCACGGCTTTTTAGCAGGGCAATTTCATTTTGTTCCAAATCTAACATCTGTCTGGAAATCATAAAAATGAAAGCCAGCAAAAGCGCCAGTACCGGGAACTGTAAAATAAGAAGTGTTGTGCGCACTTTCTTTGCAGACGTCTGGTATTCACGGAGAACCTCCAAGTAAGCCGGCTCATCAATTTTACAATTATATGCATCCGATGTTTCCTGCATCATATCTTCCGTTTCGCTTACGAACGAATCAATCTGCTCAGCAGCCAGTTCTTTGTAATCGAAAACCAACGACCATGTGGTGGTCATTACAAAAGACTGTTTCTTTAAGTTTATAAAATCACTTTCAAATACTTTTTGGTGAAATAAACAAATCCATATAATAATCGGACGGAGACTGTACCCAGTAGGTATCATCTGCCTCTTTATTGGTAAACACACCAACAATTTTTTTACTCGGATGGCATTGCCCTTAGCATCCATAAAACGGTTGAGCTCAATGATGTCGCCCACCATGATATCTAATTTGCTCATACATTTTTGGGAAACAATTGCCTCAATGCGCCATCTGCACCCACTTTATCCTGATACATTTTTCCAGACAACATCGTGCTGTGTTTCTCCAGTTCCGACAAACTGCTGATTTTGATTGTCTTTGTCATGTCATCTTTATTGCGGGTTCCTACATAGTGTCCTCTGGTTTTGACGACTCGTTATATGTCACAAAATAGTTTTGCTCCACATCAAGACGGTCTTCTGCACCGGCAGCCTCATCCTTCATGCTCTGATATTCCTTTTCCTGTCCATCCTGCCCTTTCATATTGGCCTCAAAAAGAAATCACACCCGGGTTTTGATTCTCCTCTTGAATATACTCATCCAGTTTTGAGGACAATGTTTTCTGCAGTGCCGCTCCCTGATACATTGGATTGCTGCAGGCAATGGCAATCAACAAAATATTACCGATTAAAAGACTCACAACCATCCATTTTTTATGGAGAAGTTTCTGCTTGATAAAATGAATCATAACGACTTACCTCTCCTTTCTACTTTGATACAATCGCCAGCGTCTGGCCTTCTTCCAGACCTTGGTTTTACCAAATACGTTTTTTCCTGTTTATAGTTACTAACAATATAGCGTTTATGTAATTTGCCGTTTTCTACAAGATAAACAAAATTCTTGATTTCCTCATTCTCCGTTTCCTCATATACGGCATCCGCATCGACAAGTAAGGCATCCTCAATTTTCAAACTCACTCCTGTGATGTAAATGTTATATTTTGAAAATTGGTAGGATTCTCTATCTTTCTTAGAAAGACGAATTAACTGAGCACCGCCGCTTTCATTTTGCTGCTCACCGTCATTGTCATTTCCATCCTGCAAGTCCTGCTGCAAATTATCGGTCGAAATCACTTTGCCTTTTAAGTGATACTTAATACTATCAAGTGTTGCTCCCAAACCAACATCTACCGTCATGTTATACCGCAGACCGGAAGCATCTTCTGCACTTAACAGAAAATCTTTTTTATCACGAATCAGCATAATATTTTCACCGGACGCCTCATCACCGATAGAATCCGTTATCTCTGCAACTGTTCCGCTGTATGGAGACGTAAGTGTGGCAGATTTCCGTTTTTGTACCAAATCGTTATAATCTTTCTCTTTTTTCTGAATGGATTTCCCCTGCTTCTGCAAATCTTTGTACTCGCTTTTTTAACTTGTTTAACTGCAGCACTGCCAGTTTTTTTTCGGTTGCATCCGTGAGCGTTTTTATTGTTCTTTCCTGCTGCAGTACTTCGTTTCTCTTGCTCTTTTAGGTTCACGTCATACTCAGACCTTGCCTGTTCCGTTTCCAGCTTTTTCTTTTTTTAACTTTGTATCTGAAATCTTTACGTGATAGGTGGCAAGTTTTTGTCCCTTCACTACCTTCTGTCCGTTCTTTACCAAAATCTTATCCAGATAGGCATTGGAATCTTTAATCATTACTGCTTTATCATTCTGATAAACCAGGCTGGCTGTCGCCGAAATTTTCTCTTCGTAGGTGCCTTTTTTCACCTTCGTCGTTTTATAATGCTCTTCTTCCTTTTTGTTTTTATCTCCTTGATACAGCATTACTTTAGACTTCTGCTGCTCACTGCTTCCACAGGCGGTAATCACCATACACAAACCAAGGAGAATTGCCAGATTTTTAATCCTGCACATAAACAACATCTCCTTCCTTTAATCCTGACGTAATCTGTGTATACGCATCCGTCTTTGTCCCCAGCGTCACTTTCACTTTCTTTTTCGCATCTCCATCCATACGGTATACATAATGCTCGCTTTTTGCTTTAAAAACTGCATTGCTCGGTACAACCAAAGCGTCCTCTGTGGCATTGTTGTAAAAACTCCAGCGTCACCGAATCACCAACCGAAACATTCGCATCTTTTTCATAACCAAAATAGGTACTTGTCGGGAGATTTCCCATCTCCACATCCATCTGTGAAACGTCCTGCTCCTGTGCCGTAACTTTATATTTTTTTTCCGTTAATCACTGCCTGATATCCGCTCGCGCGGTCTAACACCGAAGAACCAATGTATTCGGTGCGAATCTGTGTTTTATCCATATCAGCAATTGTAATCACCGAAACACCGCCTGTCACAAAATCTCCGGGTGCCAGATTTTTTCGCAATTACTTCTCCATTTACCGGGGAATACAGCCGGTTCAATTTGTTTGTTTTTTTCGCATTTGCAATATCACTTTTTAATTCACCGATGTACTGTTTCTGCGTCTGTTTCTGCAATTTCAACCGTAATCTTTCCGTTTTGATTTCTTCCTGTTTCTGCACAATCTGCTTGCCGAGATTTTTCTTGTCTTTCGCATTTTGCGCCTGTTTTTTTCTGCTTTTGCACCGATTTTAATTCAATGTTTAACTGCTCGATTTTACTCTGAGAAGAGGTATTTGTCTCCGCATTTTCTGCAATCTGAGATTTTAACTCTTTCTGCAAATCTTTCACCGTCGACTCCGAACCGGTAAGTGTAGCCAAAAGCTGACCCTTCTTTACCTTGTCGCCAATTTCTACTTTCACGGCACCAGCCTGCCCCGAATTTGCAAAATAAGCGCCTACCATATCCGGCACTACCTCGCCGGAATAGGAATTCACACTGCTTAAATTCATTTTCTTTACTTTTGCCGTATCCACATCAACGCCGACGGGGTCTTTGAGTTTTGGCACGTTCGCTGTCGATTCCTGTCTGCCACAGCCAGAAAGTCCCATCAGCGATAAAATCAAAAGCCCCATCACCAATACACGATACTTTTGCACTTTACAATTCATGGTTTCCTCCCTTTTTGCAAAATACTCCATTAGTTTGTCAATATCTGCTCGTTTTCTTTTAATCCGCCGGTAATTTCGATTTCATTCTGAATCTGTTCTCCGGTTGTGACTTCTCTCGTTTCCTTTACTCCCTCTTTTCCCTCTATGTAAACAACTTTTTTGCTTCCCATATCAAAAACAAGTGCTGACGGAACATAAAGAACATTTTTCTTTTCTTTCAAAACCAAATCTACCGTTCCTGTTACTGCATTTTTCAAAGCCAATTCCTGCTTCGGGACAAAATAAATCTGTTTCCCTTTTCCTTTTTTCACCGTGGTCTTGTACTGCTGCCCCATAACCATGACAGTTGCCTCACTCCCCTGTGAAAAACGGGACGTATATTCGGTTTTACAGGAAAAACGGTTCTTCTTCGCCGCCCTTATGGTGACAAGTAGATTTTCCTGATTTGCATAACCGCCCTCAAGCGATTTTTTTCTACAAATGTCACCGTTCCGCTAATCGGCGCCTTCAAAGATGCTTCCCCGTATCGTTTCTTCTAAACTTTGAATATCTAATTTTGCTAATTCTAAACTTGACCGGCAGCTCTTAATCTGCGCATCGTACTGTGTCTTTACATTTTCTTTTTCTTCTTTACTGCCACCTGTACGATTTAACTGTTCTAACTCTCTCTGCCGCATCTGTTTTGCCTGGCTAATCTGAAGGGTAAGCGTACTGACCTGACGTTTACCGGTCTTTAGCGACTCTTCTTCATCCTCCAGATATTCTTGTAAAAGAACATCACCTTTTTTACGTGCTGCCCTTTGGAGACACATATTTTTTGATGCGGATACCGTCATCCGTACCATACACATCGGATTTTTTCGTACCTTCATACCGAACGGCAATGGATTCGCTTTGAACCATATCTCCCCTCGTAACGGTATATTTTCCTACATTTTCATCACTGTACTCTTTTTTACTAACGGTGCTGCATCAAACTCTTCTTCTGTTGGCAGAATACCACATCCACACATCATACAAGCTGCTATTCCTATACATAACAAACGGCTGCCCCTTCTCATATCCTTCATCCTTTCTTATTTTCGTCCCCCGGCTCCCATGCATCATCCCATGCCTTGCAGTAACATTCTGTCTCCGTCGGCAACTGCTTTTTTCGCAAGCCGTCCGGCACAGAACCGTTTCACCATGCGGTAAATAACGGCAAACACCGGGACTGCACAAATCATACCTAAAACTCCAAACAAGGAGCCAAAGAATAAAATGGAAAATAAAATCCAAAAAACTCTTTAAGCCAATGGAATCACCAAGAATTTTCGGTCCTAATACATTTCCATCAAACTGCATTAAAATGATAATCAAAATCAAGAACAAAACACCTTTGCTCGGACTTGCAATAAAAACCAGCACCGCACTCGGAATAATACCGATGTACTGGCCAAAAAACGGAATGATGTTTGTCACACCAATTAACACGCTTATCAAAATGGTGTACGGAATTCCCGCAATGTTCATAATGATAAATGTCAATACACCAACAATCAGGGAATCAATAATTTTTCCGCTGATAAATTTTGCAAAAAACACCATGTGTTTCGCTTAACACAGACAACACGCTTCCCTGCTCTTTTGCCGGCAGAACCGCAAAAAATCAGTTTTTCGCCTGAGCACAGAAGTTTTTTTTCCTGCCATCAGATAAATGGAAATGATAAGCCCGATAAAAAAGTCAACCAAAACACTGGTTGCATCCATAACACCGTCGGTAATTGCCCCCAAAAACTTATCACTATTTGAAGCAAATCATTTTGCAGCCAATCTAACAATTTATCAAATATATCTTTAGATGCTTTCGTAAAATAATCCGCAAATTCCGGATTCGATTTAAAAAATATGAGTCCCCAGTTCTTCACATTGTTATAATACTCCGGCATACTCTTTGCAAGCCCTGTGATACTGTCAATAATCTCCGGTATTACTAACATCATAATTCCAAATACAACAAATATCGCCAGAAGAAGTACAAAAAACACGGAACATCCCCTCGCAGCATTTGATGCTTTTTTCTTTTCCCCTTAAAATTTTACTCCACAACGGAATAAATATATAACGGTCCGATTTATTCACAAGCGGACTGAGAAGATACGCAATCACAACGCCTATGTACACCGGCATCAATGCCGAATTAAGTGCACCGAATATTTTCCCAAGCCCCGTCAAATTACTCGTTATTGCATAAACGATCAACGCTGCCACAATCACAACAAATCCCGTGAGTCCGGCGTACCAATACTTTTCCAATTCCTTTCCCGGTCGTTTCAAACAAGTTCACCACTTTCTATAAACTCTTATTCACTATATGCCAAACCAACAAGGGGTATCAGCCAAACGACACCCCTTTGCCTCTTTGGAAAATATTGTATCACAACCGCTTTTTCAAGTAAATGTACAAAACGATAAAAACGTGGATATTTTACATCATTTCATTTTTGATTTAAAAACAAGGCTTGCCAGATATCCCATAATTAATGCACCGGAAATACCGACCGCTGCACTTTCTAATCCCCCATAAAAAGTACCGATAAATCCCTGCTTGTCAACTGCCTCTTTAACGCCCTTAAACAGCAGATGCCCAAATCCAATCAGCGGCACGGATGCGCCGGATTTTGCCCAGTCAGCAAATGGCTCATATAGTCCGAAGAAACTTAAAATAGCACCTGCACAGACAAGTCCTACCATAATTCGTCCCGGGAGCAGTTTCGTATTATCCATAATAACCTGCACAATCGCACAAATTGCACCGCCAATCAAAAACGCTGTTACATAGTCCATTCTCCCACCCCTTTCCGGAGCCGGAAATTCCTCCAGCATAACTGCATGGGCAATGCCCGGTATCGAATTTCCCTCGTTAAAACTTACTGTAGATAACAGCGCACCGGTCGGAACAAACAGCACCCTTTTCCACTCTTTCTTTTCATTTTCTGAAGAATATATCCACAAAGTGTTATCGCACTGCATCCGCACCCACTGCCGCCGGCATTGGTTCCCTGCTCTTTATTGTAATAAATTTCGGTACCGCAGTCGAAGTGCTGTTTTTCAATGTCGTAGCCATAGCCCCGCAGCATATCAATCAAAATTCGCTGTCCAATGGTTCCCAAATCGCCGGTCACAATGCAGTCATAATAATCCGGTCCGATTCCCATATCTTTAAAGTTATGAAGAATGGCATCGCAGGCAGCCGGGGCCATACAGGCTCCCATATTCATGCTGTCTTTGATTCCATAATCGGTTATCGTTCCTGTTGTAATCCCCGTCACTTCCACATAACCGGTCTCTTTGCGTTTCCATTTTGCCCGTGAAGATGCTAAAACCACTGCACCACTGCCCGTCACCGTCCACGTTGCAGAATACGGACGCTGGCTGCCATAGGCAAGCGGATAACGGAACTGTTTCTCCGCACTGGCAAAATGACTTGAGGTTAATGCGACCACATAATCGGCAAACTCTCCATCAACGAGCATCGCTCAATCGCCAGAGACTCTCCCATCGTTGAACATGCGCCATATACACCAAACATCGGGATATTGAAATTCATGATACCAAAAAGAAGTGGCAATTAACTGTCCAAGCAAATCTCCTGCCACTAAATAACGGATTTCCTGCGGCTCTAGCCCCGCTTTTCTCAGTGCAATCCGGGTCGCCAGCTGCTGCATTTTGCTCTCCGCTTCCTCCCACGTTTTTCCGCCAAACAAAGGGTCTTCCTCAACCATGTCAAAGCACTTGCCAAAAGCACCGTTTCCTTCTTTTTTCCCCGGCAACACTGCCCGCACCAATGATAATCGGCGGTCTGGAAAATAAAACGCTCCTTTTTGCCTACCATTTTTTTCTCATTCATAACCATGTATCCTTTCCGCTTAACTTAGGATTTAGTATGGTTTATGGATTTGTTCTTTATACATTTGAGATTAAAATTCTGCGTGACCTTCTAAAAAGATAATCATAAGAAGTTTCAGTACACGAGTCAATTGCATTAACGTATCAACAGAAAAACCAAAGCCCTGCTTTTCAATTTGAAAAATAAATTTAGGCGAAATCCCTGACATATCCGCCAAATCACCTCTGCTAAGCCCCTTTTTCTTTCTCACCTCTTGGATTCTCAATCCAATTTCCTGATTCATTCTTTTTTCCTCCTTCTTTTTCTTCACCAAAGCAAAGACATGCTATTTTATCATTACCCGAAAAAAGCCTATATTCTTTTTTTTCATAACGCATCCCTTTATGGCATGAAAGCATTATTATTTTCCAATTTCATAAAAATCTATGCGTTTATTCTAAAAAATCTTGCACTTATGCATATTTGTCCATTTAAAAAACTATCACCTTATACTGCTTTTGAAGTGGAACGGTGGGGGAAGGCGCAGCGCTAAAGGAATCTATGCAGAAAGGAGATACTCATTCATGAAAAAGTTTAACAAATCTTTTTGTACAAAATCAGCTCTTTATGTATCGCTCTTGGCGGTCTTATCTATGCACAGGGAATGTGCATGATGTTTTTGAGAGCCTGACTTCAAAGAAGTAAAAGAAGATTAAGAAAAAGGCTGCAAGTCACTTTGGATTTGCAGCCTTTTTAATTTACAAATCCCCCCTCTTCATGATTTCATATAACGAAGATAACATAAGATACACTTTTCCCAATTGATTTGGTTCAAATTTTTTTCTATCAACTCTATAATTTCATTTTCATAAGGAAACTCCGTATGCCCTCTAAGCAGATAATCACAGGATGAATCCAGTGCTTTGGTCAGTTTTAACAATATGTCTACCGAGAAGCCTGTGTGCTGCCGTTCAATCTGGAAAATATATTTTTCCGATACTCCCGACATCATGGACAAGGTATCTCTTGTATATCCTTTGTCCAGTCTCACGTGTCGTATTCTCTCTCCAACCTCTTTGTCCATTGTAAATTCCTCCCTTTTCTTTATTTAGAGATGAAATATTTTATCATTTATAAAGAAATAAATGTTTTTATTTTCATAACGTATTTATTTTCTTGCACAAAAAGCAATTTTTCTTATCCTTTTTCTACTATATGACGCTTTTATTCCGTGCAGTATTTACACTTACGCATATTTTTCCTCTTCCAATTTTTTCTTTTCTATACTGGCTTGCAAAAGGAGGGAACAGCATGAGTGTCTATGATAAATCGCTGGAACAAATTCAAAGTTCCTATCAGTTTACAGACTTGAAATGGCAAAAATGGACTACACATTAAAAGTGTTCGCCTATGAGTTATCAAAGCTCGTTTTCTTTTTCGTATTTTTCGCTGTCATCGGAAAATTTTCAGAATTTGCAGTTTGCTTGGTTGCTTTTATTGCCGTTTCGCTGGATTTCCGGCGGTATTCATCTGAAACATTATTGGAGTTGTTTTATTTTCAGTTTTTGCTTTTTTGCTGTTATTTTGTTCATGGGTGAAATGTTTACACTTCCCTATATGCACAAATCAGTTTGTTTGTTTTAAGCAATTTACTTCTCTTTTTTTTATCGGACCTGTTCCCTCTGCCAAAAGAAAGGTAATGACAAAAAAAACAGTATACAAATAAGCGTTTTTTGTCTTCTTTAATTCTTTTGGTTTACACCATTCTTTATTTTGCCTTGCAAAATGTGCCCCATCGCTCTGTCGTTTTTTGAGCATCATTTTACAAATTATCCAATTAATTTGTGCCAAGTTGACACGGAAAGGAGAGATATATGAAAAAGATTAACAAATCATTCTTGTACAAGTTTAGTTCCTTGTGCATCGCTCTGGGCGGTATAATTTTTTTACCATGGTCCATGCTTAATGTTCTTTGGTGAACCTGAATTTAAAGAAAAATAAAAAAAAAAGCTACAAATCATCTATTTGCGATTTGTAGCTTTTTTTCTAAATCACAATCCACAGTTCGAAACAATCACCCCATCCCTTTGTCCATTCTGAACAATTAAATCACCCTTATTTTTTATGAACCAGCATCTTGACATCATAGAGTCCGATTCCACGCCCTTCACCTTTTGTACTATATCCATACTCAAATAATTGCTCTAGTTCATCTTGGCTTTTCTTATAACAAGCATTAGCAATATAGATTGATACCTTTCCCCGCATTTCCTTTTTGTTCTTGTATTTCAATCCACATCTTCTTTTGTCCATCAAATTCTTCCTCCGCTTCAATTGCATTATCAAGCAAAGTACCTAAAATCTGTACCCAGATAACATCAGAAACACCTCTATACAGCATACTACACGAAAAATCGTATGAACTTCAATTCCCTCTTCAATCGCTTCATTAATTTTCTCATATATTAATGCCACCACCGCTGGCTCTTCCAAAACAATTGCATCCGTTGGCAGTTCGTAATCCCATATTCTTCCTAGAAATTCCTTCTGCTTCGCAACTAATTCGTCGTAATTGTCATATAAGCGATACATCCCAAACGCTGTATCAAACTGATTCTTAACTTTATGCTGTCTCCTCCGAATTTGCGAAATAATCTCGGTAAAGCTTTCCAAATACTTTTTACGCAATTGATTTTCAATTTTATTTTTCTGTATTTTTGATATCAAAAACCACATAACCAAAATACAAACTGTAATGTAAAAATATTCCGCTACGACCAATTCTTTAAACGCTCGAAGCACAACAACTGGGGCAAAATCATTAAACTCAAAAACGCAACAAAGAAATATGAGACATCCCAGCGCTCAAAAAAAAGCCCCATAAGCCTATAAATTTTTAGTTTTGACAAGAGTGCGCTTACAACCACTAACAGCGTAGATGATATTGCCTCTAACCAGCCATCTGCCAAATCAAGAGGCACAAAATAATAAACTCCCTGAGACAGTAACAATTCAACAACACCAAGTATTATTAAGCCCATTACACACATAGCCAGTGTCTTTACAATTCCATCATGATAACACCAATAAATGTATGCATATAATAAACATATCCAATCACAGAACATATCTGAGGCAGCCCAAAATACATAAAAGCTGCATAATATAACATATTTCCTAAGAAGTATACCCCTGCCTTTTTAGGTTCTATGTGATACTGTTCATCTCCCAGAGCTTTCACCACCAAAACAATCCCGACCCATTCCATCAATGTTATATAGATCCAAAGCCAGCTCATCATCTCATCCTTTGCAATTCTTCAATTTCATCTAAAAATTGTTTCTTCATTCTTGTTCCAATTTCTATGAGTTCGTCCCGTCCGCGCAGTTTCACATAGCGGTTCACGGATCCACATACTCCAAATAGGCGTAGTTCACCGCAATTCCTTTGGTTGGAATCAAAAATTTCTGTGTTCTAATTTGTTTTTTAAAAAGTGATTTAGGGATAGATTTGGAATTTCTAACTCATCATCCGTCTTAATAATATATAACTTCTTATGTCTGCTGGAAAGCATAACAATATCCTTTTCATGCACAGCGTAAGAAACTTTATCTTTTCTAACAAAACAGACGGCATCCTCCAAAACTGTACTGTGCATTTTACGGAATGCCTGCATGACGACCTTACGGACACGACTTTCTTGAATTGGTTTTTCTATATAATCATAACAATGTATCTTTCGTAAAAGTTCTGCCTCAAGCCCAATCAGACTTGTTACAAAAAAATAATATCAACACCAAAATATTCTTCCTGCTGCCTTACATACTCTGCAAACTTTATCCCTGAAAAATCATTTGCAACTTGTGGTTTTAATATAATATCTACAAAGAACAAATCAATATGATTTTCCATCATACATGCAAGTGCAGGTCCCACCTCAGAAAATGCATACGCCGTAATTGCATCATCACATGATTCCACAATACGCTTCAATGCAGTTCTTGTGGTTTCCATATCCTCCAAAATAAGTACCTTTTTCGCATCACATATTCTCCTACAACATTTCTTCAACATAAGAAATAAGTCGGGCAAGAATAAGTTTTTCTCCACACGACTTGCCGTAAGCCAAAGCTGCCGCAAATGATTGTCAAAATCCGGCTTATTACCTGTTAAAAGATAAGTGATATCAATCTCATATTTATCATACAACATCTGTGCTTTATCAGAAGTTAATAAAGGAGCAGCCCGTCTCAATTTTTACGATATGTATTCACATCCCAGTGCATTTCTTCTGCAAATTCTTTTGAGTCATATGCATCGATAAACGGAATCCTTTCAACCTTTCACCAACAGCTTTCTTAGAAAAGCTCTCCTTCAAAAAGAAAACACCACCTTTAACCTTCTTTTTCCTATATTTTATCAATGTGTTTTCCCTTTGTAACTGCACTTTATATTCCGTTTTATCGTATTTATTTTACTATCCGAGTGCCACATCAAGAACCATCATCAGCGTAAAACCAACCGCCACACCGATGGTTGCTATATTGGTATGCTCCCCCATTTGTGATTCCGGAATCAATTCTTCCACCACAACGTAAATCATAGCACCTGCCGCAAACGACAAAAAATATGGAAGAAATGGAACAATGATACCGGTTAGCAAAATCGTAAGCATTGCTCCCACCGGCTCAACAAGCCCGGACAACACACCATACAAAAAGCCCTCTTTTTCGATACGCCAAGACTACAAAGAGGCATAGAAATAATTGCTCCTTCCGGAAAGTTTTGAATTGCGATTCCAAGTGCCAGGGCAAAAGCACCCGAAAGTGTAATCCCTGTATTGCCAATCAGCACTCCCGCAAATGTAACACCGACTGCCATTCCTTCCGGAATATTATGCAGTGTCACCGCCAGCACAAGCATGGCTGACTTCCCAAGTTTGGTTTTCGGTCCCTCCGGCTTATCACTATCCAAATGAAGATGTGGAATCACACTGTCTAACAATAACAAGAATATCATGCCAAGCAAAAGCCGACACACGCAGGAATCCACGCAATACCGCCCGCCTGCTCCGTCATCTCAATTGAAGGTATAAGAAGCGACCACACCGAAGCTGCAATCATAACACCGGCAGCAAATCCCAAAAAAGCATTTTCTCCAACTTTTTGATTCATGCTTCCCTTCATGAAAAAATACCATGCCTGCTCCCAATGTTGTTCCCAGAAAAGGAATCATTAATCCAGAAAAAATCATCAATTACCTCCTTGTTTTCCGACAACAAACCATCCTTTGGTTATCTTATTGATATGCCAAAAAAGCTCGTCTTGTTATCCATGTGTGTTCGTTATCGCCCACAGTATATCACAACGAGGGATGGGCTGTAAAATGCTTTTCTTGTATTTTTTATTTTAATTCCTCAATCAGCCGCCCTACATTAGACCCTGCTTCATACTCTAATTTTACTATATCCTCACAAAACTTTTTCTCATTTTGTACCGCTTTTATCCACTCGACTCATAAGTGCCTCAACATTATATTTGGACTTTGTATACCCGGCAGTAACTTACGCAATTCATATTCTGTATAACGTCTTTGGGATGTTATTTGGGGATTTTCCAACAATTTATCTCTGTCTAGGCAAAACACCTCATCAAAATGAAGCAGAAGCAAAACTCAAAGCACGGATTTGTCACATACAGACCAAATCCTTTCTTCTTACATGTCTTTACTACATATTCATACTGCCTATTATTCGGTGTTGAAATGAAACTATCCTTATCTCTGTCTATAACAAGACAAATTTTATCGATGTTCTCATCATAAGTAATGCTACTGGTAGATTTAATAATATCAGAAATATCTGTTACTATATTAACAACTTCTGATTCTTTGTTTAGATACTTTATCAAGATGTCACAATCTTTGGCAATATCCTCTACGTCCTCTCGCAACGTTTTTTTGCAGTACCTTTGTACAACAAGTCTCTAAAATATTCCAAATAGCTTTTGCCTGAACTTTACTCGTTGTAAGAATATGTTGTTCATTCAAATATTCCATTATCCTATTAAGAAGCGATTCATATGTTATCCAGCCCGTCTTTTCTTCTTCCAAATTTGCAATCACTCGATCCAATATCTTTTCGGATTACTCCAGCCATCTTCGCTATAACTCGAATCAACGGCACTAATTCAATCAAAGGATTCTTATCTGTATAAACTCCAGAATTATCCAAAGCGTTAAAATAAATTTCCTCTGTGCTTGCTCCCTCATAGACTAGAAAAACTTCCTTTTTCCTTCATCCGATTTCAACACCTTTGTTCGCTCTGCAAATGTTCTTCTTTCCCTCATCCACTAGTCCTCCCCATCGGAAATATTGTATTAAAGATAGGAACCCCTCCATAGCGCCCCTCCAAGTATGCCTTATCTATTTTCTGATCAAATCTGGTATTATATTCCTCCAGCGAATATATATGTCACTTTCTCCTGTTTTTCTTTTATTCACAAACCATATCTCATCGCGGCGAAGCAAATCAAAATCGAGCAGTCTCGACTCATGTGTCGTTACAATCAACTGTATATTTTTTTCTTCGCAGCCAGTTGCAGGAATGTTTGAATATATTTATATGTCAAACTAGGATGTAAACATCTGTCAAGTTCATCAATGACGTAGGTCTTCCCCTCATCAGACAGCAAAATTTCCAATAAATCCAAAATTCTAACAGTACCATCGGATTCCTCTGACAAATCAAATAATACATCATTGTTATTATGTTCAAACCGTATTGTCTGACACTCAATATCATCCTCTTTGATGTTGAGTATAAAAAAATCTCGCTTACTGCGCATAATAATCCTACAACGGATTCATCACCCGTTTCTTTTTTTTTTAGCTTCATTCATAATTTTTTCAAGTTGAGCTAACAGCAATTCCTTTCTTTCTTTCGGCAGACGAGACATCACTCTGTCTACAGGAACAGTCACCAGTTTATAGTCTGTAATTCCCGTTCCAAACGCAGCAATCATCTTACATATCTCCTCGACATTTTCCATACTCGCCATATAAGAGTAACTTGAAATCGGCGAATCCGGATAATTAATATCCAAACAATCTTTTATCCAGTGATACATTTCCTGCAATACTGCTGCTTTTTCATATTTCTCGTATAAATTCTTCTTACTGTGATTCATAATGGCGAGAAACAGAGCCGTTCCGTCATCCCTGATATCCTCCGCATAGTTATTTATCTTTTCATACAGACCTTTTTTTTTTGAGGCATCCATCCAACTGATACACTCCATTAACAATATCTCTCTCAAAAATAATCTTTTCCCTTATTATCCGAAGTTAACTCAATCAACCACTCTGTCCGAAACTCTCCTGTGTTTAAAAAGCACTTCATATCCATAGGAATAGTATTTTTCACCAAGCTTTACTTCTATCTCAAAGTAACTCGGACGTTCTTTATTTTCCATATTTACTTTGCAGTATTTCGTACTGTAACCACTTGGCAGACCATGGACTACTGTTTTTTTCATAAAGTCTAATGCTCTAACTAAATTCGACTTACCCGATGCATTAGCTCCATATACCGCTGCAAATTTTAATAATTTAATTTTTTTTGTCATCATAAATATGTTCGTTTTTATTGCGTACCTTCCCTGCAATCATAGAAAATTCTTCTGATTTTCCATCTTCACTTGCCGAAAAGGACAAAAAGTTTTTTACATTAAACCGAATTAACATAATTATCGTCTCCTATTGGTATGATACATTGTATGATATGTGATTTTTTCACTTTTGTCAATTGTATTGTTGCCATATTTTATTATTTTTATTCTTTTCCAGTGGTTTTATCTCTTCTATTCATTTATTATTGACCCCATCCCCATTCTCCGATATACTTAAATCAACATAGGAGGGATTCACATGAAGACTACATCAAGAACCATTTCACAAATTGTCCGAGCGCATACGCTTACCTATTTCAACTTGCTGAATGTAATTTTAGCAGGTTTTATCATTCTCTCCGGACAATATAAAAATATGCTTTTATGGGGAATTGTCATTTCCAATTCTTTGATTGGAATTATTCAGGAATGTAAGGTAAAATCCTCATTGATAAACTTTCCCGTAATCACGGCAACAAAAAGCAAGAAAACTTGCAGCCGATGGCACAATCACAGAAATTCCGATTGAATCCCTGGCAGTTTCCGACACCATACACATTATGACAGGCGACCAGATTGTCGCAGATGGTGAAGTTCTTACCTCGGATGGATTAGAAGTCAATGAATCGCACCTGACCGGCGAGTCCATTCCGGTATTTAAAAAGCCGGGTGACTTTCTCTATTCCGGCAGTTTCATTGTAGCGGGTTCCGGCACGGCAAAAGTTTTGAAATCCGTTGAAGACAGTTATGCAGCCAAATTAACGAAAAAGGCACAGACGAAACGTCGGGCAACGTCTGAAATGCAGAATGCCATTAAACGAATTATACGCTATGTTAGTTTTGCCATTGTACCAATTGGTAGCTGCCCTTTTCTGTATTCAGTATTTCCGTGCGGACGACACCTTATCAAATGCTCTGGTAAGTACGGTTGCCGGTGTTCTTGGCATGATTCCGAAGGACTGGTGCTCTTAACCAGTGTTTTCCTTTATTCTAGGCGTAGGACGCCTTGCGAGAAAAAAGCACTGGTGCAGGAAATGGAAGCAATTGAGGCGTTAGCCCGCGTAAATGTATTATGTTTAGATAAAACCGAACGATTACCACCGGCGAACTGACCGTTGATGAAGTAATTCCTTTCGGTGTGGACAAAGAAATGATTCACGATATCATGGGGACACTTTGTCTATGCATTTACTGAAACAAATGGCACAAGCACGGCACTACAGGCTTTTTTCAAAGAAACTGATACATATTCGGTAACTGACAGTGTTCCATTTAGTTCCCGACGCAAATTTATGGGAATCCAAACGAAAGACAAATGTTTTCTTCTTGGTGCTCCGGATTATCTCACAAAAGATGACGAAATATTAAAAAAGCAGCCACTTACTCCAATGAAGGACTTCGTGTACTGCTGCTTGGTTCGTGCCAAAAATTATACAAGGATGCAAAAAGAAATCGAGGAATTCACCCCACTTTCTCTTATTGTACTCTCTGACTGCGTAAAAGAGGATGCACTCGATACATTCGCCTTTTTTGCAAAAACAAGGTGTAGCAGTCAAAGTCATTTCCGGCGACGATCCGGTTACTGTTTCATACATTGCAAGACTTGCCGGAATACCGGGGGCAGACGCATATATCGATGCCGGAACACTTCCGGATGATATCGATGAGCTTTTGTAAAATAGCACCAAAATACAGCGTATTTGGGCGCGTTACACCGGAAAAGAAGCAGGCACTCGTTCACGCCTTCCAAAACGCCGGACATGTTGTCGGTATGGTGGGCGACGGCATTAACGATGTTCTCGCACTCAAAGATGCTGACTGTGGAATTGCCATGGCAAACGGGGCGGACGCTGCAAAACAATGTGCACACATTGTACTGATGGATTCCAATTTTTGCTCTATGGAAAATATCGTAAAAAGAAGGACGAACTACCATTGCCAACATTGAGCGTGTCAGTGCGCTCTATCTGACAAAGACAATTTACTCCGTCCTTCTGTGTACCATATTTATTATTATTGGAAAATCCTATCCGTTCATTCCGATTCAGCTCAGCTTAATTGGTGCTACGGCAATCGGAATTCCAAGTTTTTTCTTGCCCTCGAAAACACGAAGAGCCGACAACAACCGGATTCTTACGCCATGTCCTGCGTATTTCGCTTCCTGCCGCACTCATTCTGTGTGTCGGAATTTGCGCCATCCAGTTTTGTCCCTTCGTTTTGGTTTTACAACAGCATTTCATCAGACGCTGAATCTGTTAGCCGGTGGCGTTGTCTCCCTCGGTGTCGTAGCACGCGTCTGCCATCCATGGACAAAGCGCAGAACGCTTTTTATTCACCCTAATGACAATTATTTTCGTTTGCGCCATCCTTGTCGCACCACACTTTTTCGAGTCTTGTCCCTGCGGGAATTTATTCATGTAATATCATTCATATAAGAACAGGTTCTTCCTCTAACAAACAGATCGCCTGTGCCGATATGCCCTGACCGCTTCCGGTGAAACCAAGCCCTTCTTCCGTTGTTGCCTTAATGTTAATCCGGGAAACATCTACACACAAAGCTTTCGCTACATTTTCACGCATTGATTCAATATACGGACGCATCTTCGGTTTCTGTGCAATAATGGTTGCATCCACATTTCCAACAACATATCCCGCCTCTTTCACTTTGCCACGGACACACTCTAACAGCCACAGACTGTCTGCACCACGATATTTCTCATCATTGTCCGGAAAATGTTTGCCAATGTCACCAAGAGCAGCCGCACCGAGCAGAGCATCCATAATCGCATGCAGTAAAACATCCGCATCCGAATGACCTAAAAGTCCCAGTTCATAATCGATCGTCACACCGCCAAGAATCAATTCTCTATTTTCCACCAAGCGGTGCACATCATATCCCATTCCACTCTCATCGTGTCTTACCTCACTTTCTTCTCATGCTATGTCAAGATATAAAAAGACCTCCGAAGTTACCTTCGGAGGTCTGTAGTAGCGGGAAAGGGATTCGAACCCCCGACACCACGGGTATGAACCGTGTGCTCTCGCCAACTGAGCTATCCTGCCATCTAAACTGCCAAGACGAAACTGTCTTTGACATATATAAAAAACTTTTCACAATTGAAAAGTTCAATGGGACCTACAGGGCTCGAACCTGTGACCCTCTGCTTGTAAGGCAGATGCTCTCCCAGCTGAGCTAAGATCCCATGCGTCACTCACAGCGACTTCTTCATTATACCAAAAAACATCCATTTTGTCAACACTTTTTTCAAAAAATTATACTTTTTCTTGACGCTCCCTACACATATCATGTACAATATGGATTGGACTTATCCAACAATTGTTTATTATTAGGAGAAATATTATGTTTGTAAAATATCTGATTTTGTTTTTCATTTCCATGGTACCTATTGTTGAACTGCGTGGTGCCATCCCTTATTCCGTTGTTTTCGGACTGCCGCTTATACCATCTTACATCATCTGTGTAATTGGTAATATGCTGCCGGTTCCTTTTATCTACCTTTTCGCAAGAAAAATTTTGATTTGGGGTTCCGATAAAAGGGCATTGGCAAGTTCTTCCGCTTCTGCTTGGAAAAAAGGCGAAAAGGGCGGACAGAAATTAAAAGAAAAAGCAGGACGAGGTACATTCGTCGCACTGCTTCTCTTTTGTTGGTATTCCGCTTCCGGGCACCGGTGCATGGACCGGTACACTCGCTGCCAGTCTTCTCGATATGGATTTTAAATCCTCGATTTTAGCATGCATGGGTGGCGTACTGCTTTGCCGGAATTATTATGGCTGTTGCCAGCACCGGCGTATTCAACGCAATTTTAGCACTTTTTTAGTAGGGCATTTCACACATACGAAAATCTATTTTCCCATCTTCACGAATTTCCATCACCGTGTAGGTGGGAATTTTATTATCCTGTCTCGGTTTTGAACATACTCCCCGATTCAAAAGAATCAAATCATCGGTTTTCTCTAAATATGGCACATGCGTATGTCCAAACATAACAACATCGGCATGATTTTGCAGCCCAAAAGTAGCGCAGAGCGTCCGGCGCCCCGCCATACGAAAGATATCGGTGTCCATGACACATCGGAATGCGCTTGCCGCCAAATTCAATCACCATACTCTCTTTGAGCGAAGATGAAAAGTCACAGTTTCCTCTCACCATATAAACCGGATAAAAGGCGTCAGCGAGCGGATATAAAAACCTCATCATTTTCCTACATCGCCAAGATGAAAAATCGCCTGAAAATCCGGATACCTATCCATCGCTTTTACAAGATTTTCGGTTCTTCCATGTGAATCACTAAAAATCAGTGCCTTCATTATGCCTCGCCTCTCTTTTTCAAAATCTCAACCATTTTACGGATTGCAATGCCGCGGTGGCTGATTGCATTTTTCTCTTCCGGTTCCATTTCTCCGGTCGTCATGCCTCGCTCCGGCAGATAAAAAAAATCGGGTCGTAGCCAAATCCATTCTCTCCTTTTGGCTCTTTTAGCAAGTTTTCCTTCAATAATTCCCGTTGCCGTATCAACTGTTCCGTCCGGGTAGGCACAGGCAATCACGCAGACAAACCTGGCGTCTCTCTTTTCATCCGGCACACCCTCAGCGTTTGAGAATCTCCGCATTTTTAATTGAATACGGGGTATCTTCTCCCAAATATCTCGCCGAATAAATTCCCGGCTCTTTGTTCAAATAATCTACCTCAAAACCGGAATCGTCCGCAAGAACCATCTCGCCGGTCTCTTCCATAACTGCTTTCGCTTTAATCACAGCATTTTCTTCAAATGTCTTTCCGTCCTCTACAATATCAATATCCACACCAATATCTTTCATAGATAAAATCTCATAGTCATCGCCTAACATCTGGCGGAATTCGTTGACTTTTCCCTGATTTCCGGTTGCAAAAACCAATCGTTTTTTACTCATTTTCTTTTTATCCTTTCTTCTCGCCGGCGGTTTTACGCCCATGTACTGATACAAATACGTTTTCATCATACCATTGTAAATTTTACGGTTTTTCGTTGCTTTTTTCGGTTTCCACCCGCTGCCACAGCCTTTTGCGCATCTTCATATCCACTTAGCAAAAAAAGAACGACCACGTATCATTTTCCGACATCACATGTCCAACCGTTTTGTATAAATCAAACATTTCTTCTTTGGTCGAGAGACGCTCGCCATAAGGCGGGTTGCTGATTACAAAACCATACTTTTCGGTGTATTAAAATCAGCCACATCACGCTGCTGGAAATGAATGTACTCATCCACACCGGCAAGTTTTGCATTTGCCCTCGCCATTTTCAGCACCTCATCATCTACATCATATCCCTGAATATGAATCTCTGCATCATTTCGGATAGCGTCTTCCGCTTCATCAATCGCATCGTACCACGCCTTTTTCGGCACGAGATTTTTCCAGCTCTCCGCAGTAAATTCACGATTCATCCCCGGTGCCATATTCAAAGCAATCATCGCTGCTTCAATTGGTATCGTTCCACTTCCGCAGAATGGATCAATCAGCATACGATCGGCATGCCACGGTGAAAGCAGAATCATCGCTGCCGCCAATGTCTCCGTAACCGGTGCCGGTGCCGTAAATTTGCGGTAACCGCGTTTATGAAGTGACTCTCCGGTCGTATCTAGCCCAATCGTCACAATATCTTTCACAATACTAATCCGAAGTGGGTAAGACGCCCCGGTCTCTTCAAACCAATCCGTGTGGTAGGTCTGTTTGAGCTTTTCAACCATTGCCTTTTTCACAATTTTTCTGAATGTCCGACGGACTGAACAATTTACTGCTCACAGAGTTCGCCTTCGTCACCCAGAACTTTCCGTCTTCCGGTATGTAATCCGCCCACGGAATTGCTTTTACCGCCTCAAACAAATCATCAAAACTCGTCGCACGGAAACTGTCAATTTTCAGCAAAATTCGTTCCGTTGTACGCAGGAAAATGTTGGCACGGGCGATTGCCGCCGCATCTCCGAAAAATGTCACTTTGCCATTATCCACCTGCGAAATTTCATAACCAAGATTTTGTATTTCACGTTTCAGCACCGCCTCCATTCCAAAATGACACGGCGCAATCAATTCATACTGTTTCATAGTAACCTCATTTTTTTTCATTTCTTCGTATCCTCCGGCGATACTGGACGCCCATTTTCCTTTTTTTCGCCAGTTCTCTCGCCGCCTGCAGACTATGATTTCCATGGTCGCAGTAAAAAATAATTCTGTCGTAGTTCATCATTTCTTCCTGATACTGTGAAAGTTCCTCATACGGATATTCCACGCACCGGAAATATGTGACGTTGCAAATGCTTCCCTGCTTCGCAAATCCACGAGAAGTGTTTTACTGTGGTAAATATATTTTGACGCTTCTGAAAAAGACACTAGATTAGGTTTCATATCATACCCTTTTCTTTTTAATCTATTCCAGCCTCTGCGTCATTATGACCAAAGAGCCGGTCTTAATCGACCGGCTCCGGAAAAATTAATAACAATCTTTTGGAATTGTTTGCAGCAGAATCTTTTGCACGTTTCTTGCTGCTATTTTGCTCGCATTCTTACTTGCATTTTTACCAGCGTTTTTACTTGCATTTTTGCTGGAATTTCTGCTTGTATTCTTGCTATCATTTTTGCTGTTATTCTGAGCATCGTTATACTCATCTAAAAAAATTCTTAGCCATGATTTCCTCCTTCGCTGCATTCTTGTGAATACGTTACGAAATTAGTATGTCACATGACTGATTTTTATGCAAAAAATTTAATGTCAGGCTTTTCCAACCGAACCAAATAATTCCATTTTTCTTTTACTGTTGCTTTGATTGCTTCTGTACCCGGAGCAAGCAGTTTACGTGGGTCAAAACCTTTTACCTTCCAAATCTTTGCCTGCTTCAATGTAAGCACGTGTTTGCTTCCTGGAACGCAAGCTGGCACTCTGTATTTACGTTAATCTTAGATACACCAAGAGAGATTGCTTTCTTAATCATATCTTCCGGAATTCCGGTACCACCATGAAGTACAAGCGGCATCGTTCCTGTTTTCTCCTGAACAGCAGCCAACGTCTCAAAGCTGAGTCCTGCCCAGTTTTCCGGATATTTACCATGGATATTACCAATTCCTGCTGCTAACATGGTAACACCAAGGTCAGCAACCATCTTACATTCGTTCGGATCTGCACACTCGCCGGCACCAATGACACCATCTTCTTCACCGCCGATTGAACCAACTTCTGCTTCAATAGACAATCCCTTTTTCTTTGCAGATTCCTACCAGTTCTTTTGTTTTCTCAACGTTTTCCTCAATCGGATAATGAGAACCATCGAACATGATGGATGAAAATCCTGCCTCGATACAAGCTTTTGCGCCTTCATAACTGCCGTGGTCAAGGTGAAGAGCAACAGGAACTGTGATGTTCAATTCCTCAAGCATTCCATTTACCATACCAACAACAGTTTTATAACCGCACATGTACTTTCCGGCACCTTCGGACACACCAAGAATAACCGGTGAATTTAATTCCTGAGCTGTAAGAAGGATTGCCTTCGTCCACTCAAGGTTGTTGATATTAAACTGGCCAACCGCATATTTTCCTGCTTTTGCTTTGGTTAACATTTCCTCTGCTGAAACTAACATAATAAATTCCTCCGTTTTCATTTATTTAGACAGATGGGAAGTTTTTCGCTGTTTTATTTTTTAAACGTTCATTTTTCTTCGCCAGCTGTTCCATTTGCTTTTGATTAATATAATGCCCAATCATCTCATTTTTTCTTCATTAGAGCACATCCGTACAAAAACGTCCATCGTCAAGCGGCATCGTCCTTACGATTTTTTTCCAAACAAGGCAATTTCCGTAACTTTTTTTCGTACTGCGCCATGTATGTCATATAGACGAATGCACCATCTGCGTCCTTTAATTCTTCCTTGTAAATAAAGGCAAATCCGGTGTTGCTTAAATCTTTGAGATGAACGATTTTTTCACGCCCGCTATGCCCAATTCTTGCGTGAATTTCTTCTTCTCCGATATACAATCTGTATGCTCCTCGCCGGTTGTACTCACGACCTTCGTTCGCCGCCTCGGATGCATAGTAAATCTTGTGTTTGTGGCGAATACAACCCATCTTCGCCCCTTTCCACAAAATCGGTTTGTCATCTTCACGCATATACATAATGTCTACGTCAACCTGATCAGGCTAGTGTTCTACCATTGAACTACACCCGCATATTGCTTAACAGTGTTTAAATCTGCGTCGGGGTGACAGGATTCGAACCTGCGACCTCTTGATCCCAAATCAAGCGCTTCCTCAATTTCATCCCGGCTTAACGCAAGAGAGGTCGGGGCATTCGGGTTTGCAATAACAACGCCGCCATTTTCTTTTTATAATCATCCGGACAAATTCGAAATCGTCTGTCAATTTTGGACACTCGTACGGAATCCGGTAAACATTAGCCCAAACAGGATAAAACGAATATGTAATATCCGGGAAGAGAATCGGCTTATCGGAATTAAAAAACGTAAGAAATGCAAGTGCCAGAACATCATCTGAACCAACACCGACAAACACCTGTCCGGCATCCAGTCCATGATACGATTCAAGTGCTGTCACTAATTCTTTTTGCTGCCGGATCCGGATATAGGGGCAAACCGTGAAACTTCCATTTCTTCGTGAGCCTTTTTTACCCCCGGTGACGGCGGATATGGATTTTCGTTTGTATTTAACTTTATAATATCTTTTTACCTGAGGCTGTTCACCCGGAACATAAGGAACAACCTTTCGAATATTTTCTTCCCAAGCTTTCATTGGTACCCTCCTCTTTTTTTTCCCTAAATATACTCCTTTCGCTCTCTGCCGTCAATAGTCTGTTATACTCCGGTACGCATCAACAATGCCATAACCCCACTCGGTATTCGGATAGGGTTCTCCTCTTGGCACGGCCCCCGGATGAGTGCCTCACGCACCGTATTACTGTTTGCACCGTCATCTGCATATTCCTGCATAAAAAGTGCGCTGATTCCTGCCACAAAAAGCCGCTGCTACACTTGTTCCCGTCATTGTGCCGTATCGGTTTCCCGAATACGTTCCCGTCAGTTCCACGCCGGGTGCAACAACTTCCGGCTTAATGTAGCCAAAAAGGAGTAAAACCACGCCCTGACTGCAGATACAGAGCACCATCTCTTACGTCGTATGCCGACACTCCCGTCACAAATGGCGTTGTCGATGGATTTGTAGCCGTCATATCGGGGTCCGATCTAAAATACAACTTCCTTTTCCAAAAACTGCTGAATCGGAAGCCACATGGAAAAAATTAGAACTTCATAATCAAACTGTGTTCGCACTTTCCAAATTCCGGTCGTTGGATTCTGAAAGCGAAAAACGACAACCTGCTCTCTCGTCAGTTCCTGCGCTACACCAAAATAAATTTCGACCGTTGTATTTTCCGGCACAAACCGATGCTCATAGCGGATTCCTGAAACCGCACGGATTTCACGAATTGTCTCCCCGCTCGGTGAAATGACGTCCACCGACAAGCTTCCCGGCGTCTGCCACCACAACTGCCCCATAAATCCATTCATATTTGCGGATACACTAATATCTATCGTATCTTCTTTGCGGCGTATTGTGTGATGATGTCTTGTATTTCCCTCATTTCCCACACGTTACAATTGCCACACTGCCTACCGACAAATACCGGCTCAAATAAACGCCAAGAGCTGTACTTCCGTTGTGGTTTCCCATACTGCTGCCCATACCAAGGCAGAGAATGATTGGCTTTCTCTCCTGCGCCGCCACGGAAAGTAAATAAGCAAGCCCGGTCATCACATCACTTTCCAGATAAGCCGGCACATCCGACGGGATTCTATAATAATTTCGATAACTTTCATTCGCCTGACGGCACTTAACAACAACCAATTCAGATAATGGTGCCACCCCGGAAAATTCTTCGGCCCGGTTCTCGTTTCCTGCCGCTACCCCCGCCATAAATGTTCCGTGACCAATCTCATCCTGACTTGGCACAATTTCAAACGGATTTTCCGACGAAAGTGCCTGATTCAGCTGCTCCCTTGAATACATCCGTCCGTATGGAAATTTTTCATTTCCAACCCCTTCTTCTACACTCTGATCCCAGATTGACACAATCCTTGAAGTTCCATCCGCCGCCACAAATGCCTTATGTAAAATCAATTCCGGTGTCCACAATCCCAATCAGTACACCCTGTCCATATAAATCAAGGGACGGCTGCCTGCGAATCCGAAGCACACCACTGGCTTCCAGCGCTTCTTCACTCATCAGACCAAAGACGTTTGGAATTGCTGAAAAACCATATTTTTGTATCGCCTCACCATTTACATTTTGAACCTGCTGGTAAATAATTGCCTGCCTGTCATCCAGCCGAATATAACAGTCCGGGTTGTACACTTCCCTTTACATACCCCTCACCACGGTAATTATCCACAACGTAAATGAGAACATCCTCTGCAAAAACTGCTTCCCTGCACTGCATAAAAAAACCTCCTGCGCTTTGTTTCATCTTACGCAGAAGGTCTTACTTTTATCCATCAGCCATTACTTCGCATCAAAATCGTAGGAGAACCTTTTCCTTCAATATAATCTTTGGTAATGATAACTTTGCCAATCATTTCATCTTTCGGAATTTCATACATAATATCCATCATAAATTCCTCGATAATGGAACGGAGTGCTCTGGCACCGGTCTTTTTCGCCGCTGCTTTTTTTCGCTACCGCCATCATGGCATCATCCTCAAATTCCAAATCCACTTCATCCATCTGCAAAAGTTTACGATACTGTTTCAAAATAGCATTTTTCGGTTTTTGCAGCACCTGAACTAACAATTCCTCATCCATCGCCTGTAAGGAAAATATAATCGGCAGACGTCCGATAAACTCCGGAATCAAACCATACTCGCGGATATCTTCGGTTTCTACTAAACGGAACAAATCTTTCTCATGGTCATACTTATCCCGAAGTTCCGAACCAAATCAATCGTTCCCTGACTGGTAAGACGTTTTTTATGATGTCTTCAAGCCCCGGAAAAGCTCCACCACAGATAAATAAAATGTTGCTCGTGTTCACCGTTGTCATCGGAACCATTGCATTTTTATTGGTTGCGCCAACCGGCACTTCCACATCGGCACCCTCCAACAATTTCAAAAGTGCCTGCTGCACTGATTCTCCACTTACATCGCGGTTATTGGTGTTCTGCTTTTTTCGCAATTTTATCAATTTCATCGATATAAACAATGCCTCGCTCTGCCAATTCTACATCGTTATCTGCATTGGCAAGAAGTTTGGAAATAACGCTCTCTACATCATCGCCAATATAACCGGCTTCTGTTAATGCTGTGGCATCTGTAATCGCAAGCGGTACCTGCAAAAGGCGCGCCATCGTCTTAACCATAAATGTTTTTCCACTTCCGGTTGGTCCCTAACATCAGCATATTCGACTTTTCAATTTCCACACCGTCATCGGTCTGCCCGGCAAGCACACGCTTATAATGATTATAAACGCCAACAGACAGCACTTTTTCTTTGCCTGCTCCTGCCCCATCACATATTCATCCAGGTTTCCTTTAATGACGTGAGGTGCCGGAAGTTTGTTAATATCCAGTGCCGGTTTTTCCTGTTTTTTCTTCTTTTTCGTTTTCACCTGATGGCGCTCCTGAAATTCATTCGGTGGCTCTAAACCCATACTGCCAAGATTCATCATATCCATTCCCGGAAAACTTGGCATTCCCTGCATTCCTATCTGGTCGAACGTTTTTCTGCATACAATCCGAACAAATTGTAATTTGATTCGGAATGGTAATCATTTTATCTACTTTACTTTCCGGACGATGGCACAAATAACAACTTTTTTCGTAACCATCGGAATCCTTTTTATGATTCTTATCATCCGGATTCATCTCTTTTATTTCTTCACTCCTAGTTTCCTCCATTTTTAGCACAAATCCCACCGCACAAATATGCGGTGGGACTTATTATACCCGATTTCACTCAATTAGTAAATACTTCCGCCCCAAGGTACTACCTGAGAATTGTCATTATCATAATTGTTGTTATAATCCTGACTGGAATCATTTTTGCTGTTGTGTCGAACCATCATCCAATCCATCTAATGTATCTTTACCTTTGAGTACAACATCTACTTGTTTCGCTTTATAAGTTCCGTCGTTACTTCGCTGAACGGTAACTTTAATGGTCGTACCGGCTTTTGTACTGTTTACCTTTTTCCTGTACTTCCTGAATAGACTTAACCGCCTCTGGTCACCAATCTTTGTAATAACATCGCCCTGTTTAATACCTGCTTTATAAGCAGCACCGGTATCAGAATACCGCAGCAACATACACGCCAACCGGAATACCATATGCTTTGCTTACACTTTCTGAAATGTCTCTTCCGGTAATACCCAGATAACCTTTTTCGCTGTCTTTCAAAACTTCGCGGTCCATCAAGTCATTGATAACAGAAACTGCATCACTCATCGGGATCGCATATCCCATACCTTCAACATTTGTTGAACCGTAGGAGAAATATTTGGACGAGTTGATACCGATTACATTTCCGTTTGTATCAATCAAAGCACCACCACTGTTACCTGGATTAATCGCTGCATCTGTCTGCATCAAAACCTGTGTCGTACTCTTTCCGCTTCCATCCGATGCAGACACTTCACGGTTTTTCGCGCTCAGATAACCAACGGTTACAGACTGTCCATAGCCAAGAGCATTTCCGATGGCAATTACCATCTGTCCGACTTTTTGCCTGATCTGAATTTCCTAAGGAAGCAACGCGAATACTTTTCTTCGTGGATTCTTTAAGGGAACTTAATTTAACGGTAATAACCGCAAGGTCATTCGACTCACTTGTTCCTTTTACCATTGCATCCGCTACTTCATTATCGTTAAAAAGTAACTGAAATTTTATCCGCGTCAGCTACAACGTGGTTATTTGTCACAATCAGGAGCTGGTCATTATCCTGTTTTACAATAAATCCGGAACCTGCTCCCTCGGAAGAATAAGTCTGTCCAAAGTAAGAAGTCTGGGTACTCTTCTCTGTAATCGCAACAATCGATGGCATAACCTTTTCCACGATACCGGACACATCGGCAACCGTGGCTGCTGAACCGGATACCGTTGTCAGGGCAACACCATTATTGGAACTGTTATCCACGCCCTGAATCTCGCTCTTTGTTCCGAACAAATCAGATAAGCCCTTATTTACTCCAAAAGAAACATCCCGCTGCAATCACGCCAAATAAAACTGCACTGACTAAAATTTTAGGAATTGACATTCCTTTTTTGGCTTTCTTTTCTTTTTTCTTTTTCACGTTCTGCGCTTCTACATTTTGGAAACGGTACGTATTATCTTCAGATGGCATCGGTGACGGCTGCACCGGCTGCTCATAATTAGTATTCTGCTGCTGTGCCGGTTCCGGTTCCGGCTGTGTATACTGTGAAGTTGCTTCCGGTTCCGGCTGTATATACTGGGATGCTGCTTCCGGCTCCGGCTGCACCGGCTGGTTCTGATTCTGGTTCTCAGTCTGCGGCTCCTGTGGTTCCTGTGAAGCCTGTGGTGCCGGATTGTCAACCATGACAAATCCATTGGCATCGTTGTTATTTTCTATGCTATTGTTATTTCCCATGTTGTTTTTCGTCCATGCTAAAACTTCCTTTCGTCTTAAGTTAGGTTTATTATAGACAGTAATTGTGTTGAGAATGTGAATGATTTATAATATTTGCGTCTTGTGGGCGCTCTCGCTTGACAAATTGCGTAAGGGTATCGGCATGTAAAATACACATGCCGGATACCCACGCATTTGTACCCACAATCCACAAATGTTATAAATCATCTATAAGCAATCAAATAGCTCTGATGTGGCGGCAGGAAGGTTATGCAACCAAAATCCTTACAAACTCCCAAAAAACGTTGCATGATTTTAAATTTTTTCAAAATCATGCAACCAAAACGACTACAATTAAGGGAAAGAGTTGCATTTATCCACGAATTTGTCCTGACAAACTCGAATAACACGGCTGAAATGCAACCTTATGAGCCAAATCAAGCCAAAAACGTTGTTCTGTGCAAATTAAAAACCATTGAATGTATTTTCGCACCTCTTCACCCCCCTTTCCTACTTAATGCTGTCAAGTGCCTTTTTAATATTCCAGCAGTTTACCGGGAAGGATTGCAAAGAATGTGCTAGGTACACGCAGGTATCTGATATGCGAATTTTGCATATCGATACCTCTGCGCGTACCTTAAGCGGGAGCGGCACATGAGTAGCAATCCTTCCCGGTAAATTGCGAAAATAAAAAGCCGCTGACATTTTTCTTGTGAAAAAGGCAAAATGAGATATACTATTTATACTTATGGACATACTAAACTATAAATAGAAAGGACTGGATTGATTTGATTAAGGAAATCAAAAACTCCTAAATCTTTTTTGTATATTAATAGACACGGCAATTATTGTATTTTTTCGTTCATCCGCGCATATTACCTGCGCTTTAGCAACGATAGCATTTTAATTCGGTGGGAATGGATTGAGGAACCGGTCGGTATTTACGGCTCGTTAAAGGATTACATGCAAATTTTTGATTATGCTGATTCCTTGTTACCTCGTTTCCTATTATTTTTCCACTTGTATGACCCCAAACGTACCAAGAGCAGAAAAATCAGAAATTTTTAACATTTTAAAATCCAATGTTGTAGGAATTTTCACTGCGTTGCCTTTCTGTTTTTTATTCGCAATGGTACTTACGCCCGTTTGTTTATTATTATTTTTGTTACGCTGAATTTTATACTGGAAGTTTTATTCCGTTTTTGCACGACAACACTTCTTCGCAAGATTCGCAGAAAAGGAATGAACCACAAACATATTTTATTAATCGGTTACAGCCGTGCCGCAGAAGGTTACATCGACAGATTGTTGGCACATCCGGAATGGGGTATTTCCATTCATGGTATTTTGACAACCATAAACCGCTTGGCTATTCTTACCGCGACATTCATGTGATTGGACGAGTGGACGAGTTAGAGAAAATGCTGTCTGAAAAATGATTACGATGAAACAGCAATTACGCTGAGCATCGACCACTACGACAGTCTGGAAGGGATTGTTGCCGTAACAGAAAAATCCGGCGTTCACACAAAGTTTATTCCGGATTACAACAATATCATTCCAACCCGTCCGTATACTGAAGATTTGGATGGACTGCCGGTCATCCACGTGAGAAATATTCCGCTTTCAAACTCGTTTAACCGTTTTTGCAAGCGTGCAATTGATATTGTAGGTGCGCTGCTTTTAATTATCCTGTTCTCCATTCCGATGGCAGTGGTGGCAGCGATTATTAAAATCACATCGCCGGGACCACTTATTTTCAAGCAGGAGCGTGTTGGTCTTCACAATAAGCCGTTTAAAATGTTTAAGTTCCGCTCAATGGAAGTGCAGGACGCCTCAAAAGAAAAACAGGCATGGACGGTGCAGAACGACCCCCAAGTAACACCAATTGGCAAATTCATCCGAAAACCAGTTTGGATGAATTACCACAGTTTTTCAATGTGTTAAAAGGCGATATGAGCCTTGTCGGACCAAGACCGGAGCGTCCGTTCTTTGTGGAAAAATTTAAGGAAGAAATTCTCGTTACATGATTAAACATCAGGTTCGTCCGGGCATCACCGGCTGGGCGCAGGTAAAATGGCTACCGCGGTGATACATCCAATTACATTGAAAACTGGACGTTAGGACTGGATATTAAAATTTTATTCCTGACAATTTTCAAAGGTTTCGTAAATAAAATGCATACTAAAAGAGTATGGCGGACTCCAAAGAATATGGAATCCGTCGTTTTTATTCCTGCCAAAACTCTGCAAGCAGTTCTTTCATCTTTTCACAATTCACAACATCAAATGGGTACCATTCCCTCGGGAACAAATCCTGATACTGCTTTTGCATAAACCGCTCATCAAAAGAAGAATTGCCCGCTTTGTCGTTTATTGTACGAATCACTCGTCCACCCGCCTGAAACACTTTATTTACTGCCGGATACAAATAGGCATACGAACCCATCCCCTTTTTTCTCTCATAATAATCCTTAAATAACTCCCTTTCATGGCAGACCATTGGAATCCCGGTTTCCCACCACGACCGCGCCTATCAGACATTCTTCTTTCAAATCAATTCCTTCACTGAAAATGCCTCCCATAACGCAGCACCCAAGCACGCTTTTGTCTGCTTCTTCAGAAAAATGCCTCTAAAAACTCTTCTCTCCCGCTCACGCATTTCAGGGCATCTGTACAAGAATCTTCTGATTCTCTCTATTAGGAAGCCTTGTTACAATTTCATCCATAAAACGGTACGACGGGAAAAAGAGCAATAATTTCCCTCCTTTGCTGAGATAAAACTGTCAATGTACGCCGCAATCTTTTCGTATTCTGCCGCCCCGCGCCTTGTATATTTTGTCGTCACATCGCGGGCAATCATCTTCTCTGTTCCGGTAAAAAATACGGATTTAGCAAAACCGCGGCATCTTCCTCCCCGCCAAGCTGTTCTTTATAGTAGCGGATTGGCAAAGAGTCGCCGAAAAAGATGGTGCTCTGCACCCGTTCCATCACTTCTTTCAGGCAGCCGGACGGGTCCATGCACTGGATTTTAATGCGAAACTTCCTCCTCATCATAATCCAGATAAATCCGGTCACTCTCATCAAATTTTTCCAGCACTGCAAGAAACCTGCGGACATCAAAATAAAGCGATAAAATCGTGTCACGCTCTGGCAGTACCGGATATTCTTTTGCCACCAATTCATAATCTCCTGCCACACGAAGAAGGGCAAACTCCAGCATTCCCGCATCCGAAATCACTTCAAAATTCGTCGCACTCTTTTTTTCCATGCAAGCAGCACACGGTTCACCGCCTCCAGCGATTTTTCAAATTTCCGCAGTATATAATGTACTTCCGGGCGTTTTTCGTGCCGTTCCATCGCCTTCACAATCTTCTTTACTGCAAGAAAATCTTCTTTCACAAGCCTCGCACTATACATTTCCTGCCGCGCTCCCACAAGATTGTGTGCCTCATCCACCAAAAGCACCATATTTCCTTTTTCTCAGTCGAAAAAAATCTACGCAGATACACATTCGGATCAAAAACATAGTTGTAATCACAAATCACGGCATCTGCAAAAGGGCGGCGTCCAACGCCATTTCAAACGGACAACCTGATGTTTTTCGGCATATTTCTCAATCATATCCCGGCTCATTTTATGCTCATGAATTAACATGTCGTAAACCGCCTCATTCACTCGCTTATAATGCCCTTTCGCACGCTCACACTCACCCGGATTGCAGGAAACCGTGTCCATTACACAACATTTTTTCCTTTGCAGTAATCGTTAGGGTTTTAAAAAAGCAGTTTTTTTTTTCCAAGCAGTTCAAAACAGTCTTCCGCCACCGTTCTGGTTATCGTTTTTTGCCGTCAGATAAAAAATCCGGTCGCAAACTTCTTCTCCCATTGCTTTTTACCGCCGGAAAGACTGTACTAATCGTCTTCCCTACCCCGTCGGTGCTTCAACAAACAGCCGCTTTCCTTTTTTTCCACCGTATGATAAACCATCGCCGCCAGTTCTTTCTGTCCCGGACGATAGGAAAACGGAAAGGTAAGTTCCGTAATGGATGCATTTCTCTGCTTTTCCAGTCATACTGATAAACCGCCCATTTTTTCATATTCATCCATCAAATTCCGAAACCACTGCACAATCTCAATTCGTGAAAAATGTCTCCCGAAACCGCACCACCTGCTCGGTCTCCATGTGACAATAGGTAAGCCACTCTTTCATCCAGATTTTCATTTTCCGCCACGATATAGGCGTAGCACATTGCCTGTGCCTGATGGATAAACAACGGCTTTTCCAAATCCTGCACCGGCAGATACACGCCCTTAATCTCATCAATCACTGTCAAATCGCCATCGGTAAAAATGCCGTCCGCACGCCCTTCAATTTTCAAGGAAAAATCTTCTTCATATTCGGCGCTCTTAAATTTTTGTATTGTAAATAAAGGAACCTCGGATTCATACCCAACGCCCATACTTTTTGTATTTTTCTGTGAATACGGCTGCCAAACTGCATCGCCTCTACATTTCTCACCCCATGCCGCCACTTACAATATCTCCCTCGCGGAAAACAAATTCCACTAGGTTTCTTACGGATATTTTAATCAACGTCTTTTCTTTGCTCATACCTATAGTATAAAACGAGGATGGCGCGGACGCAAGTGGTTAAAATACAATGTTAGTGCCAGAATAGTTGCATTTCCGCTAAAAACATGATACAGTTTAAGAAAACAAATTAGAAATCTGAATTGGAGGAAATTATGGCAGATATTAATTATGAAGAATTAGAAGATTTGACACTTACCATGGAAGATGAAGACGGCACAACAACAGAGTGTGAACTTCAGTTTGTGTTTGAATATGATGGACAGGATTATGGTGCTTTTTGTGAGGCAGAGAATGAAACCGGTGAGTTTTATTTCTTCTCCATTGATGGCAGTACAAACTGGAAAGGAGAAACCGAGTTAGAAATTGCGCCGGTCGAAGATGATGCCCTGTTAGAACAGCTTGTCGTGTTTTGCAGCAGATTATTGATTCCCGAGATGTCGGATATCGATGTCGAAGATGAGGGACGATGCAGAAGAGGATGAAGACGACAGCGTCTGGGAT